>Ga0325411_1000377_pt1 | contig 46016 bp, 26 predicted proteins | sample PopdelMetagenome_13_FD_206181 | JGI IMG/M metagenome (GOLD analysis project Ga0325411, IMG submission 206181) | Populus deltoides microbial communities from Bellville, Georgia, United States - Xylem-PdIQD-R4 | ecosystem: Host-associated > Plants > Phyllosphere > Stem > Wood/Secondary xylem...
GTGTGTGTAGAGGATACAAGGCTAGCTAGGGAAGAAAGCAGAGCACTCGTGAGTTGTATGAGAACATAATTAGCAGCAATACAACTTGATTGTTTTTCATGGCCAATCTCATTTCTTCCATCAAATTTACCGGTTTCATCTATGTTTTTCTTCTTTTTCTATGCCCTTTGTGCTCTCTGAAGAAGGGTTATGCAGTTGAAGCAAATGTTCTTACCCTGGAAGTCAATTCTCTGTTGGCATCAGATTCCTGCGACCAATCTAGTAAGGGTTCGTGATCGTGTGACAAATACATATGTATATTTTATGATGTTGAAATAAAATTAATTTTCTACCTAATGCACTAACTATAGTTTATGTGTTTCAGTGATCGACAAGGCTTCATCTCTGCAAGTTCTGCACAAGTATGGCCCGTGCATGCAAGTACTGAATGATCGGTCACATGTAGAATTCCTCCTCCAAGACCAACTTCGAGTGGACTCGATTCAAGCTAGACTCTCCAAGAACTCAGGCCATGGCATTTTTGAGGAGATGGTGACAAAACTACCAGCCCGGTCTGGTATAGCCATCGGCACAGGCAACTACGTGGTTACTGTCGGCCTTGGCACACCAAAAGAGGATTTTACCCTTGTATTCGACACCGGCAGTGGCATCACTTGGACTCAATGTCAGCCATGCTTAGGGTCCTGCTATCCGCAAAAGGAGCAAAAGTTCGATCCAACCAAGTCAACCTCATACAATAATGTTTCGTGTTCCTCAGCATCATGCAACTTGCTCCCTACCCGTAATTTTTTGTTTTTTCTTGACGTGTAAATTTCATTAATTTCATAATTGAAAACAATGGTCTGGGATTAAAAAAATATTTGAAGCTTACCTCTTTGTCATGTTCATATGTAGGTGAAAGGGGTTGCTCTGCCTCAAACTCGACATGCCTCTACCAAGTTATATATGGTGACCAATCCTACTCCAAAGGATTTTTCGCCACCGAGACACTAACCATTTCATCATCGGACGTTTTCACAAACTTCCTGTTCGGGTGCGGCCAAAGCAATAATGGCTTGTTCGGCCAGGCAGCCGGTTTGCTAGGACTAAGCTCCTCTTCGTTATCCTTACCATCACAAACTGCCGAGAAATACCAAAAGCAATTCTCTTATTGTTTACCTTCATCACCTAGCTCTACCGGCTACCTAAACTTTGGTGGAAAAGTCTCTCAAACTGCGGGATTCACTCCAATATCCCCAGCTTTCTCAAGTTTTTATGGCATTGACATCGTTGGAATAAGTGTTGGAGGTTCCCAGCTACCAATAGATCCATCAATTTTTACTAAGAGCGGAGCCATCATCGACTCCGGTACGGTCATCACTAGGCTGCCTCCTACAGCATACAAGGCACTCAAGGCAGCATTCGACGAGAAGATGTCGAATTATCCCAAGACAAATGGGGATGGACTGCTTGACACATGCTATGATTTTAGTAATTATACAACAGTTTCATTTCCTAAGGTCAGTGTGTCCTTCAAAGGTGGGGTTGAAGTGGATATTGATGCATCGGGGATCCTGTACCCGGTGAACGGTGTGAAGACGATCTGCCTGGCATTTGCAGCAAATAAGGATGACAGTGAATTTGGGATTTTCGGAAACCATCAGCAAAAGACCTACGAGGTTGTCTATGATGGTGCTAAAGGAATGGTTGGTTTTGCTGCTGGTGGTTGCAGCTAAAACGAGAAAATATTGAATATCAAGTTGGCTTAAAATATATAGCACCATTTTGTGGGGTTTTGTTGTAAAATCAAATTCCATGTCTGAGCTCCAGATCCTGGAGCCAAAATTAATAAAGTGCTAGTAAAATTTTCCAGTTTATGGTGAATTTAATCGCTTGAAACTTCATCTTTTTTTATATTTTTTATGTTCTTAACACATGGCTTTTAAAACTGTATAAGAATAATTCTACCTTCTTTTTTTATTTGGATGAACACGCACCGTTTTGGGTCATTTTTATTTTTTTAACATAGTTTACCACTTGCTAGTCCTCTGTCATAATCGTTTTATGTGCGGCAACGACAGGATGGTTGCTTCTCTTTTTTATTTATTTATAAATGTTACACTTATACCCTTGTAGTTTATAAAAGATATTTGAATTCAAAACTTTTTTTTTTATATATAAAAGATAGAACTATATTCAGTAGAGCTAGCCACAGCTTATTCACGAAAAAGAAAATAAAAAAAAAATTAGTAATGGCTTAATATTTATAAACCTGGGATGTACAAAATTACAAATTCCTTTTGAGATATTTATGCTTTATTTTTCAAAACCTTTTGGGGATTCTCTTTGGAAATGAATATGCTTGTATTTAATTACTTTTTCATGATTATAAAGAAGCTTTTATGGTGTTTCGTTGTAGCCAATGAAGCCCTCTTATGGTTTGTGCCTAGGTTTTGACCATAAATGATTACCTGCGTGTTTTCTAATAAAATAATAATTATAAATTTAAAATATGATGTATATTGGAAACGATATTTGTTTTAAATATTGATTTTATAATATATTAGATTATATTTTTAAAAAATATTAAGATTACGGTATATTAAATGGACTCAGATTAACCTGATAAATTTACGATTCAGGTTATAAGACCGTGATGATCCTATGAGAAAAAATCAAAATAATTTATGAAGATCAATTATTAATCAATCTAATGTTGAATTATGAAATTAAAAAGAAAAATATTAAATAAAAAGGGATAAAAAAATTATATGAGTCAACTTGGATTAACTTATCAAACTCGCAACTCAGATTATAAAATCAGGATAACCTCATAGAAGATAAATAAAAAAATTATAAAGTTTAATTTTTAATTATTTCATTGTTGAAGGATAAAATAAAAAAATAATTAAAAAAATTAAAGTTAACCCATGCTAATTTGTTAAACTCTTAACCTAAATCATAAAATTAAAATAACTTAAAGTAAAAAATTACAAAGTTTTTTTTTAGTTGATCCGATATTAAAAGTTGAATTTTTTAATCTTGATCATCTACTTTCAAAAGGAGAAAATGTTACTCATTACATAAGTTATTTTTATTCGATTATGTGAAAATTTCTAGGTTTTTAAGTCTGTATTTATATATGAGATTTGTTTAGGTGTTTTATGGTATTTTTTTATATGCTCTGAATTAAGTTGATTAACATATACTCTTTATATATATATATATATATATATATTTGTGTTTGTGAAAAAGAAAAGGAGAGTAAAATACAATGGATGAATCTTGGTTGAAACAATCCTAAATTCTACAGACCATCTGGGACGAGAAGGAGATGCTCTTCCTACTTTATCATCGCAATTGCAAATACATATTAAAAAATTGCTTCAGTCATATCAATTATTTTTTAAAAATATATTTTGTTTAAAAATATATTAAAATAATATTTTTTATATCTATATATGTCTAAAAATATATAAAAAAATAAATTTAAACAAATTATTTTTTAAAAAAAAAACATAATTTCTGAGAAGAAAAAGGAAGAAGCAAGACACTTAGAATTTTTGGCATATATGGAATAAAGTTTTTATTTATTTATTTTGGCATGTAGAATATTTTTTAAGTAAGACAATATGTTTACTTTTTCAATAAAGTCCTTTAATACATGTCACGGATATTAAAACTTAAGGATTTTGTTGTCTAATAAAATACTTTGTTATTGAATTTATGTTTTTATATTTAATTATAAATTGTGTTTAATTTTAGAATTTCACTAACTTATTAGCTAGTGGTATGTCACGGGTTATAATAAAAAAAAAGTAAAAAAATATATAAATATTGATAATGTATTTAAAAAAAAAAAATTGACTTTAATCATTAAAGATAGTTTGGTTATTTTTAAGATGTATCCTTAAAATAATATATATAGATAGATTATTATTATCTTCTCAAAAAGCGCGGCTCACACTTTTCAAGCAAAGACTAGGGTTTTTAGCACAATTCTCTCCAAACTTGCTTTACAATCGACTGCACACACGGCTCGAGACCCAGAGAGATAAAGGTAAACAAGATTTTGAAGGCAAGCTAGTTCCCTTCATATTTTTTTTTCCTTTTTCCATTTTTGTTCCTTGTGAAATTGATGTTACTATGCCTGATAGTTCCGTTAAACAGAAATTTAAACTTTCTGATTGAATTATTTGATTGGAATTTGTAGGTGCTTTTTTGGTGAGGTATTTGTAAAAATCTAGAAATGCAAGCCACCAGTGGAGCCGCAGTGATGGGTTCTTTGCAACAACCTGTTTTGTCAAAAGGGCCAGCCTTTCCAATGAAAAGGAGTGTTGTCATTGGGTTTCAATATCAAGTTAAGCTTAATTCAATGAAGCCATGCAGGGCTTCTTCCCTTGAAGGAAGCTTGGTCACTGGCAGACCCCCCTCTTCTGTTTCTGTGCCTATCCCTGAAACTGGAGGTAACCATAATATCTTTTGTTCTTTTTTATTGTTCTCCTGCTCGTCTCTTGAAGTCCGAACAAGTGAACATAGACCGTATGTAATTGTTGTGATTCTATTGAAAGGGTTGGTTTCTTAAGAAAAAAGTTGTGCTTTGTTGATATATTTTAGCTGTATTTCAAATGTTATCACAGAGTGTCTAGGTTTTAAGGGCTATCAATTTTCAACTAGAATACGTCAGTTATTTATTTAACTGTTTGGTTTAACTGTTTGGTTGGCTTTATGCAACGAGAATGACAAATAGAATGATATATAATATGATTCTAGATAGAATCTGTTGGTGATGAGTGGTGAGACTGACTCTTTGTGAATGGAATTTTTTTTCGTAATTGCGCAGCTGACATAAGTAGCTTCAAAGATTATGGACTTGGTGAAGCTGATCCTGAAGTGCTTGAAATTATAAAAAAGGAAAAGGATAGGCAGTTTAAAAGCCTTGAACTTATTGCATCAGAGAATTTCACATCTCGAGCAGTGATGGAAGCAGTTGGTTCGTGCTTAACAAATAAGTATTCTGAAGGACTTCCTGGTAAAAGGTAAATTTCTTTCATTTAGATGCCTTTCTTTTTTGTGTTGAAAATTTGAATATCTTTTATAGCCTGATGATTGTCTATATATTGCAGATACTATGGTGGAAATGAGTACATTGATGAGCTTGAAACCCTTTGTCAAAAAAGGGCTCTGGCATCATTTAACTTGGATGGAAAGAAGTGGGGTGTTAATGTTCAACCATTGTCCGGATCCCCTGCTAATTTTGAGGTTTATACTGCACTTCTTAAACCACATGACCGAATCATGGTAAATTGTTTCTGTCTCTCTCTCTGATTAATGCTTTTGCAGTTTCACAATGTAAAATCTTTATATTTATGTTTAATGTGATTAAATTAGGGTTTGGACTTGCCTCACGGGGGACACTTGTCTCATGGGTTCATGACTCCTAAAAGGCGGGTATCTGGGACATCAATTTACTTTGAGTCTATGCCATATCGACTTGATGAATCTACAGGTGATATATCATTGTTATCAGAATAGGAGAAAATGGTTGACTATATTGGTTTGGTGATGTTTATTAATCCTTTTCCCCAACATTTGTTATAGGCCTGGTTGATTATGATATGCTTGAGAAAACAGCTATCCTCTTTCGACCAAAACTCATTATTGCTGGTGCTAGTGCTTATCCTCGAGATTTTGATTATCCTCGCATGAGGAAGGTAGATGTTACATGCTGTTAAGCTTATTTTGCTTATTTTTTGTGTCCTTGTTGTTCCGGGCAAAAACCACCTTGTGCCCTTGTATTTTCAACTTTTTGTCATATCAAACTCTCTACTCTATTTTGAGCCATGCCAACCCTTCTACTTCAACTTTTGACACCCTTTAACCCGTTCATCCAACTCTGTCAGTCTTCTAGTTCGACTAATGCTCTCATTTGACTAGTCCTTGACCAATTAGATGTGAACACATGTCTATTCTAAAGGTCATCAAATACCCCCTCTGCCATATAAGTTTGATCAAATTAGCCCTTTTGCAATAAATTAGGCTTAACTAATAAAATAAAGCAAAAAAATGAAGGATTTAATTATTATTAGGTATTTAAATTAGTTTAGCTAATAAAATAAAGCATGAAAAATTATTAAACCTAACCTTATATTTTTTCAATAATTTTTATTTTTTATGCTTTATTTTAAATAAAGCGTAAAATTAATGACTTAAATATTTATTTACATTTTTTTAGGCTTAAATTTTATTTTTGCTGATGTAACTTGATAATCCATAAATTAATCAAATCAATCACTTTATGCTTTATTTATTAGTTAAGTCTAATACATAGCAAAAGGGTTAATTTGGCCAAAATTGTGTAGTAGAGGGGTATCTGATGACTTTTAGAATGAATGCTTGTTGATATTTGATTGGTTAAGGATTGATCAACTGATAGCATTAATAAACCAACAGACTTCCATGACAGAGGTGGATGGAAGGATTAAAAAGTTCCAAAAGTTTAAGCAGATGGGTTGTCATGATGGAAAATGGAGTAGAGGGTGTGATATGACTCTAAATTAAAAATATAGGGGCACAAGGTGATTTTTGCCCAGATTTCCCCCTGCTTTAACAGCGAACTAACTACAATCTATGTGCATTGAAAGATTGCAGATGCTGTCGGTGCTTTTCTCATGATGGATATGGCTCATATAAGTGGTCTTGTTGCTGCTTCTGTTGTTGCCGACCCCTTTGAGTACTGTGATGTTGTGACAACTACAACACACAAGGTAAGTCCAGATGACTATTCGAGAAGATTTTTCTGGTATTTACTAACAGTTTGGGCTCAATGCCACTTCATGTTTCCTGGTCTAGCATGGGATATAGCATTGCGGATTTTGTATGGATCTTAATTTGATGTGAATGTGCCCTGCATAATTTTGTTGTCAATTGACATGCGAATAGCAACGCTTGCTGTGTTGATCTGCAAATAGACGACCTGAAAATTCTCTCATTTCTCTTCAGTCCCTACGAGGTCCAAGAGGTGGAATGATCTTTTTCAAAAAAGATCCTGTTCTAGGAGTTGACATGGAATCTGCCATCAACAATGCTGTTTTTCCAGGCTTACAAGTGGGTTGCTAATGCATGTTAGAAGTTGATTTCGATTTTCTGCTTTATGGAGTTTCACCTTCACATCATTCTAAAACTAACAGAGTCTGTGAAATGTTGTGCAGGGCGGTCCTCATAATCACACAATTGGTGGCCTGGCAGTTTGCTTGAAGCATGCACAATCCCCTGAATTTAAAGCTTACCAGAAGCAGGTACTGTACTCTCTTGGTTAAACATGGTCCAAGATACGTTTTAATTCATCCAAACTTATTCTTGTTGCTCTTCCCTGTAGGTCATCTGTAACTCTAGAGCACTTGCAAACCGAATGGTTGAATTAGGATATAAACTGGTTTCTGGTGGCAGCGACAATCATCTCATTCTTGTAGATCTAAGGCCATTGGTAAGTGTCTTGTTGCTTCATTGTCTCCGTTATTTTCTGAGATGTATTGCAATTTTTTGCTGGTTATCTGTCACCATCAAGGTTTTTCCCAGCATATGAATGCCCTTTGCTATTACTTGGATATCATAATCTCAAGTGTAAAATCAATTTATGTAACATGGCTGCAAAAGGAGCATAAGATGTTATGGTCAATTTTCGGAAGAATCCTAACCATATATTGTTCATAAACGCTGTATAAGATGTTACAAACCAATTCTCAGAATCATCATATCCATATGATGTCACTTGTCAATGAATGCGGCAATGTAGTTTGTGTTCATACCTGTATTGTTGAGAGCACTTCTGTCTGTACATGATCATTGTAATGCTTATGAATTGGTTCGGCCTGATTTTGTAAGCTTTGATTTTTATTGCAGAGTTTTAACCTGAAAGGGCATGGTCACTATTTTGACCACATAGCATCTTACTATGACAAACTGTTTTATGCATCATTTTTCAGCGGTGGCATCTGTCCCCATTTACTTCTCGCATATTTATCAATATATGTTCCGTCAACAGGGACTTGATGGGGCTCGGGTGGAGAAAATCCTTGACATGGCTTCTATCACCCTCAACAAGAATTCTGTGCCTGGTTAGCCTTGTTCTATATTCTCTTTCCTTGTCTCTCTCAATCCCAATCTCTTTCCCTTTATTGCCGCTCCTTGCTTATGGCTGCTCTGCTAATTTCAATAGGTGATAAGAGCGCCCTAGTTCCTGGTGGCATTCGCATTGGATCCCCTGCGATGACTACCAGAGGATTTACAGAGAGAGAATTTGTAGCTACTGCTGACTTGATTCATGAAGGAGTACAAATAAGTCTTGAAGCTAAAAAATCAGTATCCGGATCCAAGCTCCAGGATTTCTTAAAGTTTGTTAAATCCCCTGATTTCCCTCTAACAGATAAAGTATCAGATCTTCAAAGAAGAGTTGAAGCACTTACAACTCAGTTCCCAATTCCAGGATTATGAGCTGTATGACTGCGCTAAGTTGATACTTGAAGTGCGTGTTGTATGGCTAGACGAGACCTATAATTTTGTTAGTTGTTATGAGAACAGAGTGAGAGTGAAAAGCCTTGTATCGCTCCATGCATGGTGCAAGAACAGTTATTTGAATGGATGATATACTAAAATAAGAAATTTTGGAATCAATAGCATTATTGCTTTTGGGAAATGCTCCCTAAACGATTCAGCCTCCAAGAAGATGATGATGCAGTTTGGTGTTGCATTCCGAATGTTAGCAGACTAAAATCTTCATACTCTAACCGTGACCGACATTTTTGGCAAGAGTGACGTGCTTTGATTTGATTCTGCTTTTCCTTGTGCATGTTTCGGGAGTGTTTGTTATGGTATCTGTTTTTTTTATATATATAATAATTTTAATGTTTTTGAAGTATTTTCTTTTAAAATATTTTTTTAATTGTACTATAATTTGCCATTCATGTACCCAGGCTCTAGGGGTGGGTTGATTTGGGTGTGTGTATATATTTATTTATTTATTTATTTTTGAAATCATGGAACTATATTGTTTTGATAAAATAAAATCAAGTTTTTCATTAATTTGTCCGTTCCAGGTTGATAGTAAGTAGAATTTAAAAAAAATATATTTTAAACAAAATTATTTTACCCTTACATTTTTATAGATTTTTTAATTTAAAAAAAAGGGCATTGAAGTAACTTAACAGAAACAACATGGAACTTCTTAAATATTTTCTAGTGGTGAAATGGTAATATTGGTGAAAAAACGATAGTAATAATGATAATAAAGATAATAATAAAATGATCGTGATAATAATAATAAAAAAAAGAATGATAGTGATGAAATTACAGTGATTATAAATAAATAAGTGATGATGATATGATAATGATAAAATAATAATAGTGATATGACAGCATTAAAATAAAATGTAGTAATGAGATGACGTTGAAATAATAGTGTAATGATCGTGGTGATGGTGATGTAAGAAAGATAATAGTGGTAATAATGATGATGATTGAAATAGTTAGATGATATTGTAATTTGATTAATATTTATAAAATAAGATATGAATATTTTTCAATTTTTTTAAAATAAACACAAAGAAATCTAAAAAATATTTTACATGAAATAAATAGACTCGTGGTTGCGTTACTGCTGCGACAAGTCCATGCTCGTTGCAGAATCAATTTCAAAAAAGAAAATAAATAAATAAATAAATAAATCTCTTACAAATTTGAAATTACTCCTATATTTATGCAGTATTGGAGTGTTAAAAAAAACAATAATTTCCCAATTCCCTAAGTGACATTCTTTTTAACTCTAAACAGGAAAAAAAATAAATGACTATGGTTGTTTTAGGTTGCAATTATATTATGTATATATAGTATATAACAATTATTGTAGAAAGCTGCGAGATCAATTCGTTAAGACTTACGTGGCAGTCAGGCTCACATGATATTATTAATCTCGGTATGGTTTTTAGCATCCTTAACTTCCTGATCAAAATCGAACCGTCCATATTTAACTCCTTAAAAACCGCATGGTATTATCATGGGGAAGCGACTTGAATAGCGTTTCCTATAAAACTACAGAATCCTTGCTGCCCCGTTCTCTTTGCCTCCTTGACTGTCCGTCTCCAATCTATTCTCCTTCTACAGATTGCTACCAGAGGTTAGTTCTTCTCTCGTATCTTTTAACTCTCTTATTTCTTTCTTAATTACTACTTTCTAGTTGATTTTCATGCTAAAAAACCTAAAATTAAAATAAAAATCCCCAACTTGTTTGTGTTTGCTTTCCTGGAAACGTAGAAAAACCGAATTTATTTTCATGCAAATGATGAATTCAGCTCAGACAAATTAATCTCTCTTGCTATTGAGAACGAATTTGATTAATTTGACTATTGTTTTTTTTTTTAAAGTAACATTTGTAAAAATAAATTTACACCTTTTTTTTTCGGGTGCTAAACAATGAAAAATCAAACAAGTTCTTGAGTTTCAATTGAAAATCTTCAAAAAAAAATTTCTGCTACTGAATAATGAAGAAAATGGCATTCGAAGAAATTCTCAATTTTGAACTATTTGTGCATTTTGTGGCTGAAAATGTGCGAATTCAGCTTACTGATTTTGAGCTAGATGTTCCATTGTATTTAGCTGTTATTTGTTTGTTCCTCTGCTATTCTCCAGTTGGCTGACTTATATCAGCAGGTCTTTTAAAACACGAGTAATCTGTGAATTATTAGTGTACATTTTGTTGGCAATTGAATTGGGTGTTTGATGCTTGGTGCTCTTGTTTTTCTTGGATTCTAGTTAAACAACTGGTATCAAACTTTCAGTTCGATTCAGTATGCCCAAAAAGAGTTCTTCAAAGAAACAACTAAATGCTGATATAGAGCAGGGAAAACCTTCTCCATTGATTGTGCCCAAAAAGATTTATTCAAAGAAACCTATACAAGAACAAGAAAATGCAGACGTAGAGCAGGCAAAACCCTCTTCAACACCAATGAAAGTAGGTAATGAGATAGATGAAATTTTCTCTGGAAAGAAGAGGAAGAAACCTGAACAAAAGAAAGTTGAGAAGGCAAATGTAAATGGGGAAGAGAAACCAAAATTGACGACAAAGAAGAAGAAGAAGAAGAGTAAAGAAGATGAAGAGGGAAGGTTTACAGACCCGCCTTGTAGGTCTCGGAAGAAAACAGAAGATGGGATGAACATATATACAGAAGAGGAATTGGGTTTTAGCAAGAGCAGTGGTGGAGATACCCCTCTTTGCCCATTTGATTGTGATTGCTGTTTTTAATGATCCTTGCTGATGGGTTTAGCTGCTTCCTTGATAGAGTGGACTTATTGAGATATCAATGTAGTTTTGTGATTCTGAATTTTTAGTTTGCTGAAAATTCTGTGAAAAAATTTCCCGTGCACTGGAATTTTTGTTGTATGAAACTTGGTATTTTAATCAATTTTGCCAGCTTTCTTAGAACTCTTTTGCCAGGGTGGATTTGTTATATCTTAGATATGCTTCTGATTTTGATCCACTAGCAATTCCTGTACATGTTCTTTTATGATGAATTGACTATTGAGAACTCAGTGGGGCACTATGCATGGTATCTGATAGCCATTATTCATGCTACTTGCAAATCTGATCTTGGTCATTTTATGGAAACAACTAATGCATGCCTATTTGCAATTGTGACTTGGTGAGAGTTCCATTTATCAGCATCATTTAGGTTTGTTCTGATTATAGGGCTTAGTATTATGAATGAACTTAAAGGCATGCATACTTGCAATTGTGACTGAGGGATGGTTCTGTATATCAACTTTTAGGATTGGTTCGAGTATAATGCCTGCTTCTGTGAATCAACTTAAAGGCACTGTGTGAGTCTAAAATGTCCTTGGTAGAATCAGATTCACTAGATGAGCATAATATTGCGCGTGCTTTCGTATCAAATGCAAATATTCTTGTACTTCCATTTTCTAATTGACTCTGCTTGACTTTTTGTTCATTGTGAATTTCCAGTCTGGTAATTGGCAATTGGGTTCTGAACTTTTCACCTGCAGTTGCAGATTGAAACGGGAAGACAATAAGAAAACTAACTACAAATCTTGGTCACTATGTTGGAACTCCAAAAATGTCCAAATGTTGTGCCTATATGACACTTTTGTGTTTTCTCCTTGGTGACGCTTCCAACTTATCTTCTCTTGCCTATGTTGTGTGTTCTACTTTCCTTTCATCCATTCCTTCACTTGTTCCTTCCTAGAATTGGAGTGTTGTTTTGTCACAGCAAGTGAACAACCGTTGGTTTCTCCGCTGAAAAGCCATCCCACGTTCAACAGTTGAAGCACACTTCAATTGGTGTATTCATTAGCAAACTAATGCATTACTTAAAAGAGATGAAATTTCTGGTTTGGTGGAAATGAAAGTTCAAATATCGTTTTGATGTCTAATAAATAATTAGATCAGCAATATCATCGTGCCAAAAGCCTATCCTTGATTTCTGAATTACCACACTAGTCTCAGTATTGAACTGAATTTGGTCTGAGATAATTATGTTAACTTTTACACAGCGAAAAGCAATTTTAAACGTATTTTAAAAAGGAGATTGTAATGCAAAAACAAACACATTAGAATTGTGATTTTATTGACTTTGTACGCTGAAAATTGTTAGTTAGCAAAGAACTGGATTGGTAGTCGTTTGGAATTTGGATGGAGCATTGGAACAAAATAGACCAAAACAATTACAATAAAGAGGATATATTATCCTGTCCTTTTTATTTTGATGGATTCTCACTTAAGAATGCAGTTGCTCCCTTAAGAAGGTGAACTATTATGACTTCAATTTTTTCATTAGGTCTGTAGCTCTCCTCTTGAGCACTAAGTTTTAGTTACAGCAGATAATGCTGTCAAGCTTTTCATGTACACCTGAATTTTGATGAACGAAATTTGAAGTTTACCAAGCCAATTTTCTTTAGCTCGCCTTAAGGCTCTTGCCAGTGTGGATTTGTTGGATCTTAGATATCCCTCTGATTGTTAACCATTAGCGTTCTGTCGTCATGTCGTGCATTAACTTAATAGAATTGTCATTTGATCCCTTTGCAAGCAAATTATTTTCTGAGTATGTTCATTCGGTAGGTCATGTTACGACTACATCTAAGCTTGTTTCGAGTTCTAGGAATGAAATTAAAGCTGCGCATATTTTGCTTTCATGAGTGAGTCACATGTATCATTGCCATGGTGCTTTGCTTTTGTGAATTAACTTCAAAGGTATTATTTAGAAATCTTGGTAACCATGTTGGAACTCCAAAAGCACCCGAAGTAGCTCCAACATAAATTTTAACCACTTCCTGCCTCATCTTCTTTTAACAGTCTCGGGTGATCTGGCTTTCCTTTTATCCATTCCTTCACCCCTAACTTGCATATCTGGATTGGATATTTTGTCTTTCCATGTTTGCATACTCCAGTCTGATGAGAAACGCTTGGTTTCTGAATTGATACTCTGATGACAAACATTTACATTTCAACTGACATTCTCCCATGTTCAACAGAAAGAGCAAACTTCGATTGGTGCTTGATCAACTCCTAGAGTGGGGCTTCCTACTACTTAGACTTGTTTAAAGTCATTGTTGCTCAACACCTGTTTTTGATTACATGTTCGAAAGCGAGAACTAAGCACGACAGTCAGCAGTAAAAGAGATCAGCAATGCCATCGAATTCAAAGGCTTAGCCTTGATCACGGAATGCCGCTGGCAAAATGGAGATCTATATAAAGATGTACATGTTTAACAAGATAAAAAAGATTTTCAGTAAGGGAAATGAGCAGCAAAAGGCTGGTGGATTTACCCATTGGATTATTTTCCAGATTTTAAAAAAAAATACGTTTTAAAGGGCTTTGAGTTATTTGAAATGGTTAAAGAGAAGCACAGTTAAAGGAATTTAGCTGCTTAGAATTTGAAGGAAGCCATGATCAAGTAATGACTCCCTCCAATCGTGAAAGCAGCTCAATTTGGGCACCATGCAAAAGGTGATTTGGCATTAAATAAAACCAATAATCACCCGTGTCTGACTGGGCGCCGCCATTTTTGCAAAAAACGGGAAGAGAAAGACAGTGGTGAATAGAGATGTAACCGGATTATTGTGTCAAGAAACAACGATGAGTTTCAAGGTATCTTCATCCGGCCATACCTGAATTTTGGCTCTAAGCGGCAGTCAGGTCGCCATGGATCGGCGCCTGCTGCTGACTCTGTTATAGAGCCGATCCACACCTTAACGTAATCAAATTCATTCTAGCATATAAAACCATTGTTTTAGTATACATAAAATCACAGCTTTAACCAATCAAAACACGGCAAGAAAGATCTTGTTACCATGGAACAAGCAGCATTCTATAGAAGAGAAACAGATTTGCATTGTGTGGGTGCCGAAAAACCACGCAGGATGTAGTTTTGGAGTTAAGCTTATATAGTGGTTCACAAAAACCCTAAACTAAAGCAGGTTATGAAAGTACCATCCTAGACAGGGTTTTCATCAGAATAGCTTCTAAACGAAGGGTAAATTAAGGAACACCAAAGAAAGAAAGATTCAAAACTTATTCCATCAAAACGACGCGGATTTGTGCACCTTCTTTTCTCAGCTACTTGAAAATCAAACCTACCCTCTTTGACTGCCACCGAGATAAGAAGACGACAAATTCTGGTTGGTACTCTGATTTTCCAGTCGTGTCAAAATGACATCCACGCAATAATAATATGTTTTTCTTTTAATTTAATTTTTTACATAAATAGATGTTGAAAATAAATCTTTAAAATTATCTAGGAAAAAAAGAATTTAATTTCATACATCCTGATAAAAAAAAATAGCATCAATAATCATCAATGACCTACAGTCCCAAGTTAATTTACTCTCAGTTAAAATTAGATTCTTTTAATAATGTATTTTTCATATTAATATGATAAATAAATTAAATAAATTTTTTAAATACTATATTTGGTATCCTATGCGGAGTATTTTTTTAAATATATTAAAATATTTTTTTATTTTTTGATATAGTATATGAAAATTATTAAAAATTATTAATTTAATATTTTTAAAAAATAAAATATTCATCTAAATAAAAAATTACATCACCCTAAAAAGTTATAAACTTATGAGACCAAAGAGGGGTGATAGGGAGAGATAACAGTCAAACCCCAGCATCCTGGAAACGCACCTAAATACCAAAGCCATTTGCTTTCTTCTTTGACTTTTTCCCTTATTTTATTTTATAAAAACACCCAAAACTCCATTTGCATCCCCAACCTCCCTTCTCTTCTCCTTGTCTTCACCGTCTTAGCCAGTCTTTTCCTTATTGCTATTCTTCAAATCGAAGCCATGGACGCCACGTCGTTCTGTGGTGCGCTTCCCCAGACGAAGCTCCCTGCTTCCAATCGTAATTTCTCAAGGTAATTCGGGGTTTTTTTTGCATTTTTTCTTGATAGATTTTATTTTTACTTGATTGATAATTCATGATGGTCTGGATCATGTCGGCTGATTTTATTCAATTGATCTTAATTATTATCGATATTGTTGGTTAATTTGCAGGTCGTGCCCGCGTGCTAGATCTGTTGTTTCAGTAGCTAGGCACTCGTCCGAGGAATTTCAGCAGCCGGATAAACTTTATTCTCGAGAATCGTTAGTGGTTTCGAGTTCTAGTTCGGCTAACAAGGGAATGACAGCTAGCGGGAGATCATACTTGTCTGGTCCGGTTGTGAAGAGAAATCCGGTTGGGCAAGCATTCTGCGCTGCCTCTGTAGTTGGAGTAGGCGCATATTGTGAAGGTTTTGTTGATTCTCATTTGCATGTGACAGAAGAAAAGGTTGGCGTGCTTCTTTTGAATCTTGGAGGGCCCGAAACGCTTAATGATGTCCAGCCGTTTTTGTTCAATTTGTTTGCTGATCCAGTATGTCGCTTGTTCGTCGATTCTTTATTTTAGACAACATTCCTAGTTTAGGGTTTGGTGTTGATCTGACAGTAGTAATGTTATTATAATGCAGGATATTATAAGACTTCCCAGGCTGTTTCAATTTCTTCAGAAACCTTTGGCAAAATTAATTTCTGTGCTTCGTGCTCCTAAAAGTAAAGAAGGGTATGCTTCTATTGGAGGGGGCTCGCCTTTGCGTAAAATAACGGATGAGCAGGTAGAATGCATGCCCTTTTAAGAATTAAGATTCCTGGCTTCTTCTTTGGGTGATCTTTGCTTGTGGTTTAGAGTTTTTCCTTGAGAAAACCATGTTTCAGTTTTTACGTTCTGCTTTCTTTCCTTTTATCAGTTTTATGTGTACCACTGCTTCTTCCTGAAGGCAAATACATTTAGACTTTTGAGAAAATTGTTGCAGGCTGATGGAATCAAAATGGCTTTGAAAGCAAAGGGTTTGACTGCAAATGTCTACGTTGGAATGAGGTATTGGTACCCATTCACTGAGGAAGCAATTCATCAGGTGAGACTCCAACTTTTGTATTCAATTTATGTATCCTTTGAAGTTCGTTGTGAATCTCCTAATAACTTTTACTTGATCAATCATACTTGTTTTATTTGGCAGATCAAGAAGGACAAGATAACGAAGCTTGTAGTGCTGCCACTTTATCCGCAGTTCTCGATCTCCACAACTGGGTCAAGCCTCCGTGTTCTCCAGAATATATTTAGGTGTTATATCCGTCTCAATTTTCTTTCCTTCTTTTTGCAGAACATTGAAAATATTGCTTAACTTTAACCTCTCTGGATGTGAGTGAACTTTCAGTGAAGATGCATATCTATCAAGGCTTCCAATTGCCATTATACAGTCCTGGTATCAGCGAGAAGGTTATATCAAGTCTATGGCTGACTTGATTGGTGAAGAGCTGCAAAAATTTGCTAAACCTGAAGAGGTGAGTTCAATTATTGAATATTATGCATAATTTTGTGAGGCACAAAACTGATCTTTTTTTTAGATTGTTGTCCCCTGGTTATTCTAATTTTATATGGTATCTTAGGTCATGATATTCTTCAGTGCCCATGGAGTGCCATTGACTTACGTGGAGGATGCAGGAGACCCATACAAAGATCAAATGGAAGAGTGCATCTACTTAATAATGCAAGAGTTGAAAGCTAGAGGATCTTACAATGATCATACTCTTGCTTACCAGGTTGGTTATAATCTAATTTAATGAGGTTTACCATACAGTATTGCGCTTGCTACCCTGGCTGCTGTCTATTTTACTTAAGCATTCATTTTCTTATTTCCCATCATTAGGTTTTGCCTACTTTCATGTTTTGTTATTGCTGAGATCTTGCAATATGACCTATCATTCCTTTGATTTTTTTCCCCTGACCAGAGCCGAGTTGGACCTGTGCAATGGCTGAAGCCCTACACTGATGAAGTTCTTGTTGAGCTTGGTCAGAAAGGTGTCAAAAGTCTTCTAGCTGTACCAGTAAGGTATGCAACTTGCATTTTCCTTTTTCGTGCAGTTAATTGGTGTTATTCAAGCTTCTTTCAGTTGGTTTGTGCATTCCATATATTGATCCAAGTAATATTTACTTCGCCAACTTTAGCAGTTTGTTTGGTCGGTGCCATAAACCATGAATATATTGATCCAGTAACTTCTTTCACGATGTTTTACTTGTTAATATACTGCAGTACAATCATTATGAAGGCTTCACTCTGAAGATAGAGTCATTTTGTTTGTGTTTGAAAAGAAAGATAATTGACTAATCCATAAATGTTTTGGAGTCCAATTATGCAAGTATGAGTTTCCATCAATCTGCTACAGATGCTACTTTGAAGAATTTGTGATACCAAAATGCATGATGGTATTATAGGTCTTAAAACATGCAGCATGCTGATCTTTTTGGATGTTTCATGCATCATTGGACATGAATTATTCCTGTGTTATATGAAATTATATTAAAGTAGGGACCTCTGGACCTGCTGTATGGATGATAATTTGGATTTGACTACACGCTAATATTGATGCGAACATATTGTGTCGAGGCCAGAGGTCTTTGATGTGTGTTTTAAGTTCTATTGTTTTTCGAGTCCTGGAAGATTGTTCTCAATAAAGTTGTCCTAGTTTCGACAGGACATTCTCCCTTTATTAATGGTGTGGTAGGTTGAAATATGTTTTAATTGGTGGGACAACTCGTCCTACTCAATTTTAATCTTAATCAGAAATTTAACACTGATATCTCTTGTTAACTCCGATTTAAAATCTCAGCTTTGTCAGTGAGCACATAGAGACACTTGAAGAGATTGATATGGAATATAAGGAGTTGGCTCTGGAATCTGGCATTGAGAATTGGGGTCGTGTACCTGCTCTGGGTTGCACTTCATCCTTCATCACAGATTTGGCAGATGCAGTGATAGAAGCCCTACCTTCAGCTAAATCCTTTTCAACCACAAGGAGCACCTCTGAAGAATCTGACCGTGACTTTTTGAGCTATGCTATTAAAATGATTTTTGGTTCAGTCTTGGCATTTGTCTTGCTTTTTTCCCCAAAAGTGATTACGGCATTCAGGAACCGTCTCTTTTAAACGTGGAGAGTTCAGGGATATCTGATACAGGCTGCCTAATAAAAAAAATTCTAATACAGGCTGCTTAATTGAAAATAATAGCTGCAGCATAAACTTACACACAATTCCCCAACTCACACCGTCCTGTTTTTGATGCTATACAAGGCAGACATGAGGATTTTGAGATGTAATTTTGCAATTAGGGTTATATAATTGGCGATCAGTGGAAAAACTATTTTGTTTGATGAACCATGTGTAAAACTATGTGCTACTTCGATTTGCATTCTTTGTTACATGTGAAAATCTTCAATGTATTTTATCTCCTAGTGTTCCTCCCTTTTTTCTTTTCGGGGTAGCCGCCCTTCTCTTATTTCTCCTTTGCAGTTATGTTGGAACTTGAAAAGGCATGCTTTAGTGCATGGAGCTACATCGCTGCGACTGCTGAGCTTCCTCTACAGAGGACCAACATATTACGATTGTGTTTGCACTTTGCAGTGTGAACTCGTTTTTTTTGAAAAAAAAAAAAAATTACTCTAAATATTTTTTTGCGTTTTTTAATTATTTTAATGTATTTATATTAAAAATAAATTTTTAAAAATTAAAATTAAAATAAAAAATTACTACTACCTGCAAAAACGTTCACACAGGACAACAGCACAAAATGCCACAAAAACAATTCAATCACTTCAATTGCTTTAGCCAGAAACGAATGATGTTAAACAAGTTTTACAGGATGGGTCGGCCACGGATAATTTAAGTGATAAAGAGTATCAGTCATCCCTGAACATATATCAATCTTTCTGGGTGCTAAAGTTTTGACCGGTAAATCACAGCTTTGTACAGTGGGTGGTACAAATCCTGAGCCGCCACGGTAAATTTTCAGATTCAACATGGAAGTCATGCACAGGCTTAAGCCAGTGTCATCCCCCGTACTCAAACAAATACTGGGATATGGTATCATAAGAATACTTGATATTTGCATTAACACATTCAAATGCTAGAAAATAACTCACCTTCATGAAAAATGTTTTCCTTCTAGTTTTTTTTTTTTTTTTTCAGAGACATGATATTCTGAGCAGAAGGAATAGAGCCTGAAGGACAGCCGCATGGCATAAGCGAAAATGCAAGGAAAAATGTGACACGGAAACGAGTTTTCCTGGCCTAGTTTTTCAATTTTTATGAAGGATAGCAAATTTAGTATATATGCAATGGTCAATTGCAAACAAGATGAACGGGAAAAACAGAAATCTCAAGCTTTATCGGTTCAACTCCGGAGGTGTGTCGTCTTGTTGCAGCACTTAGACGTAGTAGCCAGTGAATGTAAACCCTCGACCAACAATCTCACCAGCACAGTACCATGCAAAACACTCCAGCCCAAACAGAGCAGCAATGCCAGCATCCTCAACCTTCAACTCCTGCCTGTGTTTCCAAAGGTGCTTAGCATAATCAAGCTCCTTCCAAAATGCTTCATAACGCACAGGAATGCTGTTTCACATACCCAAATGAATGGATTAATATGTGAAATTAAAGTCTAAACACAAAGTGCATTAACCGTTAAAGTAATAGTGCCTCCATCATTTTTGCATACAAGAAATCGTCTATACATTCACTAAAAAGATGCTACTTCAGTAAATGCATGCTCAAATATTTTTTATAAGGAAATATGTTTTTTTTCTTGGTTCACAATGCAGCACTGATTTGAATACTTAAGGAATATGTGCTGTTCAAAATCACCACAGGTTCAGGATATTTTTATCCTGTTTCACGTATACAGCTTGCAGGCACCTTTATGGAATCTATCCCCAGCATCTCTACAGTATTTTTTGTTCCTAAAAATCAAATCATATGCCAAAAAAGCCATGAGATTTAACCTGTTCGGTAGCCAAAACATTAATGATGTCACCTAAGCTTTCCAGATGAGGAAGAATTGAAGTTATAGAAAACTATCTCAGTGATTGTGTACTCCCTTTTTGAAAACAGATCTTCATGACTTTTAAAAAACATGAATATGTGAGGAGAAAGAAAACATGTATGCATTGCTATTCTGGTTCCATCAACAAGATCACTAATATGAGCCATCAACAACAATAATGCATAATCCTGTTTTGAAAAACACTAATTCACAATATATACAGCACAAAATTACATAACCTTCCTAGAAGAAAACAAGGGACACGTGCAATTTTTTAGCTGGAAATAGTAGTTTTGAACAGTGTGTTCAATTCTCCATTTATAGTCAATTTCCTATTGTAAACTTTGATTCAATCATCTCTTGAAAGATTAATTTCCAATGCATCATCGTTTACTAGTTCAACAGCAATTCTTGACTGGTGCACATAAATTTTCACATTTCAAGGATCAGCGGCGCATAGTATTATCAACAATTTTCCTTTCTAATACTTTGATTCCATCAGCACTTGAAAGATTAATTTCCAATGCGTCATCGTTTACTAATTCAACAGCAATTCTTCAATTTGAACATTAAAGTCCAAATAAGTGAGTTCTTAAAAACATATTCTTTTCAAAGTAACCAATAAAGTTCTTAGCCAGTTCACTCCCCTCAAAATGCATTCTTTTAGCAGCAGGAAAGCCCTCCCTGGATGAGAAATGACACTACATGATGCAGGAGTTAAAACAGTAGTAGTCTTCATATAATTAGGGTTTTTCTTTTAATAGTTTATTTACATATTTTTTATTTTGGCAGTTTGGACGGCTAAGATTTAGTTATTTTTAAGGGCTAGGGTTTCTTTTATTTAGGATTTTGCTAGTATTTAAGGGCTACTACTATTGTACTAAGAAACAACTTTGATATTTTGATAATTTTATAAGAGGCTAGTTCTGTTTTCTGGTTGTTCAACCCAGACAACCAGACTTTGGCTGCGTTAGCTAATTGTAGCTATCTTTTGCCCTTTTCATCCAACGTCACTACACTTCTGTCTAATCCTTTTTCGGTGCCTACAATCATTAGTTGGCTAACTAGTATAATCCACCCAGTTCACATGGACACACACAAATGCGGTACACAAAAGACATAACATATGATCTATCTAACATGTTTACAAATTAAAACTAGTTCAATACTGTTTCATAGGCTAAAAAATCTACATCGCATTGTTATATTACTTGATTCCATACATCGGTTTAATTTAGGACTAAAATGCAAATCGAACAAGCCAAAACAGATCCGGGCTAGCTGGTTAAGATCATACAGATCATCCGATCCCAAATTTCACAATTAAGCTTAAATAGACACACAATACAAGATTCCTCATAATTCTGAATTTCATCCGCATCTGCAACACTTGGGTAACATAGCAATTGACGACATTTACAAGGTAGGTCTTTAAAAAGAGAGTCCACATTACTCAAAATAAGAGAAACAAATACTAAAAGCTACAAATACCATAATTTAAAAAAAAATCAATGAAGCTTCGTATAAGTTAAATGAAATGGAGAAAGAAAGACGAACCTGGCGAGGCGAGTGTAAAGCAATTGCTTGGACAAAAGATTGCATTTCTCAACAGTGGGTGGATCCTGGATATATTGCTTGTTCTGTTCTAACAACTGCTTGTAATATGAACCACCATGCTTAGACACAAACTTTGAGGCCTGACAGGCCTTCGATTGCAACTGAACTAGCTTTGAAGCCATTATGAATTACCTAACCCAGTCCAAAATAAAACGTAGAGCACCATCAAATTCAGATCTTGCCTCGGTAAAATCAAAAGAACAATTAATTTTGAATGATTACATTAAGCTTAGGGTTTCGAATCAGAAACCAGCCCGTAATTAGATGAGAAAACCAAATGAGTCAAAACCAAGTAGGAATATCTAAGAGCAAGATTTGATTTGATTTGAGAGAGGAATACAAAATCAAAATGAAATGAAATGATTAATGAAAACCATTGCAGATTATAGAGCGCTAAGTTTCATACCTCTCTCTCTATCTCTTCTCTTGGTGATGAGAAAGAGAGCAAGCAGGGAATAGAGTGTAGTAGGGTTAAGTTCTGTGTTTGGGTCGGCTCTTGTACATGTCAACGGATATTCACGGATACTATCTGTATCCGAACCTGACGTGATCAGGTTTTGAATATTGGACAAATTTGACAATTAACACATAAAATTAAAATAAATAGTGAATTAATATATAAGAATTTTATTTTATTTTTTGACAAAATAGCATAATTTGATCTTTACAAGTGTATTGTGGTTCTTGAAATATATTGATTGAGAATTTATTTACTAATTATATTTGATTTTATTAAAATAAAATTGTCAGAATAATTATGTTGAAAATGATTGTGGAAAAAACAAGGCTGTAAATGATCACAGCCAGGATAGAGTTTAAAACAAGGTTGTATTGTATGATCACAAATGTCCTATGCCCATGGAAGCTTCTGAAGCACCAAGAAAGGGATTGTAAAATTCAGAAGTAAAGGCATTGTTTGAAAAGCATGAATTTAAGTTTGCAAAACCAAAACATCTTCCGCCTGCCAAGAGCTTAGATCACTAGGCACCCTTGATATCGGGAGATAAAACAATTAATATCAGGCCATACAAAAGCTTTTTATGTTAAAAAAAGATAGAAAATTCTGTAAAATAGATGTTATAAAATGGAATTATTCAAGATAGTTACAGCACATTTGTTTCTCCATTGTTGGTTAAAAAGAAGAACAACACTTGAAGATTAATATGTGCCGACTATAAACAATTGATTAGCTTTTCTATTAAGAACAAATTTCTTATTTGATTAATGATTTCATGGATGAATTCTATGATTCTCAATTATTTTTCAAGCTAGATTCGATACGGAAAATATATCTTTTAAAACTAATCATGGCTATTATGAGTTCAAGATAATTTCATTTTAATTGATTAATGCACCGGTTACATTTCAAGGTTTGATGAATAATAAGCAAAAACTTTATTCAGAAGATTTGTATTCGAATTTTTTTATGACATACTAATACATAGCTTTACTCTGAAATTAAATATCTATCATCTTAAATTGGTGTTGAAAAAATTGAGAGATAATCAGTTATTTGCGAATCAATTCAGATGTTTTTTTAGCAACAAGTGAAGTATTTGGAGCATATCATTTCAACTAATAGTGTAATTGTTAGGTTCCCAAATATTATACACACAATGAAAACAATAAAATAAAATTATTCAAGAGTCCCTAGGATCCTTTTAGACAGATTTAGGGTTGTTTTTTAATTTATTACCTAAAGATCTGATCTTATTCGGCTTTAAAGGTTAGGTTATCGCAAACCACAAGTCGTCCAATTATTCGGCCCCCAACGATATCCACACGAATCACCAATCTCTTAAATCCCTATATAGAAAAGAGGGGTTGTTGTGCCTAGAGTGCTAACTCTTTATTTCATGACTTATGTAGTTTTTATATCTAATATACAACCACTCTCTTATAAAAATAAAAATAAAAATAAAAACATAACTTACTATTTATAGAAAAATATAAAAAACCCTATAAATTAGAAAAATATCAATTTATCCTCTGATTAATATTTATATATTTATCCAGGACAATTTTAGAAATTAACTCAATCAAGTCCTTACTTAATTTTTCTAGGTCTATAAATATATTCTTTGTTTCAATTATATTGTAGTCCTTAATTTCTAAAAATATAGTTTAATCAAGTCATACTTAATCAAATCATCTCAATTTAATTTCCGACTAATGGTTCTTGATGTGTGTGACCCATTAGGTTTCTAATATGTTGGCCCAAACATAAATCCAAACATAAATTGTAATTCTAATTAAATAGAATTAAACAAATTAAATATTTTAATTTATTTTCAATTCAATAATTTTTTAATATATACTTAAAGAATAAGTGCATCGTCTGATAATGTGTCATGATCCTCCAAATACTAGAAAAGTTATTAGTGATTTGACTTAACTTTTAAGTGACCGATTTCTTAGTGTAATTAATATTATTTCATCAATAATATTCTGATTTAACATTAAAGCATGAAATATGCCTATCATGTTAAATCATTTTTGTTATCTACATAATAGTCACTGATTGTTTGAATAATATTTTAAACTCTTTTTAAATCTCATTCTACATTGGCTAAGAATTTCTCAGTCAATACCACTCGAGAACAGATGAAAAATTTTCTCTAACTCACATAGGATGATGAATCATCTCTTAATCACTCAAGTACTTTTATATAGTTCATGTTATATCCAATATTTGCCCTTTTGTTACATCGATTAAGGCAACATATAACAAGATCAAAGCATAACATTTTATATATAAGATAACTTAGTAATCTCAAGTTTAAAGATCATTTATATAACCGTCACATGAATATTTTTATAGACATAGGTGATCTTTCTATAAGAAATTATCATGCATGCCAATTCAATGTATATGTCTTATAACAAGCGCCTACATATTAGTTCTAGATATCATTTATATTTCGGTTTATGAGAACACTTGCTTCCTCTCATAAAAAAAAAAACATAATATGTACTAGTTTCTATCACTCAAATGAATGTTCAGTATTTAAGAAAGTATAGACAATGGATATTAAAGATAAATTAATTTTTTATTAATTATAAATATATATTTATATAAATATAATAATATCACGTATAATATCTAATTGATTATAAAACGTATTAAACTAATAATAGCAACTTATCCAAAGAAAATTCCTCGTACAGGTAAAGAATTAAAGGGCTTCTTGGGTTTAACAGAATATTACAAAAAGTTCATCAAAGTACCTTGTATTATCAGTAAACCACTATGCACCATTATCCGATCTATTGATGAATCATAGTTTCAATTAGAAAGGCCAAGAAGATTTTAACAAGCTAAAAATATCTTTATGTTCAACACCAGTGGAAATTGAGTGAATGGATTGGGTGCAATCTTAAGATAAGAAGGGAGGCCATTAACCTGATTTAGCAAGGCATTAAGTACAAGATATTTAGGATTATCAATTTATAAAAAGAAGTATATAACCATATTCATGATAATTAGAGGATGATCAATTCATGATTAAAATTAATCTTGGGAGTTTAAAACATATTTTATAACAAAAGATTCATACTCCAATGCATAAAAAAAGAGTTAACTAAACAAATAGGATCCGCGCATCAAATTTTATATGGGAAAGGTAAAGAGAGTTCTGTAGCAAATACATTATCTAGAAGTATTAGTGGTGAGGGTGAAAAATATAAGGTGGATAATGACAGTTTGGAAGCTCGTATAATTCGATAAGCTTCAGGTACTAGTGACGATTGTTATAAATCGGTTGGCAGAGAAAGCGAACCACATAGCTAAGTTTTGACCAAAACTGCTTTTTCCAGTAAATGGCACTAATCCTGAAACCAATGTTATGTAATTTCCAAGTATATGTTGGAGGACTTAGGGTCATCCCCTTCCCACTCTCCTTTAATCTTTATTTATTTGAAAAAAAAAAAAAAAAACTGCTCAAAAGATATTGCACCACAAGCTAGGATGATCAAGTGACAGCTCTCGATCCATGGGAAAATGCAAGAAAAAGGAAAATCATAGCTGACATGAGTTTCCTATCTCAGTTTTTTTGCAGGATGGCAAATTTAATATGCATACTTGGCCAATTGACAACAAGATGGAGGAACAAGATTTTATCAGTTCAACTCCAATGACACATTCTTCTTCTTGCAGCACTTAGACATAGTAGCCAGTAAATGTAAACCCTCGACCAACAATCTCACCCGCACAAAACCATGCAAAGCACTCCAGCCCAAACAGAGCAGCAATGCCAGCGTCCTCAACCTTCAATTCCTTCCTGTTTTTCCACAGCTGCTTGGCAGAATCAAGCTCCTTCCAGAAGGCTTCATAACGCCCAGGAATACTGTTTCACATACCCAAATGAATGGATTAATATGAAAAATATTGAAATTAATGTCCAAGAAATAGTCTGAGAATTGGCAAGAAGCTAAGCAAACACAGAAGTTTTTGAAGAGGAACACGTAGATTTTGCTTGTTAAAATACAGCAGCAATTTTGATTACTTTTTATGGAACATTTTCTGTTAAAAACTACCGAACATTTTTTTTTCAGGGTCATATATATTGTTTGCAAACACTATTTATGGAATCAACTGTCAGTCACTATTTGCTTGTCTAAAAACTCAAATTATGTCACAATTCTCATAGTATTTTGTTCAGTGTTTAGAACATAAATGAAAGACAGGGAAGAATGAAAGATACAGAATACTATTATCTTAGCAATTCCCGATCTCACTTTCTGCACTAGGAACATCAGTACAGATATTAAAAAACACATTTATATGAGATGAGTAAAACGAATAAGCATTGTTTTGCATTCCATATTGCACTAAAACTCGGAATTCAGTCATGTATCAATTAAATCTAGAAATAATAAAACCACAAAGCAAACACAACAGTGCATGAGTACCAGCCAGACATCAGATATAACCTAATTGGCAATAGACGAGACACAATTACAAGACCATCCTGCAAGAAAATATGAAAATGTGTGCAACCCCTTGCCGAAAGAGTTGAAGTTTTGAAAAATGTCCGCTTCTCCATTCAATGGTTGATTTCATGATATCAAACTGTTCTATTTTGATCGTACAAATCACCAGCAGGTTCAACCTTCCATCAACTCTTTCAAGATTCATCTCCAATGCAACACCATTTGCTAGTTTAACAGCAGTTCTTGACTGAATGGCACGACTAATAAATCTCCACATTTCAAGAATTAGCAGGAGATAGAGATATTACTAAGGCTTCTAACCTTAAACAATCTGCCACCAACTACTCAACAATGGACCACTCAACTTCATCGTTTGTGAATTGTCAAAGACAAAGTCTTTACAGATGTACACTGTAAAGTTCTTAGTTAGTTAACTAGTCCGTTCAAAATGAATCCATATAGAATCAGGGAAGCTAATAATGAGAAACCAGGTCAAATTCCAACTAGAAAGGATGAAATATCCCAATTACAGACTTACTAGACTGGTATAGAATGAAAAGGTAAACAAAAAAACAAGAACACTGGCAACAGACTTGACCCACTGAACAATGGAATTCTTTCTCGGTTGCAATTACAATTAGTTGGCCTTATGAGGCAGTTCAAGCATAAAAAAGGGCACACAAATGACCCGACGTGATATCCAAAACTTATATAGACTAAAATATTCTACGGCAATCAACTAATTTTATGACATTAATCCCTCCCAAGCAGCCTAAATTCAGGACTCGAACGCAACATAAACAACCCAAATAAAATCTTAAGCAGCCAATTGAGCCGGGTTATTTGAACCAAAATCTAACCATTACACTGCCTAATACGAAATAAAAATAAAAATAGTCCATGTTATTGTTGTTGTTGCCATTGCGAAATCTATAAAACACAGCCAAAGAATTAGCAGTCAAGCAATATTCAATTGAATTAAACAATTAAACAAAGAAAACCAACCTGGCGAGACGAGTGTAAAGCAATTGCTTTGACAAAAGATTACATTTCTCAGCAGTGGGTGGGTCCTGGATGTATTGCTTGTTTTGCTCTAGCAACTGCCTGTAATAAGAACCACCATGTTTTGCCAACAACTGCGAGGCTTGAGCAGCCTTGGATTGCAACTGCGCTAGCTTCGATGCCATTCCTTTCCTAAATGTCATCCAATCAGATCTTTGTGTCAAATCAAACGCAACATTTAATAGGACAATACATTAATTTCTTAAGATTAATTCCAATACCTCAAATTTTCTACTGTTCGTGATGGGAGAGAGAGAGAGCGAGCGAGATAGAGAAAGAGAGGATAGGGTTTTGTATTGGCCGGGACTATTATTTTGTTGATCTGCTGGAAATACTGTGCAGTGAAGGTGATACTGTGTCTTGCATTGACCACTATACTCTTGCCATATGTTATTTCCCTTACTTTCCTTTTTGATACAATTTTCATTTTGGGCCCTGGACAGATTTTCTATGCTGCATGGCTGCTTGCATCGAATCAAAGCCCAGCGAACTATTATTGTAAGCACTGAAGGACTTTTTCGGCCTCGACTTGCTTCCACGTGTATCGCTTGCTCGATGCTCCAACAAAAATTCACCCATCAAAGCCTTATTTCTCGTTTATTTATTGAAAAATAATTTTTTTTAAAAAAATAAATTTTAAAAAAATAAATTATTTTCTAATATTTGATAGTGTAATATAAAATAAGTTGGTAAATATTTTTCAGTGTTTGGTTATATCATGAAAAATGAGCTGTAAAATGACTTATTAATGTTTTATTTTTTTCAAGTTTATTAAAATAATGAGGAACAAATCTTACAAATTAAAAAGTTGAATGAGAATGAAATTGAAAAAAATATAATTTCATAAATTATCTCAAATAAAATAAATAATAATCAAAATAATAGAGATCAAATCTAAAAAATAAAAAAATAAAAGATGAAGAAATTAAAATAATAATAATTAACATTTCATAAATTATTTCAAATAAAATAAGTAACAATCAAAAGAATGAGGATTAAATTTGATAGATAAAAAATTTCAATAAAAAAATGATAAGAAAAAAACAAATAATAATTATAAAAATGAGGACCAAAATTAATATAAAAATTAAATTTTAAGAGATGAAATTGAAAAATAAATATTCAAAACAAAATATATATAACAATCAAAAGTTTAAGAACCAACTTTGATATAATCAGCAAATAATATGTCATTTTTAAATTTTTCACAACTTCCAGAAAGTGTTTTTCGTTCAAATTTTTCAGGAAAATATTTTTTCTGAAAAGCAGGTCAAATTTTTCATTGATCGAAAAATATATTTCATTGACTAACTTTTTTTAATGACAAATAAATAAAATAATTTTTTAAAATCTAGTTTTCAAAAAACGAACATATCCTTAATTACTCGAAAAAGATCCGGTGACCTATCGAGGCTGTTCTCCAAGCCCACGGTATCGGATTATTATGTTGCCTCTTTCGGCAAAACTTCCTTGTCCGCTTCTTGTTCCATAATTAAAAATCTAAAAAAACAGCAACTAAAAGGCATTGGAGAAATACCGTGGAACGCAATTTTATATTCACCACAACAGTTCTTCTTGAGAAGGTTAAAAAAAAAAAGGTAAGGATTATAAGATTGCATGCAAACACTTTGTCTAGAAAATAAGACAATCTATTACTCATCAGAATAATTCCCGGCTGCTTCTCGGCTAGCTTCAGTTCAACTTCTGTTGATGAACTTGGGCGAGGGGCATGTTTAATTTTTTCTCTTGGGCTTTGCTTGATTGCTGTAATGGAATGATTGTCCATGAAGTGCGCTACCAAGTTGTGCAGGATGCCATTTTGTGTTGGAAGAGGTGCTGATTGAACATGTTGTCCGTGTGCCCCTGGTTTTTTGGGTTAGCCATTCCATCTTCTTCTCTGTAGAGGGATTGTCTAGGTATAGTCTGCATGTGCCGAGGTTAGGTAATGCCTTATTTTCAGTTTTGATCGGTTTGCTTCTGTTTATTTTTGTTCAGTACAATGCTGCCACTCCATGTCATTTCGTTTGGGAATGAGCTGTTATTTTTTCTATAGCTACCATGGCTATTGCCTCGTTTCTTGCTTTCCCATCGTGTCAAGTTGTCTATTTTTTTTTTTTTAATCTTTTAAGAGAATACCAGGTTTTAATTTGTTGCTTTCTCTCCCAGAAAAGTCCAGTTTTCTCTTGGTTTCTTTCCTACGTTGGCTTTGAGGACTCATTTTGGTGAGTTCAAATCTGCCTCTGTTTTTTGTTTTTTTTTTTTTTGTGCTCAAACTCTATTGATTATTGGTTTTGTTCGGCTGCGATTCAATCATCTTAGAGTAATTGCAGTTGCTACTTGAGTTAACCTGCGTGATAAATCTTTTGACAATGACTAATCAGGTGGTTGCCTTCGTTTTTCTGCACGGCTGCCATGGGGGTTTGCATTCTCTTCCTACAATGGCTGCTGTGTTATCTATTAATGTATGAATGATGTCCACCCACATAAGCATGTAAGCTTTATTTCTGAAGAAAAAACAGTAGTTCTGAAGGTATAGCTGATAATCCGTGACATTAAATCAGTTTAAGTATTGGAATTTCAAACATAGTCTAATTATATCAGGAGGGACTCATGTAGAATCTAGGCGATGAGAAGCATGCAGAGTAAATATGCAGATCTCTTGTTATCCAATACTTTAAAGCCTGACATTTGTAATAATGAAGATAATTCATAACCTTTTTCTTCAAATTAATGGGAATTAGTCTCCTAATAACAAATTAAAATGAATGCGCCTTGCCTTATTTATTTATATTTATTTTTTTTGCAGTTTTTCGTGGAGAACACTTGTTGTTCCTGCAGTTCCAGCATCATATTCTTTTTCTACCCATGTGCAACTGTTCCACTTCTATTCCTCATGGGTTGCTTTGTTACTTCAGTTTTAAACACTTCTTAACTAGCATTGCAACCATAATTTGCATTTAAAATGTTCAAGGCTCGGCCCTTTTGAATTGAAATCGTAATGATAGCCTTCTCCGTATGGTTGCATATTTTAACCTCGTTTTTTTCGGTTCATTATATTCTTTGCCTATTCATCTTCTTGAATTAATTTGATGAATCTTTGACTTGCATTTCTTGTATTATTCATGTTACAGCCCGCAGCATCGCACGGGAATTCAGCTAGTGTGTTCTTTAACTCTCCATACCCACGACTTTAAGAGACTCTCCTCGCTGGCAAATCAGGACAAACTTCTTCTCCTACAGTCCTACTCGCCAAACTTATCGTCCTTCCCATGGTTATTCTTTAAACACGCATTGCTTTTGGATAGTTTACAATAATAAAAGCAGTATAAACATGTATGGAAGAGATGCTGGTGCTAATTCATATGTCCAATCCCATAAATAATAATCAAATACTACCTTTATCATCACAGAAATTGTCGGAAGAGAGCGTGGAAGATAATGGTCATGTTAGAGGAATCAGGTCGCTCACGAAAAACTACACTCCAGAGCAATCGCTTGGCACGCTTTTTTCTATCAATGCACGTGCTTGAGCATTTGGATGTACAGCTCCAAGTACGAATCCCAACTTTCTTGAGCTTTTGACGTCATGACCACGTAGAACGATATACAAAGCAACAAAAATGATAACCTGGAATCTCATAGCATAAGGAAAAACTTCATGGGAATAGGTCCTACAAGGTTTCAGTCAGCTTTGCTCGCACGACCCGAGTCAGCAATCCATGAAACATTCGAAGTAAACAGCCAGAAAATAACAGTCGACAGTATTTGCAACACAACAATATAACCATCCGAAGAAACAAATTTAAAAAGTACAAAAAAGAAAAAGAAAAAGAAAAAACACAGAATAAGAGCATCTTAAAGCACTACAAAACCTGTCTACACCCAAAGTACTTGTACATAAAACCCCATTCACCAGAAACAAAATGGAATCGTCCAACAGAAATCAACTTTGTGGCGATGCCTTAGCTACTCCACTCTGCTGAGCAGCAGTCTGTGATGCTGGTGCTAATTCATATGTCCCACGAGCATTGTTAGCTGCATTGCCATCAGCCGAATATGCAGCAGGCTGTGGATAACCACTACCATAAGAAGCATTGTATGGTTGAGCCCCCTGTCCATAACCTGGTTGGCCAGCTGGTGGCGCACCATAAGTAGGAGCATACCCTGGCTGAGCACCTGCGGCACCGTAACTGGATGGTGCAGCACGCTGGGAACCTGAATCTGGTTGCTGCACATAGCCTGATGGCGGTGGCTGGGAGGGTGGATATCCTGGCTGTCCAGCAGGCTGGCCATAGCCTCCAGGGGTGCTGGGTGACTGTTGGCTCTGCCCATAAACAGGTGGATTGGCTGGAGGTTTCTGTGATTGAGGTGCTCCATAGCTTGCATACTGTGCAGGTGGTTGACCCCCATAGCCAGCTTGGGAAGACGGGGGCAATCCATAACCAGGCTGAGCAGCTCCCTGAGATGGATAACTTGCTGGGTTTGGGCTAGGCTGCTGGCCAGTAGAATAACCTTGCTGTCCCGTTGCAGATGGTTGAGATGAACCTTGAGCTGAATCTGCTTGAGCTCCATATGAAGGAGTATGTCCTTCCTGAGTTGGGTTAGCTACATTGCTATAGTTAGGAGCAGCAGTATAACCTTGCTGTTGATCATACGGTGGTGGCTGACCATACCCAGGCTGTTGATACCCACCATAGCCATCTTGACTGTAACCCTGCCCTTGTTGGTTATAACCAGAAGCTGGTGCCTGACTGTAATTATAACCAGTGCTGTCTGCTGGAGCTGCAGAAGCACCAGGGGTTTGTTGCTGAGATGAAGGTGGCTGACTATAGTAATCATAAACTTGATTTTGCTGATTTGCTGAGACAGCTGACTGGTCCCAGTTAGAGGGGTATGCACCAGATGGCTGTTGTGGAGGATAGCCTTGATAAGCCGGCTGAGACATATTATACTGTGCTGATGCGCCAGGGTATGCTCCAGTCTGCATGTAGCCATAGCCAGCTTGCTGCATTGGTGGAGCAGAAGATGGACCCCAGTTTGTAGGTGGCCGAGCTTGATATCCTTGCTGGGGATAACCTCCACCCATGTTTGGATTCCTCATACGATTCTGCAGAAAATAGACGTTTCATATAACCGAAGGGAACTTGAAAAAAAACACATTCCAAACCACATATTGCAAGATACAGGATGGGTACAAATATAAACATCTTTTATATGAACATGAAAACAACTAAAATGAGAAAATTTGTTGTGCATGTACAGATAAAACATGAAACAACTAAAATGAGAGAAATATAAAAAACTGCATAAAACATAACAAACAAATAGGTCCAATTAAGGGATTAATGGATCTCATATTTTACCAGGAAGAGGTATGAATGCCTACATACCGTACTTGGATGGAGGAATTACTGAGTTACTCCAGCAGAAGCTCAACCTCACCCTACTTGAAGTGAATGGGTACAACAAAATCCACAAATACCATACAAGCTATACCACAAAAAGAAAGAGAGATGCATACTTATTGATATGCATCCTTGAAAGACCCTATCTATGGAAACTGGACACGGTCTCATTAATGATGCATCAATTGATTTAAATGAACCTTACAAGATTTCAGTAATATACCAGTACCATCTTTCAGGGAACCATTGAATAGAAAATGCAAGCATACCATGGTGATTCTATAGCTCATTAGCTGCATATGGCTATCAACCTAAAGGAAAATGCTTATTAGAAAGCTGTCTAATTAGCTTCACCACAAGGCCCTTGACAACAAGACAAACATATTGCCAACTGAATGCATGTGAATCACTCCAGAAGAATACAAGAAAGGAAAGCAGGATGGAGACGGATGGAGACAACACTTCTGCATGAAATAGCAAAGAGCAATAGAATGCATAAATGTGATATCAACCTTTATAATTCTTCAACAACATAATACCCTTGAATAAGGGGGGCACCAACAGAGATTGGAATCCACATTGGAAAAGCAAGAATATAATGGTATGCAACTTGATAAAGAACTCGATTGTTAACTGTTAGGGACTTTTACCAATAACATTATTGATAACAGAAACAAATTCATAAGAACTGCCAAAGATGCCACTAAAACAGTTTTAAACTCGGATGAAAAGATTGACAAATTAAACATTTAATATCTTCAAGCTTCATTTTTTCAAAAGAGAAGTCCAAACTACCAAAGGTGACATAATAGTTATTTCCATAATAACCTTGAAGTCAAACACTCAACTGGATACCAGAAGAAAATCTTTAACAAATGAAATTACCCCAAAGGCTCATGATCCAACACCAAGTTATCCAAGCTAAAGGAACACCTCCATCACAAGTAACTTTCAGCTCCTCTCCATAAATATCATTTACTAAATATTAGAAAACAGGATTCAGAACCATACCAGGGCAATGCCGAGGGAAACACCAACACAAGGGAATTTATGTTGGTGTCATCAAAATTCCAACAACACTAACCCTACAATAGTTCCCAATAATGATATCAGTCATATGACACAATCAATAAGCACATATGGCGGCAGAACAAGCTATATCCAAGAACCATTCACTCGGGAATACAACCAAGAATGACCAAATATTTTGCTCAAATAATCATTGGCTAGAGAAGCTTTTACAGTGCTTACCAACCTAAGCAGGAGAGGTATGAGAACTTGTATCATCGAAGATTCAATAGATCAACAAAGTCCTACCAACTTCATGACAGTTGTAATCACTCTCAATAACAACTTGGCACTTTTAAGCTTTCAAAATAAACCTCTGTCATAGCCTTAAACCATATATCCACCATCCACCTCAAGAGATTTAGTAAGGAGACACTAACTGCATTTATATAAGAAACTGATGCAGTTGCAACCAGAAAACAGTGACGGTTTATAGTTTTTCTATCAAGTTGATCAATGAGAAATCCAGATGTATATTGAAGGGTACAATGTAAATTCCATCCAATTCCTAAGCGAACTATAAACCAGCAAAATATTAATAAACAAGCCAATAGTATCCATCACAATAGTTAGCATTGCACAGTCAACACTCTTCTCCGCGAGCTCAGATTGCCAAAGGCAAAAGAAAGAAAACATCAGCTAAGCATATATATGCCAAGAGGTGCAAGCACAAGCTGCCTGCAAATCTGAATCTTGATAATCCAATAAGTGAATAATAACAATTTATATGATTATGTCCAATAACCAGGGCTCATAGGTATTCAGCATAACAATAGGATAAGAGAAACAAACATATCTATGAAATTTGATTTGACTTTGAAGCATAAATAGAAAAGTTAAATCAGCTTCTTCCTATGAAATTTGTAAAGGAAAAGGAAAGACAAAATGATTTCCTTCTTTATAAAAGCAGCCAAAGTTCCTTGCACAACACAGGGACAAAGGTTCGATATATGGTCCAAGCTCATAATGAAATATTAATTGAAGAGCTCAGAAAACAGCCTAGCTAAATACAACAAGACTAAAAACAGATTCTCTGATGAAATGCATAAGAAATAAATAGAAAAACAATTAGAAAGTGTACAACAAAGCAAAAACTATTTGACCTGTGAAGAAACATAGAGAATTGCAAAACCCAGACTGTATTATGAACTTGAAGATATCCAAAAGATGTTTAGATATATTTCTAGAACAATGTATAATATCATTAAAAAAGCCAAAAATGATTTATACAAGATATTTTACCAGACAAACAGTAAGAATCCCCTTGTAACCTGCACTGGAACATACAATATACACAGACCAATCTGAAAAATATACCCAAACCTAAAGCAGCACAATAAATGAAAGCTACATTGACTTCTACAATTTCTCACCGTATGAACAGAAATGGACGTAATATTTTTTTTATATCATGATAAGAAACTATATTGTCAAAAAGAATGGCATAGCTATCAGAATTATGTATATATATTAACCACATGTTCACAACCAAATCACTAACCCTACAAAAAAAATCCAAAAGAAGCAGCTACAAAACAAAAGTCATAGGCATGCATATGGAACTGTTTCCTGAAAGTTTAATGTTCCAAAACAACAAAACTTGGGAGTTCCTCGGGGCCAACTCTGCAAACTAACATCAACAACCAAACATACCTCACTGGTGACTTCATTAACCAACTGTTTTGCAGTCTCGACCTGCTCACTGGTGCCCTCTATGTGAACTGTTCTTTCTGCAGATGTATCACCTGGGGGCAGATGCAAAGGTATAACCTGCAGAAGTTCAAAAATAATGAGCTGAGTAAATGACAACTGAGAATTTTACTCAACAAGAATAATAGACAGCATGAAAAATAACCAATTTACCATTCATTAAAGTAGCATACTTCAAGAGAGACACCTCTCACGAAGAACATTGATGAAATCAAAAGATGTGAAGATGGTTTCTATATAAGAAAAAAGGGTGAAGATGTGATTCAGAAAACAAACCTGAATACGGGCTCCAGACCTAGCTTGCATATTCTTAATTGTCTCACCACCTTTGCCAATAACCAGACCAACCTGAATTCATTGGTAAATCACAAACTATCGTGAACCAAATCACCCAGAATAGAAACAAAAATGTTCATTGCAAAACGTTCACACACCTTGTTGTTGGGAATCGTCATTGCAAAATGTTCAGAACCACCGTGACCTGAAAACCTTTGGGAAACTGTACCAGAACCCCCTGCCTCAGCCTGGACAGCAAAACATTCACCACTATAAGTACCCTAAAAAAATTTAAAATCAAATTAAAAAAATATAGTTGTAGGAAGAAAAACCTCACTGGAAAAATAACGTAAAAAAGCATAAGTCAGCCACTAATGCGCACCATGATAAATCATCAATGAAAAAAACCTAAAATACACGCATCTAAAAATGCATGGTATCAACTGATTATCACTAAAACCTAAAATCACTGAACTATCCCATGTGGCTGAAAGGCATGAATGATTATACCAGCCACAGCAGCACGTACAAGTTTGAATACAAAGTCAGTTGCCTACCTCTGCAAGGACATCATTAATCAACTGCTCTGCCTTGGCAATTTGTTCAGGAGTGCCCATAAGCTCAACCATCCTGGTTGGGGAGTTGGGATCTGCATCCATATCTCGAGTGACCTGAATTTTTGCTCCAGACTGAAGCTGAAGGTATTTGATAGTCTCTCCACCTTTACCAATGATAACACCAACCCTGCCTTGAGGAATATCAATTTTTTTACTCGAACCAGAACCACCCAGGTATGAGCCATATGAAACTGGAATTGATGAAGGGGCTGAGTTTGACATGGTGGACTTCATATCTGTTGTCAATCAAAGAAGTTAGTTGAAGTTCCAAATCAAACCTAAATTTCATCTTGAGTTGCTTACTATACAGCTAAAAAAAAGAATGAAAATCAAGTTGGCGACCACAAATAAGAGATATCTACTACAAACAGTAAATATCAACAAAAACACGATATTTCTAGGAAATAGAGTATCAGAAACCGTAAAAAAAGAGACCCTGGCTAAAATATACTTACATCATCTTAGCTAATAGAAACACCCACTAGCTATGTTTTTTAGATTTTACATAATCAAAGAGAGTCAACGCCACACAATGGATGAAATCCAAAGGCATAGAGTATAACAAACACCAAAACTCCAGAACAACAAAACCCTAACAACAATACTTGCATAAACAGCCAACAGAAACAGTATTACAAAAAAAATCAAAGTCCTAAAAACATTGAAAACAGAGGTTCATATAAGAAATACAATAAAAACAACTAAAAACTCAAGTGTAAAATTCAAATAATTAAATAAGATGAAAGCGCACAGATCCACAAATACACATACACATACATAGAGAGCAGCTCGAGAGAGATTATTCAAAAAAGATAAATCAAGAGAGATCGAACCTAGAGGAGCAGAGCTGAATCCCTTGTTATTATCACTGGAATCAAACCCACTCGCACCGTTTTCAGCCCTGGGTCGCTTAATATCAGCACCAGCACCACTCATTATACGGGCGGCGATCTCCTGAGCTTTCTGTTTAGCCATCTGGATCTCGTCAGCAGGCGGCGCCACGCTGTTGTAAGATGGAGGTGGAGCGGGGTCAGAAATCGGAGATGAGAATCCAGTTTGCCTACGTGTCGACGGAGGCGGTGCTGATTGGTCATCATATTTGCGTTTGTTGGATGATGGTGGTGTGGTGTCAGTGGCCGTCGAGTATTGAGATTCGTCTGCCATTATTGAAAGAAACCCTAGGGGATTGAGAGAGAGAGAGAGATGAGAGAGGAGAGACTGATTGGGTGATGTAGGAAGGAGGATTCGAGACTTTATACGGGGAGGTCGTGGTGCACATGATCTTTTGGATATTATTATAGTGTGTGGACAGATTGTTTTGTGGTGGGGTGTGCTCTGGGTCTTGTGGATGGTCCTCTCGGCTAGCGGATCTTGATTAGAATTTTGGGCAAGCTTTTAATTCTGTATTTTTGCTTTATTTTTTTTTTAGTATTGTCAGACTGCCGAATAAGGCGGGCTTATGAGATTTGAGCCCACTTGCGAGTATTAGTATTTAATTAAGAGGGCGTTTGGTAATGTAATTATAATTATTTTTTAAAATAGTTTTTATTTAAAAATGTATTAAAATAATATTTTTTTATTTTTAAAAAATTATTTTTGATATAAACATGTTAAAATAATATAAAAATATCAAAAAAAATATATTAATTCAAAGAAAAAAATAAAAAAAATTAATTTAAAAAAAAACACATTTCAAAGAAAAAAATAAATAAACAGGCCTAAGAAAAAAAGGCTTAATAACCTAACAGCTTCGAAGCCAGTCCACTGAAGCAGCACTTTGTGCAATTAGCATAAGAAAAAGGGTGGACTTATTTTTGCCCCAATATTTCACTTCTATCCCTTCAGTTTTGATGTTCTAATGTTACCCCTTCTAGTTTCTAAGAAAGCTCCAATTTTGCCCCTAGTCCTTAAATAGCCCACCTTTTGAATTGGATTTTTGAGTTCTTTTTTCTTTTTTAATTCTTGAGTGTTCGTATGATATATTATAATAGTTCTGGGATCTAAGAGGAAATATGAAAGAGATTAAGAAAAATTAAAATAAAATATGAGAAACCAACTTATATTTAAGTTATTTAGTTGTAAAGAAGAAATAAAAATTTTAAAAGAATCATACAAGTAACGTTGGAAAATTCTAACACGTGGAGGTAGAAGTGAAAAGACAAAAATATAGATTAGCCAAGAAAAAATGCCATGGAAAAAAAAGGAATTTTAAAACTTTTTTTAGATTAAAAAGGACGGCAAACCTAGAATAAGCTTTCATTCTCCACCGTCAACATCGAACAGATTAGCATATGCTATCATTAGTGGCATGTAATACAATTTAGTATATGCATTTTCCATGATCGCAAATGGTACAAGAATAATTTGTGGGCGTGGACTTGTGGGGTGTTTGGTATTGAAATTCGACTTGTTTTTTATTAAATTTAATTTATTTTTTATTTTTTAATTATTTTAATGTGTTAGTATTAAAAATAAATTTTAAAAAAATACATATATTTATAAATAAAAAATAATTTTAAAATTAACATATAATTCTCAAATATTCATCGGTGCCTCTCTTTAAAAGACCAAACCGAACGTACCAACATAACCATGATTGTGCCTGGGTGGAGGATTTGCCTCCTCCATCACCAAGTCTTGGCACGAGACACAAGGCAAGCTCGTCAAGATCGCTGAGGGATCTGAGGGCCATACATCATGTGACGATAAGATTTAATTTGATATTGTAATATTTGTTATTTTTTAAAATATTTTCTTGTTTAAAAATGTATTAAAATAAATTTTTAATTTTTAAAATTTATTATTAACACAATAACATTAAAATGAGCAAAAAATAAAAATTAATAATCTAAAATTAAAAGATTAATTTAAAAAATATATATTTTTTCAAAAAAATAAATAAGCTCTAAACATTGCTGTAGAAAAAACGGTTTTACTGTAACTTAACTGACCCAACCAACACAAACGTTATTAAGGTGACCTTGTTCACCTGATTTGCACCACTTACAAGGAAACTGATTGGTTCACCTGACCCATTACAACCCTTGTTTAGACTCGGGTTAATGTTAGGTGGGCAAGCCTGGATACAAAGCTATCACACTAGGGCACAAAACACTCAAACCCAATTTTATATACTTGCTCTATATAGCTGATAACATTAAATGTTAACATGATTCTCCTATTATAGTTGGGCTTAGAAAATGGTGCTGAAGTAAGGCCACCTGATATTATCATTTCTAAATAATTGCTCATAAACTAGGTCATTTCCCAGATATATCATATTCTCCATGCGAGCTGTGTATTTTATGGGTCCCTAAATCTCCACAAAGGACTTATTATACGTGTCTGTGAGCTTCCAGTGTTGCACTTCCTTAACTTTCAGCAAAGGCTTGGATCCAATGAGGTTTGTTTAAGCCTCTTCAATAATCCAGTAAACGCTAGAGCCTAGAAGCCTCTTCACACCTGTGCAGATCTATTGCCTTACCTGTGGCGAGATCATGTCCTCCCAAGACATTACATGGTTACTCCCCTACCTGTGTTTTGCTTTGTCATTTATCCTCCTCGAGAGCTGAACCAGTCTAAACAAAACCATTGAACTTTTCATGGTTATCCTGGCGAAATCTACACTGCAATACCTTATTTTTTTAGCAGAGATGCTCAAAATAGGTATACCTTTCACTTCCCGGTACCAGATGTCATATAATGGGGAGCCTGTATTCTCACTCGGAGGTCTTTCATAATTGCCACGTAGAATTAGTTAGTTTACATGCAACTCTGCTCATTAGATGTTGAAGAAAGGCACCCTCATACATATCAAAGTGCGTATTAGCTCAGGACTTCACTTTGGGAAAGCGCCGTCAAGAGCTGACCACCAAATATCTACCAACTGGGCAACATCCTGAGTAAACAATTTTTCCAGCAACAGTTCATGGGTAGACTATACCCTTAGAAGCAACAAGACCAAAGAAGCCACTGCCGAGACTCAAAAGTCCAGGAGCACGCATAAAAAGAGTAGCTTTACACAAGCCCTTTATTTAGTCCACATGTTATCGAAACAATACAGCTTTCGAAGAAGTACACATACAAGCAAAACAACAAAAGGGCAGTTCAGCACATCAAAGTTACAAAAAAAGGTTTTGGAGAATCTGCAAAAACAATAAGAGCTCCAGAGATTATAGGAGATGGATCCATGACTAAGGAGTGTATTAATAACAGCGTCTCCCTTCACACAGCACTTAGAACAGGAAATAGATACCATTTCTTTTATTAGGTCATAAAAATGCAGCCAAGACTTCCACTTATCTGGTCCACCAATGGAGGAAGTCCTTGCGCCTGTGGATCTTTTTCTGCAGCTGGAGTAATCCATAAAGTAGGGCCTCAGCAGTGGGTGGGCATCCTGGAACATAAATGTCAACAGGGACAATCCTGTCACAACCACGAACAACAGAGTACGAATAATGGTAATATCCACCACCATTTGCACAGCTGCCCATGGAGATGACCCACCTAGGCTCAGGCATTTGATCATAAACCCTGCAAACAATTTTCAAAAGCAGTCAGAAACTCACTCCCCTTTCACCAGACAGATATGCATGTGCTGACAGAAAGGAATCTGATCTGAACACCTTGCCTGTGCTAAATGTATTTTGAAGCAAGTCCGAATTTTTCAAATACAAGGCATTTGGCATTAGAAGAGAAAATTGGTAAATTAAGTCCTACAAACTTGAAATAAAACCTAATGTTCCAGAAAGTTGGTGCTTTTATCATTGAGTTGCCATCTTGAGCAGCAGAGGCGGATTTACCATATTACAGATAATTGTGCTTGTTTTCACAATTCAAGGATCTAAACTATAAAGCTCAGGCTTAGACTTAAAAAACAGATAAGAGTTTTCCCATATACTGCGGTGGAGCAATTTGCTCATTCATCACATCTTTTTAAGAGACATACAACAATCAAATGAGTTTTACTCAACCCAGGTCTGGAAGCTATCTGAGAATGATCAGCCCCAAGCTCAGATTGATACAGCTTGTGAAGTGGTCAAGGATGATTCAGATACATCAGGTTCAAGAACCCAGAAAAACTTTAAGATTCACCCTAGATGGCTATAAAGGCCACAAAATCCTACGGATGTTGATTGATAGCTAGTAAAATCAACAACCATACAACTTCAAAGCAACTGAAGTATTTTAGCATTGAACTCATAAAATATGTTATTGTCTAATTTGGGTGATCTGAAGCTCAATTTAGATTGAGCACTAACAAATTAAGCCAGAAAATCCTTGCAGGAGATTAGATAAACTCAAGCTCTGGTTAAGCAAAGTTAGAAGACAACCAACTCCTCTCTTAAGCATGGTTTCATTAAACAGATCTAGATTCAAGAATTCTACCAAATAAACCACTTTTTGATGCATCATTCGAGCTAGACCAGTACTATACTGCACTAGCCAATAATCAGGAGTGAAAGCGAACTGTTTGTCTCATCCCCTTCCTGGAAATGTTATCCACTATTAAGAGCATGAACAAGGTTTATAATCAATTACCTCTCATAGTAGTGGAATTTCAGACTGGATAAAATAAATCAAATTAACACAGCTAAGCTCATCCAACACAAACCTTTCTAAAACAGCATCAGTAATGCTTTCACCATTTATGCATAGTAAGCTATAGCCATAAGATAAAAAATGTCAAAAATATCCACAGAACACTTCGGAGTATTAGGTCGACATATTGTATTATCGAGAAAGAACTGCTTCTGCACTCTACGTAATCCTTCTGAACCATTCCTCCAGTAGATATCTAAACAGTCTTCTAACCCATTTATTGGCCTCCTTGTCCTCCATAAATAACTATTCCACATATCCAAAATCCTACATGAATCAATCCTGTCTCGTTATCTTGGTATTTAAGCCCCAACCCCAACAGTACGAGACTAGCAACACAAAAAAAAAAAAAACTCGAAGCCAAGTTTCCCAGTCATGTTCGAACATCACCAACGCAAGTTTTACTTTTAAATTTTTTATAAGCCGATCAATGCCTAGGAAAAATTCACTTTATCCAAAACCACGCTCCAATTATCCTTTTCACCTCTTTATTTATTTCAAACACAACAACAGCCACACGCTAATTTAACAACTGCAATCAATTAATCACTCTTAAAAGCATATAAACGATATAGAAATTAACGCAAACCAAAAAAAATCCATAAAAATTCCACCACAGATCCAAATCAAACAAAATCAATCACAAAAACCCAAACCCTAAAAAAACTGTCAAAAATCAAAGACTTACTTGCGAAGAGCAGGGGCCATTTTGTTAGTAAGAGTACCAGCAACAATCATACAGTCAGACTGCCTAGGACTCGGTCTAAAAATAATCCCGAACCGATCCAAATCATATCTGGCAGCACCGGTATGCATCATCTCAACAGCACAACAGGCAAGCCCAAAAGTCATAGGCCAAATAGATCCAGTGCGAGCCCAGTTCATCAAACTATCAACCTTGGAAATCACAAACTCCGCCGGCTTAGAAAGACCTGTTAGTGAGGATGAGGAAGGTGGCGGTGCGCGAGTGTAGGGAGCTGGTGTTGGTTCAGGGGAGAGAGATGGGAGGGTGGTGTGGAGAGATGCGGTGGCGGGGCGATGGATGGAGAGGAGGTGTGGGAGGCGTGTGGCGGTGTTTCTGGTGATCATTGCCATGGTTTGTGGAGGACACGGACACACAGAGTTCTGTTTGATAATACGACACCTAGCCTTCTCTCTCTCCGTTTATGCGTGTGGTTGGGTTTGTTAAATGAGGTTTGGATTTTACATTCACTGTATATATTATTATTTAGTATTTTTTTACCGCGGTTAAAGGGGGAATGAGGATAGATGCCAGTCGTTTTCTCCTGGAGTGGAATTTTATGCTAGGACCTGGTTCTTGTTTATGTTTCCAGTACATTTTTAAAATATTTTTGGTTTTAAAAAATATTAAACTAATATTTTTTTAATTTCATTAAAAAATATTTTAATAAACTTTTAAATAAAAATTTCTTTTTAAAACCATCGTAATCTCAAACACTCTTCTACATCTTTTTATCCTTCTTTTTTAAAACAATTAAAAACAATACAAAATCCTCCATAAATCAATTTAGCCCCTGAAATAAATATTTTAATAATTGAGTCCAAAATCAATATCGAGCAATTTCACCCCCTCATCCATTGATATTTATAATTTTTAAATTTCATCCAATTTGCACGTGATCATGGAAACGTTTCCGTCTGAAGTGTAAACGTAAGTCCCAACTTGTAGAATAATTTTAACGCAAGGTTACACTAAATCTCTCTCTCTATTGTCCTTTATTATGAGCTATTAAAGTTGAACGAAATTGATTATGATTCGATACTAATATTATCTTTAAGCCATGTTAGGTTGTGTTTGGCACTTTGATTTTTAACACCTAACTAGCACGTATAAATCAGCCAAAAGTTTTTAATTTTCACCGGTAATAGATTAATTGATGCATGGCATTGTCTTCCATTAGTTATATTTGAGAAAAAAAATTAATAAAATAAAAATATTTAAGATTTAAGGGGTGTTTAAAAATAAAATAGCGATTATTTTTCAAATTAATTTTTATTTATAAATATATTAAAATAATATTTTTTTATTTTTTAAAAGTTATTTTAAATATCAACACATCAAATCAATCAAAAAAACATAAAAAATAATTTTTTTTAATCAAATTTTAACCAATTCCCGTATAAAACACAATACCATAATATTTTTTGAAGATGATGCTTTATGCAGAGCTTCGCTACTAGGTCAATCATTATGCCCATCGTGTCAGCAAACCAACCAACAAAGTAATGAAACTTGCATGCATTTCAAGATCAATACAAAAAAAAATTAAAAAAAAATATGTTGTTTGGGTTGCAATTGTACCAATATTTGAGTATTATAAGTAAAAATATATGAAATTTTTTGAGTTATAATTAAGGTTCAAATTAAAAAAAAAAGTTTAAATTGCTTTAATTTGACTAAAATTAAAGTTCAAGGATGAGTTTGGAATAAATAGCCAAGATAGAAAATCAATTAAAAGCTTAATTGAAGAAAAAAATTGAAATTATAAGTCAATTTAGCTTAAAAATAAAGAATTAAAGGACCATGAACTAAAACAAATAAAACATGGAATTTAGAAAACATATTATAATTATATAACGGATATGGTTAATGAAATTAAAAAAAAGGGATGAAAAATGACCAACAATAAAAAATTTAAAGACCATGGACCAAGGAGCAAAAAGCACCGAAATGGAATAACCATGATGAGGTTTGACACAATTAAATCAAAGAAAAAACCTAATTCTATCATAGAAACTAAAACGATGTCGTTTTCACTCTAAGTGAAAATGTGCGTTTTACTTAAAAAGGAAAAACATGTCAATGAAAAAAAATGTTGTTTCATTCTTATTCTTTGTAATATTTTTAGGACAAAAAAAAGGAAATGGCATAAATGAAAGTTTTTCATGCAACTTTAAGGCTTGAGATTGACCTTGATTGAGTCTTTTAATGGCACATACACATAGACTTCTGGATATTAGCTCTAAGATATTAATCAAGTAAATCAAGAAATGAAACATACTTTCTAAATCATTATGTCAATCTTTCTTCCATGATCTTATGAGTTTTAATTTCGAGTAAACATTCTACAAAATTTATTAGATTTTTTTAAATACACTATGCTAATATAGAGGTTGCAATTTTAAGATCCCTTGATGAGAAAACTTAATGTCGAATAAATTGACTTAAAAATACCTTTTATCTTTTTAAAAAATAAAAAATAAAATAAGGTTTTTTTTCAGATTATGAACTATCATGCATGTTTATTTGTTATTGTCCTATAAAAATGTTACTTTATCGCTCTATAAGTTAGCTAGTTTC
>Ga0325411_1000379_pt1:0-45000 | contig 46009 bp, 23 predicted proteins | sample PopdelMetagenome_13_FD_206181 | JGI IMG/M metagenome (GOLD analysis project Ga0325411, IMG submission 206181) | Populus deltoides microbial communities from Bellville, Georgia, United States - Xylem-PdIQD-R4 | ecosystem: Host-associated > Plants > Phyllosphere > Stem > Wood/Secondary...
TTATTTATAGGATTTTTAAATTTTTAGCAATTGCAACTTCATTTTTTTCATATGAATTTTTTTAGTTGAATTTATTTTTTCATTTTATTTATTTGTTGCAAATTTGTTTGAGTTGATTTTCTTATTTGTTTTCAAGCATTTTGAGTATATATTATACAGTGTTGATTTATGTTAATTTAATTATTTTATAATTTTATAAAATAATTTTTTTTTAATTTTTTTAAATAATTACCAACGGAATTACCGATGGAATTTCCATGGGTAATTCCGTCGGTAAATCCGTTGGTAATAAAAAAATATTATTACCGAGGGATATACCGACGAAATGAAGCGGGTAATTTTATTTTTTTATTTCCAACGGATAAAAAATTACCGATGAAGGATTCACTGACGGAGCATTTCCGTCGATGATGTCGTCAGTAAATTAATTACCGACGGAATATGTGTCTTACGCCGACGGAAAAATTCTGTCGGTAAAATTGTTAAATCTTGTAGTGTCTCTTAATCTTTCCTCTCCTATGAACTCTTCGATGGGGGCATCTTTCTAATAGTCAGTTAGGATCATATGTAGACCATTCTTGGTCTTATGACACTGTAGCTTTATCTTCAAGATGCTTGATTTCTAGGATGCTTGATTTCTAGGAACTAGTGTGAAGAAGTTAGCTATAGGAAGGTTAGGTGTTCTTGGTAGTTATTTCTCTTGTCTTTGTAACCATATTCGGTATTGTGAATCTCAGTTTCTTTCTTTTTTCCTTTGAAACCTTTCTCCTTAGTTGGGTCAACAATCTTACCTAACCCGATGGCTTGTTCAATCCTCTCAGCTATAATAACCAGGTCAGTGAAATGTTGTGCAAAGCTTCTAACCAAATATTCAAAGTACAGGCTTTAAAGGTGTTGGAAAATAAACTAACCACCTCTTTTCCCAATAAAGGAGGATTAACCTATGCAGCTGCCTCACGTCACCATTAGGCATATTCTTTTATGGACTCCTTGTTGTCATTCTCCATTGCTTGCAAGTTTGACCTATCATGGCCCACGTCCATATGAAACTTATATTGCTTAATGAAGGCATCAACTAAGTCCTACTTTTTTACCTTGGTATTGTTCAACCACATATACAAAGTGAGGCCAACATCACTCAAGCTGTTTTGAAATAAATGAATTAGCAGTTTCACACCATAAACCACCTCAGCCATTTTGTTGCAATATGCTTTGAGATGAGTTATAGGGCATTGAGTTCCAATATATTTGACAAATTCTGGCATTCTAAACTTTTAGGGAATGACCATGTTATGCACCAAACACATCTCAGCAGCCTTTATAAGATCATATAGGCTAGTTCCCTCAAATGCCCTCATTCTTTGCTCAAGGGTAGCCAACTTTTCTAAGTCATCTTCTTTCACTATCTTGTCCTTTTGAGATTCCTTCACTGTAAAGTTGATGGTAGATGACATTTTTATGAGATATACTGGTTGAGAAAATTAGAAATACATAGCATGTTGAAATTCAGATGGCACCTGATTGCCCTCAGATTCTGTGGATTGAAAGGAGTTATAGGCATCTATGGAGGCTGAGCTGTGAATATTGTTTCTCTGGATTTAAATCCCAAGGCCTATTCGAGTAAGGCTAGTAAGCCTTGTAACTTATTCTCTAAGACTTTCTAACTCTTTTCAGTATTGAGTTTTCAACTGGACTCTTTCTTCATTTTTCATTTGTCTTTTTCACAGTCGAGTGTTATAGGTGTATTTCAATAGGAAACCTATATTTCAACCTGCTAAATGAAAATTATGCAATCATGCATAAGTGATGATGTTATCAATAAGGAAATGCAGATTCAATGTAGGCTCGCCCTTCACAGGGTGACAATAGTTGTTATTCATGGATTTAAGGAACCTGATGTCATCATTATGCCAATAAGGGGATTCTTATCTAGTCTTGCTTAAGTTTGAGCTTTTGATAAACCTTTTAGTTTTCAATTCAAGTAATTTCCTTTTTGTCAACTGTAACAACTCAAACTCTTGTATTCGATGTGACGACCATTTACCACCTAATAATCTTGGAAATCAATATGCCACATGTTGAGCTTGCCATAGTGAGATTACATAGGGTACAACCTAATAGGTAGATTCTAATCGTTAGGTGCATCAAGGGGTAGGTTGCTATATAATCTTAAAGGGTCTTTCGCATGCTCAATGATTGTCCTTGAAAGGTCGATATGAAGCTTACAAGTAGTATGAAGATAGAGGCCCTGAGTAATATCAAATTAGCACCAACCACTATCGAGTAAATAATTAGGCGAGAGTTGGATGGTTTCACGAGTCTTGCCCAGGCTAAAGCCATTGGGATACCGTTACTTCCCCACCTGTCCTAAATTTTAAGGTGTGTGCTCTTAAAGTGATGCATAACAATAAGGATACGTGCTCAAGTGGTAAAAAACGATAACCATATAAACACAATAAAACAAACACTAGCAATTGACAAACAAAAGGCAAAGCTTAGTCCAAATCTTCCCTAGAGGAGTCACCATTCTGTCACACCCGTACATCGTAACAACCTTTAAAAATTTTAAATGAATTGAAAGAATAGATATCTGACATCTTGTTCTTTAGAGAAGAAAGGTCCAGTTTAAGGAGTTGCCACCTAGTATTATGGTCAGTAGAAACCCTAATTGGTCAACAAAGATTTTATGGTATAAGACTGGTTGCGAAAAAAAAAAAGATACTATCACCCATTAAATGTCCTCCTTGAGGTAGGCTACATAACTAGTTTTGTTTTAAATTGCTAAGAGTTTGCTTTTGTTCCATTCTTATGGTCTTTGCTTAAATGAATTACACAACCACTAAAAAGGAATTACTTCCAGTAGTATTTACATGTGAAAAATTCAGATCTTATCTTGTTGGCTCACATATTATTGTTTTTAGTGATTATGCAGCTAAGGCTAGATTGGTACAGTGGATTTTGTTACTTCAAGAATTCGATATCACAATCAAGAACAAGAAAGGCACCGAAAAATATTGTTGCGGATCATTTATCAAGATTGACAATGGATTCCACATCTGACATTACACAAATCAATGAATACTTTCCTAATGAATCTTTACTTTCTATTTCTACAAGGTCTTGGTTTGGTAATATTGTTAATTTTCTTGCAATAGGAGATTTGCCAACTCATTGGAGTACCCAAGACAAAAGAAAGTTTTTGAACAAAGTGAAGAACTTTTATTGAGATGAACCTTACTTATTCAAATATTATCCTAATCAAATATTTCAAAGATGTATTTCCAACAATGAGGTAAGTAGTGTCATTAAATTTTGTAATTCTGAGGCACATGAGGGTCATTTCTCATCAAAGAATACAACTATAAAAATCTTACAATGTGGATTTTATTGGCCCACCATGTTCAAGGACATGCATTCATTCTGCAAAACTTATGAAAATTGTCAAAAGTTAGGATATATTTCAAAACATCACATAATGCCTTTGAATCCTATTTGTTATTGAAATCTTTGACTATTGGGGTATAGATTTCATATGTTCATTTCCTCCATCATTTGGTTTTGTGTACATATTAAGGTCAAAATGTTTTGTTTTATAATTCTCGACTCCACTTATTTCCTGGAAAGCCAAGATCAAGATGGAGTTGTCCATTTATTGTGAAATATGTGTATCCTTATGGGGCCTTTGGTATTGAGAATCCAAAGAATGACAATGTCTTTAAGGTAAATGAACATCGTTAGAAAACTTATTTTGATATTTTCCTAGTGAAAATAAATCAATTGGTGTGAGTGATCTTGTTTATAAAGGTTGATTATTTTGTTTTTCCAACATTGTTTTTGTGTTTCTTTTTAGTGTGACTTGTGTCGATACCCCGTGACTCTTAAGTTGGTTCTTTCAGTTTCCAATGATAACTGATATTTGTTTATATATTTGTTCAATTCTTTGTTCCTTATCTTTTCTTTGCATCTCTGCTCCACTTCTTGTTTGAAATGAACACAACTTTTGAAAAATTAAAAAAGTACTTTCCCATTTTTCCTTAAAATGCGATTACAAAAATTTACCGTGCTAGGTGTGAAAGATTGAGGTTGTTAATGAATCATGGAATTCCTGAAGATATTCGCTGGATAATTGAAGCAATTGAAGCAAAGGTCTGATTATCAGGTGAGTCTTCCAATTCTTTTATTTTATAGATGCTTGGGAAAGGTAAAAGCACTTTTGAGAAGAAACATCATGCAAAACAATTGAAAGTCTATCACAGATGTGCCAGATGGACATGTAATGTACGATGTCGTTCTTTAGGAATGGTATCTATAAACCATGAAGATAAAATATAATACATTAAGGTTAGCATGAGTAATGAGTCTTTAGATAATCTTCTATTAACTCTTGAGACGCACCCTAGTAGAGATGTGCATCGTGCAATTCATGATTGATGGCCCCATTTTCATAAAGAACATGACCGACATAGTCTTGGGAATCTGACTAAAAAAACCTTATTTGTCAGTTTTTAAAAAAACTGAATGGGAAACTTATCCCCAACCCATAGAGGCTGTTTAAACCATTCTTGCATATAAAACCAAGGGAAGATGTGAGCCACAATCACAACTACTTGTACATACACATGTTCTAAAAAAGAAAGAGTGACTCCAGTTGTGCTACATATAGGTGGTATGATTGCATTTTTAATTTCTCATCTATAAAATCTTCTCTTCCTTCATTTCATTTCTACTTAACCCATACATTCAACAAATATAAAAGTGTGTAGAAATGGCAGGTTCCTCAGATCATCAAATAAAAAATATTTGTGTTTTTAGTGGATCCAGTCATGGAAAAGAAGAGTTTTTAGAATTAGCAAATCATCTTGGTCAGGTATAAACTAAGAGAAAGATTCATTTAGTGTATGGGGAAAGCAGCCTTGGGTTAATGGGGGAGTGTGTCAACAACTGTATTTTTAGGAGGCAGTCCAATTTTGGGTATCATTCCAAAAGCTTTAGCCAAAGTGGATATCATCAGAAAAACAGTTGGAAAGAAACTACAGTCTCCACAATGTCTGAACGAATGAATGCAATGTTTGATCATGCTGACGCCTTCATTGCCTTACTAGGTGGTCTGGGCACAATAGAAAAGATATTTCATATTTCCTCTTGGGCCCAACTGAACATTCACCATAAACCTATAGGTTTGCTAAATGCTAATGGTTTTTATGATAATTTGTTGTCTTTACTTGATCATGTTGTGGAACAGAAATTTCTAACATCTTTGGCACGACAAATCATAACATTTGCTGCTACTGTTAAACAACTGATTGATCAACTACAATCTTTCATTCCTGTAATTGATTTCTTCATTAGTCGAATAGACTGTTCAAACATGACAAGCCGTAAAAAGCTTAGATTGGATTTTAGCCTTTATTTGTAAAAGCTTGTGTCTTTTGGTTTTATTAATATTATACTTTTTTTTGTTTTGTTATTTCTTATATTTGTTTAAGTGTGTTTCAAGTTTGTCAATAGTCGCTGCTTTAGGTGATGTCTTCTATACTCTTTCTTACCTTAGAACATTGAGGATAATGTCTCATTTTGGTTTGGGGGAGAGGGTAGTAGTTGTAAGTTAAAAAAAACTTACTTTTGTTGTTATTAAAACCATTTTACAAAACTGTTATTGTTAGGATGGTAAAGTAATGATGAATTTTATTAACTCTTGAGACGCATCTTACTAAACATTCAAGAACAAGGTTTTATCACACACTTCTTATGAAATATTTAGGTTTATAAACTCTCGCATTGTTATCACTTAATTATGCTCATATACTTATTTAACAAGTATTTATAAACCATCATTTTCACATACACATTTTAACACATGCTTGTGGGTTGCACATTGAATCATTACATTAATTATGTTCTTTTGTTAAAGGTAACAACTAAGGGAAATGGATAATATATAATTTGAATAATAATAATAATAATAATAATAACAACAACAACATAGATAAGTTTGGTTTCATAGCCTTCCTAACCTAAGCAATTAAGCCCAAATGGATGTTTTAACACCTAATACCCCTAAAGTCAATTAACTTGGGAGCTATTGGCTCAGTGCTTGTTACATGGGTTGAGAAGATAGCTTAAGGGAATCAAATATTATACTATCTACATTTTAGTATCTGCAACCCGAGTTACAAAGCTCGTAGGGGTGTCTCAACACTTAATGCCCTAAGACCAATTGTTCTGGAAGTTGTTAGCTCAAAGCTCGTTACATGGGTTAAGAATGCGTGTTTCAAGTTATAAAAAAAGAATTAAAATATATAATAATAATCCAAACCCGAGGAAGTTACCCTTTAGAAAAACATTAGAACAAATTTTGTTTTCTTCCGAGCAAAGCCCCATAACTGTTTGTTGATAGATTGAGCACAAGATGAAGGTTTATTAATATCTTGATTAAGAAGTATATAATAGATATATAAATCTAATGAGAGTTTGTTTATTTGATGGATGCCTTGCTTTTGGATCTTGCAAATTGTTTTTCTATTTTAACGCTTTAATTACTACGGACCAGTAACAAACCGGGTGGAGGGTGTGATTAATACTTAAAAATGCATTTCATCAAGGTTTTATATCATCATATTGCACTTAAAGTATCATTAGATTCCCTAACTTGAGCATGTTTTATAATAACAAGCCCGATAATATAAGATATCTTTAATTTATGGTAAATGCAGGCATATCTTACAATTTAAAGGATTGATAGATGTGTTTAACTATTGAAATTGAGAAGACAAAAAAAGAGCTAAGATTAGAGAAGAAATGTTAGTTCAATTCAAATTGAAACACTATTTGGTTATTGGGTCATAACTAGAGCTGTAGACCTTGGATTTAGGTCTGGTTAATCTTGATGGATAGCTAAGATATAGGCCTAAAACATTCATGAAGAGTCCAAGATTCACAACTGTCGTTTTCAAACTCAAATCTTAGCAACTTGTTGCAATGTTGCGGTCGCACAAATTAATTACCCTAGCTTAAAACACACAAGATAGTATAGAGCAAGCAAGGGGTTGATCCCACGAGGAAGGTTTAGTTTAGATTTTTATGTTATACGTTATGCAATTGAGGGGTTTTGATTTGTGATGATCTAAACTATGAAAGAAATTAAACTAGCAAACAAAATCAATTGAAACTGAAATATATATCAAGAAAACAAACCTTGGTCACAAGCACACATCCACCTACAGAAATCAGAACCGATCCTTGAAACGAAATTCCAGTTTATATTCTGAATTTTTATCTTTTCTTAACATTGGTTAATTAACGGATCCGCCGTATAACTAGCCCTAACCAACAAACAATCACAGTGTCCGCACTAATGATTTAATCCAATGGTAGCCTTAAGATCTAGATAAATTCATTAATCTTAACAACCAAGTTGTCAGCTTGTGTTGCTTTGATCAAATGTTCTCCCTAAGTTTAATAACGTAGTTCCGCTACAATTATCAAGCTTAGTTGCTTCACAAGTTTATATACCATAACTCCGGTTTTGATATCAAACTTAGTAATAGATTGTTGACAATAATAACTTAGAGCATGCTCTAGCAATTAAGATAAACAATCATAGGAAATATGTATAGGAAAACAAACATACTCATTCATAATACAAACTGAAAATAAATGGAAGAATAAATCTCATAGTTCTTGAAATCTGAAGGTTTTTGCGTCCTTGCAACCAAGAAAACAAACTTAGCCTTGCATATCTATTGAACAACTACTCCTAAAGATAGAAGAATACATGATTTCTGATTTGTAGAGGGGAGAGTTTGTGTTTCTTCTCTTATGGCTGCCACCCCCTCTTTCTTTTGTTCTACTGCACTCCCTCTCCCTCTCTCTTAGCTCTCTTAATAGCATAAACATAGCTGCCTATTTATACACAAATTGTAAGTAAGAAAAATCAAAGTTCAAGTGTGAATATCAAGAGATGGTTGTAGTGTGAAGGCGGCTGGCGGCTGGTGGCTGGCAGCTGGTTTGTGGTTGGTGGTTTGAGGTTGGTGGCTGCCTTCCTTGACCTTCTGGATTGATGTACTAGAGGAGCTAAATTGCTGAAATAAAAACTTGGATGTCGGTTTGGATGCTTCGGGATGTAATTTGGATTCGTTTCTTCACGAAACTTGTTTGCTGTCAGAATTCAATTGTCATCTTTGAAAACTTATATATCCCTCATATGACATCTTTTTGGCTGAAATTTGGAGCGTTTGTAGGCCTTTGAGTCAGGAATCCAAAACAATTACGTTTGCATCAATTGGATGTCTAAAGCTCCAGATATTCAATTTGGAATGGACAAAGGCAACACTGGTAGAATGTGAGTTTTGACTTTGAAGACTGCGATTTCCATGCTCTTCCTTATTTTATTTTTCTTGACTTAGATTTTCAGAAAGGTATGGATGTTAGCTTTCTAATGCCACTAGAATCACTTCATTTCAGCTTCTAGAACTCACGCTCTACACAAAACATTGATTGAGGGTCAAATTTGCCAATTACCTCCAATTTACTTCTTTTTGCATCTTTCATCCAAAAGTGCCTTCAAAACATAAAACAAAGAATATCAAGGCACTTTATACATAAAACATAGGCAAAACACTAGTTAAATGTGGGTGAAACTATCGAATAATATGGTTGCATCACAACTAAAGAGAAATTTGAATTTCTCCTGTAGTCTAGACATTGTTCAGTGTTCAGCCCATATCTTGAGTTCTAGAAGTCGAAATGAGCTCATTCTGTAATTAGTACTTAAAAGTGCATTTCATCAAGGTTTTATATCATCATATTGCACTTAACGTATCATTAAATTCTCTAACTTAAAAGTGCATTTCATCAAGGTTTTATATCATCATATTGCACTTAATGTATCATTAAATTCTCTAACTTGAGCATGTTTTATAATAACAAGTCTGATAATGTAAGATATCTTTAATTTATGGTAAATGCAGGCATATCTCACAATTCAAAGGATTGATATATGAGTTTAACTATTGAAATTGAGAAGACAAAAAAATGGCTAAGATTAGAGAAGAAATGTTGGTTCAATTCAAATTGAAACACTATTTGGTTATTGGGTCATAACTAGAGCTGTAGACCTTGGATTTAGGTCTGGTTTATCTTGATAGAAATCTAAGACATAGGCCTAAAATATTAATGAAGAGTTCAAGATTCAGAACTACTGTTTTGAAGCTCAAATCTTAGCAACTAAAGAGAAATCTGAATCTATCATATAACCTAGACACTATTCGGTGGTTAGCCCATATCTCGAGTTCTAGAAATCTAATGAGCTCAATATTTTTTGTTGGAAAGTTGAGATGAATTCCCATAACTTTCATAAGATCACTTGTTTAAATTTTGATGTTAGCAATGACATTTCGTCCAGACAACAAGTCAATAGCTATTCACTAAGTCAATAGTTGGCCACTAAATCAATAATTAATTACCCAATGAATAGTTCTTTTTAGCCTATAAAAGGAGGTATTTTCCATACATTGAGGCATCTTGGTTTTTAGATCAAGATCTTGCTCTTGCTCTCTTTCTTTGTATTTTGTAATGTTTAAGTTTTATTTTATGTTATATTTTCATTAATCTCTTGTTTATGCTTTTCATTTCCTTCACTATACTTAGTTAATTTATATCACTATTTTGTTTATTTATGTTTCTCTTTTTCATTATGTTTAGCTAAGTCTATTTTGTCAAGGTGAAAATGTTACACTAATGGTGTAAAAATAAGTATAATATGAACTCAACATGGACTTTAATATTTATATTCAAGAAAGTTTGATATTAACATGTTTTATAATTGTTATCTTACTCATCTTTTATACTTTACTTGTTAAATGGTTAATCTAAATTTGTATTGTATAACCTTTGATACAATAAATACTTGACCCTTTCATAGCCTACTGTATGGCATAACCGACACATGTACTATGAAAGGAACTTGATTTCTTGTTGACATAAGTTATCACCATGAATACTTGACAACATTTACAAGTATTGGCGTTACTTAAATAAGATAATTAATATGATCATGTTAATAATTTATAATGAGCCATTAATGATAAATCATCTGATTGAAACCTCCTTTGTGTGTGGTTTCTAGTTGAGTAATAAAAGGAGTTTATATTATACTTATTTAAAATACCATTAGTGGATCTCTAACATTGACAATTGTTTTATCTTTATTTAATCCTTACATCAATATCACATTTCAAAAGTTCTCTTTAACTCCTTTTCTTTTATTATTTGTAATTTTATATAGTTGACCTCCCTATGGTTTGGCCCCGATCTTGCCAGGTTATTTATTACTTTGACACTCCTACACTTGGGATAAGGCATTAATCTTTTGATCGTGTTAGTCTTCCTATAATATTCCTGACTTTGGTGTTAGTGAATATTCGCTTATGAATATTTTCAACTTTACCATTGGTAAATATTATGTAACCCAAAACATATGGTATTTCTGACTCTAGTGCTAGTAAATATACTCGCAAAATTTAGATTAAAAGAAAAGGAAAGTATTTTTATTTTTATTTTTTTCGGAAGAAAAAAAAGACAAGTATGTATCGTAGACCAGATTCGCATTTCACAGTAAAAATTCACAAATAAAATGTGCAGTGAAATCATCTGGAAAAAAAGAAGTGTGTGGGACTCACAAATAAATTCAAAAGGATCCATAATATTTTTTTGAAGTTTCTGATATCCAAAACGAATTGTTTGGCTAGATATCAAAACAAAAAAGAGTGAAATAAAAGGGGCAAGACATAAAGGTATGTTCTGCCAAACACACCTTGATCCAAAATAAATTGGGTTGGTTGGGCATGAGGCCTAGGCCCAACCCAATCTTAGGTGTTTTCTATTTTTTTTTTGGTTGGATCTACCTTAGTTGGATGGGTTAGGTTAAATCCAATCGGCACAGCCTGGTCACTGGCACAAGCTAGTTACCGAGTCGGCTTCTACCCCAACGTGCATGAATTATTCACGCATGCTTGCTACAGTCATAGGGTAATTAAAATGCAAGGTGTACAATGTTAATTTTCATGCATGGGAAAGAAATTTACATGTGTTGGAGATGAAGCTAATGACGATGGTGCACTCTGAACAATGCCCCTTGTTCTTCCTTTCATTTTCTTTCTTTTTTATTCTTTCTTTTCTTTTTGCTTTCTTTTTTTTATGGTCTTTTAGTTTTCTCTCTGTCCTTTCTCTCTCTACTGGTTTCGGTCCTTTGTTTTTTTTCTTCGTTTTTCATTTTGTTTGTTTGCATGTCTTTTCGCTTGTGTTTCTTTTATGATCTGTTGTTCAGGGGGGTTGGTATAACTGGAGATGAAGTTGGTGCTCGTGGTTGGCTGGTCAATGCTTCCCTTTTTTTTTTTTTGTTTTTCCTTCGTTTATTCTATGATATTCCTTCCTTGGGTCTTATTTTTTTTCTGTCTTTTTGTTCCCCTGTGTTTGCTTGTTCTCCCTTTCGCCTCTTGTCCCCCCTATTGTCTTTCCCCCTAAACCTTGTGGCCTTTCTCTAGCATTTATAAAGTCAGAGAATGCCATGCGTTCATACCTCAAGATAATAAGGCAACCTTACAGGACCGTTGGTAACGGTATTTTGAGATGCATTTGGAGGCTAGGGGGCAGTTGGCAGAGACGTGGTCCATGATTTGATATAGTTTCTGTTGAATCGGTGGAATGAAGGTGATGAATAGTTTATGACACCTTTTTTCAATTGATATGGCTAATTTCAATTTGCTCCTTGAAGTTCTTACATTTAGCAACTGGGCCCTTATTTATGGATTTTTTTTAAATTTTGCCCTTGGATCAATTGCATTTGGACCCCTGGATTTTGATGTCATTTACAAAACAACCCTTGGTTTCCAATTTAATCAATTCAGTCCTTAATTAACACTTCCACTTTTAATTTTTTCAAAATTATCCATGGAAAAATCAATTAAACCCCCTATAGTATCACCGCATATTTCAAAATTTCGTAATGTATAACACAATAGGAAGAATTTCATTTTTAATAGGAGAGTAATTCTTTTGATAATCATTCCAATATGCAGATGTAAATTGAAGAATTTGTTCTTTGTTTTTCTGAACTTGTTTAAGGTTACCCCCATATCCCAACTCAAAAGCATACATCTCAACTATTTTGGGAGTTAAGAGATTGCCAATATGTAGGCAAGGAATCTATCGGACCTATTTTTTAATTTGTTGAACGATTATAGTATGTTTATTAGACCAAGAAATTAGGTACTTTATTAGTCTACGATGTAAGGGTTTTTCTATTTTACTCACATTGGAATAGAAGTCTAGAACATAATTAAGACTTTCTAAAAATCTTTGTAATTGGGTTTTATTTAGAATTTATCAGGAAATTTACTAGCAAAAGTAAGAGATCTATGTATAGGAGTAATAGTTTCTCGAGAGATATAGTGACCAAGAAAATAAACACGAGTTTGAAAAAAGAGAAATGCATGTTTTTGAAACAACTAAATCTTCTTTACAATATAAAAGAATATTTGTAAATATTTGAAATGTTGTTCTATAGAATTTGAGAAGATATGAATATCATCAATGTATACTATACAAAATTTTAAATATGAATTGAAAATATCATTCGTGAAACTTTCAAATTTAGAAGGAACATTTTTTAATCCGAATGACATGACATTCCACTCGTATCGACTAAACAAACTGTAAATGCAACCCTGTGACAATCTTTTGGATGAATTTGAATTTGCGACAATCTTGACTTCATATCAAACTTTGAAAATATGAATGTAGAATGTAATTTTTGTAGCAAATCATTTTTTTTTTGTAATTTGATATCTAATCCATTTCAAAGCTTTGTTCAAAGGTTTATAATTTATGACAAGTCTTGGTGTGCCTCATTTAATCTTAGAATTTTTGTTAACATAAAAAGCTGCACACGACCAAGGTGATCTAGACTTTTGTATACGACCTTTAGACTCTAAATCTTTGATCTGAAGATGACAATGTTGTTTTAATTCAGCATTCATTTGAATATGTCTTGCTTTTGTTTGAATTTGTTTTTCATTAAAACTATCATCATAAGAAAGATCAAGAACATGTGTTTTCTCTTCTAAAAAGCATTTGGTTTATCAGAATAAATTTGTTTTTCTATCTTGCTTTGAAAGTTTTAAATTCTTTTTTTTTTAAATAGGATTTTGTAATTGCTACTCTTTTTTTTTTTGTAAGAAGACATCTTTTCTAAGATGTATGAGATGAGTTTATTTTCCTTGGATTAATGCATTGATATAATGAGTATACATTGAACATGCGTTGATTAGATTTAAATTCCTAGTCTTTGGCTTTTCTAGGAAAGGAAAAACATGTTTCAAACCATTGATTTATAAAATAATATTTTCATGATTAATTTTTTAAGGAGTACTCATATCAATAGAAAAAGTGCTAAGAATAATAGTATGATTAATATCATTAGTAATGACAAAGAAATTTTTAAGAAAAAGCCTATTATTAAAAATTGATGCTTGAGTTTTATATTCAATAGTAGTATAATCTGAAAATTTTTCAGTAGTGCTTTGTAAAAACCATTTTGAAACTATTCCTTTTTTAATACAATTCAAATCTGTACTTATATCAAACAAGGCAATAATGTCTATTTTAAAATCATTTGAAAAAATTAATATAATTTTTTTGATATTTTTTTTGAAGTAATTTTAGTTAAAACATGGAGAAAATCTTCAAGAACATGCTCAATATTTGACAAAGTAAGATTCTCTAGGGTTTGGTCTTCTATTTCTAGTTCACAATCAGACTAGTTTTTTAATTTTGCGAGAAGGTATTGTAAAATAACAGTCTTTTTGTTGGTCTTGTTTGAGGTTTTGTAGTTCAATCTTAAGGATTTTGATTTAAGATTGTAGATTTGTCATAATAACAACATGTTAAGATTTCTTCTTTTGTTTGAGAATTTTGATAAGGTCATAGGTGTTTGCACTGATCAATGGCAATAGTTATGGTCTTTAAATAGGCTGTGGTGTTTCAAAATTGTTAAAGGAACTTAGGAGTTTGTTTATGTAGGTTTTTTTTATAGCTGAGGATCACCAAGTTTTTTTATATAGCTTAAAGAATAAACTCTTGATTTGGGGTTAGAACATTGATTTGTTTTGAAGTGGTGTGATTTGATGTATCTGAGTCGGAATTGGATGTTGCTAACTCATCTATTTGGAAAAGTTCTTCAGAAGGATCTGATAGGTTAGATTCAGTATCAGATGCTTCAATCAAAAGACTTTGGATATGGTGAATGACTTCCTCTTCTAATTGTAGTTCATATAATTTTGTATTGATCCAATAGAATTTAGAGGTATAGCCTTTCTGGCCATATTTGTAACATGTAATGTTTTTTTGGGTTAAAATTTGGCTTGGGTCTTGATTTTGACTAGAAAGGTTTTGTGGGCATTTTAATGGTCCTTTTGTAGTAAGGCTCAATTTTGGTATAGAAATGTTTTCTATATTTACGAGCTATTCTTTTATAAAGTGGCTTATTTGGCTTTGAGGTGGTAGGTTTGGAGCATGAACCATTACATATTAGCTTTGGTGTGGACAAATCAAACTGTTGACAACAACTACTTAGTTCTTGTCAAGTTCTTCTTAATTCCTACTTGAGGTGTCTTTGAAGTTTAAGGTCTTGACAAATCTTAAGACCTTTTTTTTGGATAAAATTGACGAGCTCACCATATGTTAACTGGTCATAAGGGACTATTTTGGAGATAAAAGTATTTTAATTTTATTTTTGACTCTTTCTCCTAGAATGTTTGGTAATTCAATAATAAATTTTTCTTTTCAGAAAAGTTGGTTTGAATCTTCTCGGAGCATGACACAAGAAAAGTGTTTTTATACCATTGAAAGTCACTAAGTTTTTTACATCTAAGGTTGGAAAGGAGTTCAATATTTTTGTCTTTGGGATGAGAAAGATCTCCTATAAAATATAAAGAAATGGGTAAAAAAAGGGTTGGAATTACATCTTGGATGGTGTTTCTATTAGAGTCAAGAATGGGTATCTGGTCTTCAATCATTTGGATGGAGTTACGGATCTCAAGGTAATGGGTTTCAATGAGATGGTAATCCTACTATTCTTTTAACAGGCCAGAAAATCGAGTTATAAAGAGTTTAGCTATAACTTCGTATAAGGTTCCAGTTTGGGTTTGTAGGCATTGGCAGCCATGATCATTTGGTGCAATGTGTTTAAGATATTGTATTTGGACATTCCATCTATGTTTCATTCATAGAGTGATGCAACCATATTATTCGATAGTTTCACCCACATTTAACTAGTGTTTGGCCTATATTTTATATATAAAATGCTTTGATATTCTTTGTTTTATGTTTTGAAGGAACTTTTGGATGAAAGATGCAAAAAGGAGTAAATTGGAGGTAATTGGCAGATTTGACGTTCAGTCGATGTTTTGTGCAGAGCGTGAGTTCTAGAGATCGAAATGAAGTGATTCCAGTGGAAAAATCTAACATCCATACCTTTCTGGAAATGTAATGCAAGAAAAATAAAAAGAGAAAGATCATGGAAATCACACCCTGCAAAGTCAAATCTCGCATTCTGCCAATGTTGACCTTTGGCCATTCAAAATTTAATATATGGAGCTAAAAAAGTCCAATTGATGCAAACTCAATTGTCGTGGATTCCTAATTCAAATACCTATCCACACTCTAAATTTCTGCCAAAAAAGATGTCATATGAGGGATATAAGAGTTTTCAAAGATGACAACTGAATTCTGCGAGCAAACAGGTTTCGTGAAGAAATGAGTCCAAATTACATTCCAAAGCATTTAAACCGACATCCAAGTTTTTATATCAGAAATTTAGCTCCTCTAAGTCAGAGCTTGAAGATTTCATGCAAGGCTATTTCTCCTTTTTAGGGAAAATAGTTATTGAAGTACTTAAATGTAAACTGCCAACTTAAAGGAGGACTATTTTGTAAAATAGAGACTAGGGTTTCTTAGAATATAAAAAGAAAGAGAGAAGGGGCTGGCAGCCAGCAGAAAAGAGGGAGAGCAGAAGGAGGCAGCAGCCAGCAGAGAATAAACACAAATTCTCTCCTCTACAAACCCTAAAATCATGCTCTCTTCAATCTTTAGAAGTAGTTGTTCAATAGTTATGCAAGGTTAAGCTCTTTTCTTGGTTGCAAGGATGCAAAAACTTTCGGATTTCAAGAACCGTGAGATTTATTCTTCCTTTTATTTTCAGTTTATGTTATGAATGAATATGATTGTTTTCCTATGCATATTTCCTATGATTGTTGTTGATGATTGCTAGAGCGGACTCTAAGTTATTGTTGTGAACAATCCTAAGTTTAATATCAAAATTGGAGTTGTGATATATGAACTTGTGAAGCAACTAAGCTTGATAATTGTGGCGGAACTACGTTATTGAACTTAGGGAGAACATTTGAACAAAGTGACACAAGCTACGAACAGCTTGTATGTTAATCTTGATGAAATTATCTAGTTCTTAAAGCTACCATTAAATTGAATCATTAGTGCGGACACTTTGATTGTTTGTTGGTTAGGATTAGTTATACGACGGATCCGTTAATTAATCAACGTTAAGAAAAGATAAAATTTCAGAACATAAACTGTAATTTTCGTTTCAAGGATCGATTCTAATTTCTATAGGTGGATGTGTGCTTACGACCAAGATTTGTTTTCTTGATAAGTTTTGGTTTTAATTGATTTTGTTTGCTAGTTTAATAGCTGCCATAGTTTAGATAATCACAAACCAAATCCCCCCAATTACATAACGTACAACATAAAAATCTGACTTGAAACTTCCTCGTGGGATCGACCCCTTGCTTGCTCTATACTATTTTGTGTGTTTTAAGTTAGGGTAATTAATTTGTGTGACCGCGACATCGCAACATAGAGGGAAGAGGCCATGAATTTGTGTTGGTTTATAATAATTTGTTCATTATGGATGGCTATATCAGGAGCAATGATTGTTTTGGAGTAGGATTCCTCCAAATAAGTCTATTGATTTCAGGAGTTTCTTCTTAAACGGCTTCTTCATCACAAGTTTGGGTTTGATAATTTTGAATAGTGTTTATGTGGCTTGTGGAGGAGCGGGGATTATTGCTGACTTGTGGGGTATTAGGAGCAATCAAGGTCGAGGATGAAGTTTTAAAGTGATCTTTAATGGCTTTAAGAAAGTCATTTATGTTATTTTAGAACTAAGTTTGGTTAGTGCATATGATTTGGTATGGCTTGAATACTGGGTTTTTAGCTTTCGGTCCATGGTTTTTGGAACTTTAACTAAAGAAGCAATAGTCCTTTGGATTTGTTTCTGTATTCTGATCAATTGTTTTCTTATGGCATTGAGGTTGGTATTGATAAAGTTATTCTGCTGGAAAATATGTTTGGTATTGTGGTGATATCATCACTTAGGTTTTTATAAGGGGCTGCATCTATAGTCTAACTATTATGAGGGTTTTTGAGGTTTCTTAAAGGTGAATATTCATACTTAATGAAGGTACCACTGACAAGTTCCCATATAGAAGTTTTACTTCTAGATGTTATGAGACATGCATGTTTTGTAAATGGATATAGAATATGATATTCAGTTACATAAAATGATTTGAAGTTGTCGAAAACAAAATTTGAACTTTTTGTAATGTAATGAAATTATAAAAACAATTTTGTATTTCATGTCTTTCTTCCATAAAGGTTTTGAAAAACCAAGATCTTTTCTCAAAGTTATGGTTTCTATAAAAATCATCAATAAAATATTTTTTTATTTACAACAAAACCTACTTCAAGAACATTCAGCTCATTTTAGATGTTTTCAATTACATATAAGGATGTTAGAGAGGTTGATGAAGAAGGTTGGTTAGAGTTTGAATGTAATGGTTAGGGTATGTTTGTGGAATAATCAACATTTTGAAAACTAATGTTAGGAATATCAGAGGTTGATTTTCTAGATGAGTTTGTATGGTAAGACATATTTATAATTAAGAGAATCTAAAAAATTCTTCTAAGATTTATTGTACTTGATATAGAAGATTCATTTAAGAATCTAGAACTGGTTGATCATCTATGGAAGGATAGTTTAACTTTACCATCATTATACTAGGTTATTTGTTTGAATTGAAAATTTGGTTATGGTAGTTGACATGCTTTAGTTGAGTGGCACCTTCAACGATCTAGTATTCCAGTAAGGTAACATCTTTTCACTTTATAGATTTAGGTACAATTGTATTTGATTTGGAAAGGTTTGTTTCGAGGAGTAACGTTTTACCTTTTTGGGATTGGACTTTATGTTTACTAGCAAAGGCAAAAAAAACATGACTTTGTAATGGATCTTAAAGATCAATGTTACAAGGATTGATCCTTCAAGCATGTTGTAATTATGAATTACACACACACACACACCCGGAATTATATAAAAGAGTGATTAATGATTAATTATAAAGAAAACGACGAGTGTTTGTCTTTTAATATATGGTTAATCATTTATAGAACTATTTCAAAATGTTTTTATAAAATCTTATTAATACTAATAAAAATTGTCGCACATATGTAGCGTTGCGACAATTGTACTCTAAGAGCGGGATTAGTATGAAAGGGTATGGGCGAAAAGAACAAAGAATTATTTATCCTTTATCAATGAAACCAAAGAAATGAGAGTCGCCACCTAGTATTATAGTCACTAAGAAACCTATTGATTTGCTAGAGTTTTGGTAAGAGGACAAGTTGTGAATAAAGATGACGTACCATCCCTAAAACAACTTATATAGGATTAGCTGCATTGCTATTTATCTGGAAAAAAAAACTAAGGTTATTGTGTTTTCTAATCGTTAGTCTGTTTAAGGTTTAAGAAAAATCTTTTTTGGTAAAGAGGTTGTTATCTTATTAAGTTAAAACCTAGTCATTCTAAAGTCAAAACACGAAAAAAAGAGAAAACCTGCCTTTCTATTTAATACCGAAAATACATCTTACGTATAAATTCATAATTCTAGATATTAAACAAAATAAATCTTTGGTAAAAGATTTAGAACATATACAATAAATGATAAAAAAAACTCTCTTATTTAACATCGGAAATTCGTCTTACATATAAGTTTGTAACTTAGATATTGAATGAAACAAAATAATTTTTTGTATTTTTTATGAAATATAGGCCAAATTCTCATGGTTTTAATAAATTGGTTACTAAGTCCAAAAGATTTTTTGGTATTAATCACAAATTAAAGGAAACAAGATTTTTCAATCACAACCCAAAACAAGAACGAAATCACAAACGAGTCCAAGCTTGAATAAAAATAAAAGTTAAAACTCAAAATGAAAGTGATATCTATAAAAGATAACAACTATTAAAAAAAAAAGCGTTTTCTCAAAAAACATACAATTCAACACAAGGCTTCAAAACCACCACAAAAAGTATACAATGCATAAGAAAACAATTTTGACTTTAATAAATTTGATTTTGAAAACAAATCCTATAACAATAAATCAATTATCACATCAAAGTAGTACAATACACACAAATCAAATCAAAACCACACCGAAACCAAAATACTTATGCCTGGAATAATCTAATCAATCAAAAAGCTAATTTCATCCTCCTAGATATATCGCGGAGCATAGAAAATTAACCTTATTTCAACTAAATGTTTTTTCAGTTGCTTCATACTCTCGTTTCAAAGATATAAAAAAGAATTAATAAAATTACTCAGTAGATTAAAATAATAAGTTGTAAAGAAAAGATATAAAAAATAAAATGATGAGGTTAAATGATTGATGTTTAAAATAAAAAAAACTTAACAAATAAGCAATATTTTAAAAGAAAAAAAAACATGGCTCATTAGCGAGTGGTCACTCCCATGTTAATTTTGAAAAAAAAGTAAGATAAAATAAAATGGCGATAAATATCAAAGATTAAAATGATCATATGAAATGTATCAAATCTTGAAAATTCTTTGAAAATTTTCAATCTTGTAAAGGAATCTTGACAATTTTTAAAATTAATTATTTTTTAAAATTAATAGTAAATATTGATTTTTTTAAAAAATTAATCATAATATATGTACATATTGATGCACGGGTGCACTCTTCGTATTAATTGGACCATATTAGCTCCCCTTAACCTTTTTTCTTGGTTCCATCTTTATTTGATTTATTTTGAAATTTAACGCAGTTTGATGAATTTTATTGTTGAAGTAAGTTTGACTAAGTACGTGTTAGAGAATATAATAATAATTATTTTTAAAATTATTTTTTATTTAAAAAATATATTAAAATAATATATTTTTTTTACTTTTTAAAATTTATTTTGGATATTAATATCTTAAAATAATCTAAATATATATTTATTTTTTTTCTCAAGAAAACCGAAATGCCAAATGTAGCGTAAGTTTACGACACTGGAAAGTTTTCAGCGGGCAGCACGCGGTCAATTGTCTAATCTAATGTAAAAATACATGTATAGCAAACACCTATCTACTAAACCACTGTACTTAAAGCGAAGCCTAGCTTAGGTATATTTGGTAGAAAGATTCCAAGTGGAATAGTTTGTTTTGTAGCGGTTAGAAATCGAGGAGCGCCAGCCATACAATGATAAGAAAGGCAGGATTTATAGATGTTGTCTTATGCTCTCTTGTCTGGGCAGCGTTGATAAAACATACAAACATTCGCACCATCCGATGATGTTCGTATGAGCACTGTCATTGGAACTCTGTGTCTGTCACATACAGAGGACAAGTAAATGGCTGCCAGTATCTCTCTCCTTAACGTCCCATCATCACCATCCATCTGTGTTCATAAGCTTCAAATCCCACCCATCATCACCTCATCTTCGTTTCCTACCATACAAAATGGTAGTCACTAATATATAATTGACTATTAATTCTTCTCTTCTTTAACTTCACTACTGACTGCTGACACCTTGATATACAAATTACCATCTAATCTTTTTCTATGTTTATATGTAAAACTTTTTCACTAATTTTGTTTTTGTTTAGGAGGGAAATATAAATTTAGTAGCATTCTAGCTTGTGCTTCTTCTTCAAATGGGAGAGAGCCGGAGTCTGTGGACAATGGCGTGAAGAAAGTAGAGAAGATTCTTGAGCAGAAACGACGGGCTGAATTGTCTGCCAGGATTGCTTCTGGAGAGTTCACAGTGCAGCAATCTGGGTATTTTATTTTATCATGCTTTTAATGTGCTAGCGGGTTAATTTTTGATAGTGGCTACGATTTGTTCCTCTTTTATTTCTCATTCCAACTAGTTTTCCATCTGTATTGAGGAATGGCTTGTCAAAATTGGGAATTTCAAATGAGATTCTGGACTTTCTATTCAAATGGGCTGTTGACTTGGACAAAGATTATCCGAAGATTCCAGAGGCGAAAGGGAAAATAAGCGCCATCAGGAGTGAGCCCTTCTTCATACCCTTGTATGAGCTTTACCTCACATATGGTGGTATTTTTAGGCTGACTTTTGGACCCAAGGTTTCTTTCTTCTTGTTCAAATCAGATTTCTGAAATCAGTTGTAGCTGATTACTTAGAGGGCATGTTTATCAAATCAGTCATGGGTTTTGGTCCACCATTTTTTTGTTTGCAGTCGTTTTTAATTGTTTCCGATCCTTCCATTGCCAAACATATACTGAGGGACAATTCAAAGGCTTATTCTAAAGTAAATTGTTTTCCATCTATTCATTTACCTTTTCCTTCCTTCTTTTAAAAGTTGATGTGCGAGCATTTTCACTGACATTCATTTTACTTGCTATGCAGGGTATCTTAGCAGAAATTCTAGAATTTGTCATGGGAAAAGGACTCATCCCAGCAGATGGAGAGCTATGGCGTGTCCGAAGACGTGCTATAGTGCCCTCATTGCATCAGAAGGTATTCTAATTACTTTACAGGTTCAAGATTAACTCGTTGGTGCTTTGATATTATTGGTCTATATTCACACGATAAGACTCTGAATGTATAAAGTTTCTCTATTTATTGTCATAGAATGCCAATATTAAGCTGTTCACATGATGCTTATGCTTTATTTAGTGAGAGTTTAATGGTTAAAAAAAAGAGTTTAAAAAACCAAAAAATTCCTTTGGCACCATACCTTTTTTCATGAGGCATATGACTAGCAAGATCTCTGACAAAATGTAGATGTAGAAACTATTTGATCCATTGAGCTGGTTCACCTTGGGTGAACCTCAAAAGTTCTTTCTCGACAGTCTTAAATTAGTTCCTTTGGTCATAGATTTCATATCCTTTCATTTGTAGTATGTAGCAGCCATGATTAGCTTATTTGGAGAAGCAACAGATAGGCTTTGCAAAAAGCTAGATGAAGCTGCTTTTTATGGAGAAGATGTAGAGATGGAGTCCCTCTTCTCCCGTTTAACACTGGATATCATTGGCAGGGCAGTATTTAATTATGACTTTGATTCACTAACAAATGATACTGGAATAGTTGAGGTACTTTTTTTTCTTTCTATTTTATCTTATTTTCTCAAAACCTCATTATTGTTTATTTTGCACTGATGTGCATTTCATTCCATGAAGTTGCTGCACGTTACCGCTTAACACATTTAGTTTCCTGTATTTCGACTTTTGCAGGCTGTTTACACAGTTTTGAGAGAAGCAGAGGATCGAAGTGTTGCACCAATTCCAATATGGGAGATCCCAATTTGGAAAGACATTTCACCTAAGCAAAAGAAAGTTGCTGCAGCACTCAAACTGATCAATGATACACTTGATGATCTGATTGCTATTTGCAAGGTAAAGATGACAATAATTTGAGCAGCTTTGTGCTTTAGTATACAAGTAGGTGTGTGTATTATTATATGAATGTAACTGTGATGCAACATATCCATGGATATGATAGCAGTTAAGAACCTCTTTTGCTTGATCTAATTTTATTTCTGATGGTGCAAAGATACTTATTTTGGAGGTGTAAACAGGGAAAAATAAAAGCACAGGCTGTTCAGTCAGCACTTGTTAGTATGTTAACAATTGGAGGCTACTGCCATTGGGAATAATCAGTCCAGAAGTTAGTTATTGATTGCTTGTTTTGTGATTACTGCCTGTTTCACTTCACTTGAATCTGTCATGTGGATGTAAACATGATTTCTATGAACGTGCTTATGGATCTGTATGTGACAATGATATTGCATTGTTGGTTCCTCGTTCCTGGAAACTGTAAATATGCCTTGATGGTACTAATTCATGCCTACTTTGACATATCTGGAAGTGTTAACATCTTTCTTGTAGACGTACCTAGATCAAGCTTTGAATTGGAATTCCTGACTCAACAATTGGATTCACCTATCTTGGCTAATGTTAGCATGCAGTTTATTAGTAATGTTGTAGCACAAACTTGATTCACATCCTAAAGTTGATTAGTCCTTGTGCTGTTTTATCTCTCCTTCATATGCTTATGTGTGCATCTGCAGAGGATGGTTGATGAAGAAGATCCACAGTTCCATGAGGAATACATGAATGAACAAGACCCCAGTATTCTCCACTTCCTGCTGGCATCAGGAGATGATGTATGCAATTTGCTAATCAAGTGTTTGCTGATAGCTCAAATAAATGCAAATTTGCTTACTGCCATTTACAGGTTTCTAGCAAGCAACTCCGTGATGACTTGATGACAATGCTTATAGCTGGCCATGAAACATCTGCTGCAGTTTTAACATGGACCTTTTATCTTTTATCAAAGGTAATGCAAAGTCAAGGTTCGGTGATGTAGGAACTGAGCATGCACTTTAATGCTCTTTTATATATACACTCTTCTTTCTTCGATTGCCTCTCTCGACACTTGTTTCAAGAACATACAAATGTGATTTCATTATGTTGCTCATTTTCTTTATTGCATTTTCATTTCTTAAGTTTATAATTTCTTTGAATTTTTTACCAAATTTTCTATGCTATGTTCATGATTGTAAGTTTCCAGTGAAGCTTGGTGGTGGTTGTTGTTCATGATTCTAAAGTTTTTTTTTGCACATTGCAAATATAACAAAGCATTTTTTTAGGAAAAAAAATGATACATTGAGCAAAAGAATTAATACATTGCCAATATCTTCATTACCATCTTGAAGCCTTCTAGTTTTTCAACAATTTTTCTTTTTTGGAAAATATATTATTTTAAACATTGTGCAAAAAAAGTAACTCATCAAACTAGGATTAGATGCATACACCGGTAAGCATTCACACAGGCTCAAAATATATGATGATTGGAGGTTATTATCGTAATTGTATTCTTTCATATGGTTGCAGGAGCCAGTAGTTATGTCCAAGCTCCAAAATGAGGTATCATAGAGTTTCATGCACCATGCTTTGAATCTTCCAGTCATATGATTTTTATCTTAACTATTTCTCTTTGTAATATTTAGGTTGATTGTGTTCTAGGGGATCGATTTCCAACCATAGAAGACATGAAGAAACTAAAGTACACAACTCGAGTAATTAATGAAGTAAGAAGACTAACATTGTTCTTTTCATATTTATTTTCTAGTGAATCTTTCGTATCACATTATGGCTTGAAGTCTTATTTCCCAATCTTTTTGCAGTCATTGAGGCTCTATCCACAACCACCAGTCTTGATTCGTCGCTCTCTTGAGGGTGACATGCTCGGAAAGTACCCCATAGAAAGGTAATTCCACTGATGCACAGTCAACTCTGAATTTTCTGGTTATTGGATATGCATTTTTCTGTCACTTTCTCATCTAGAGCATGACATGTTTCATTGAAATTCAGGCACAACTGAGAGAGTAGATTGTGGTATCTAATCCGAAAACATAAATGCTAATATGCCTTTATAAATCCCAAAATTAGCTAGTATCAAGAGTTTCAAAGCATTGTTGTCAGTATTTTTGGATTCAAATCAAATTATTGTGAAGATGGAGTAAAGATTTTCTACTAAGAAAACACATGGCGTATATCGAAGAGGGATTTTAATTATAGAAAGTAAATTGTGGAGGGTTTTTTTTTACTCAAGGATATGAAACAGATTTTATTGAGCTTTTCCTTCATTTTTCAGTCTAGATTTTTGTTTTCCATTGTTAGTCTAAATTTTGTTCTCTAATCCATATTGTATTGAAGTACTTCATGTTAATCAAACAATAAACATAAATTCATACCTTCATGAAGCCGTGTTCAAATTCCCAGGACCTTCTCGTTGAATCACTTTCAATTGCTCTCCACAGTCTCCAATACCCTTCTATATCATTACACTTGTTGTTGTGAAATCACTATAACGAAAGCACCCGTCCAAAGCTAAACCAGAGAATTTCCCAGAGAAAAGAGTATCCATGTTCTTTTTCTCCATGCCCACACATGGTTTTCTACTGTAAGTTATTTTTTAAAAAAGTAAATTATAATTTAGTCTCTTTGGTTTTGAAAAGCATAAGTTAGTCCTTGATCATAATTAAATATTAATTCTTTTTAAAATTTTTAAATTATCATTTTTAAATGCCTATAATTTTGTTTATAGTCGGTGAGATTGTAAAATTTGATTACAGATGAAAGACATTATAGAAAAAAAAATAATTGTCATGAAAACCAACAAAATTATTAAGTTACAATCAAATATTAAAACACATGGACTCAATATTTAGTTTTTTAAATTAAAGAGACTAAGTAATTATTTTACTAATCTGTAAACTTAGCCACACACGAATCAAATAATAATTTACTCCTTGTTCAATGGCTTCTTTTGCCCTAAACTATTAGGGTTTTGGCACATTGAGGTCTGTATTATTAATTTGGTTAATTTTATTATTCAACTATTATGTTTTGGGCAAATATTGTCTCTTTGATTGATTTAACTTTTATCATTTATAAAAATCTTTTTTTTTTTTAAAAATTCAAGTTTGGTATTTGAAATTGAAAATCTTCACATGCTAATGAAAATTGAATATACTAAAAAAATGGAAATTTTCACATTTTAAAGACTAAGATCAAGAAGCATTTTTTTATATTTTTCTTAAATATTAAATATTGAAAAAAGTAGAAAAATAATTTGGGATGGTCCCAAATTTTATCGGCAAACTTAATATAGGTTAATTTTGAGGAACATTTATCGAAACATTTTGAGAACCACACTAATATTATCTTGTAAATTCACATAACCTTCTTAGTGCTTTGAGATAATTCTAGTTTAGTTTATATTTTTCATAATTTATTGAACTTGTCTTGCTCTGAAGATTAAAAAAAAAAAAAAATTTGACTTCAAAATTTTTTGAAATTATTTGTGAAAATGAATTAATTTTCTTTATTAATATCTATAAAAAAATTCAATTAAAAATGTCAAAATATGAATATTTAAAAAGGGGTTCTTGGTTACTATCAAAGATCAAATTAAATGGAGGTATAGTAACATTATAGTTCGAGGACAAAACTAATCAAATCTGTATGCTCCTTAATATGCCACAACCTTAATAGTTTAGGTTTACAAAAGGTCATTAAACCATGTATTTTTTTAAGAACTTTGCCTTCTAATTTCATGGAAGACTTTGGAAGGAGTTCTGGAAGGAATTGTAACTGAATTGGATGCAATTAATTAATGATCCATACTCAAAGTTGACATTCAAAATTTTCAGTTATACCTTTATGATACCGAGATATTATAAATATGGAAACATAACAGTTAACATACGAAGAAATTTTTTCGCTAAACACTCTAAAATTCAAAACATAAGAGGATAGATTCACTATTCTAAATATATAGAATAAATCACCACTTTAGATATATAGAGTTAAGGTATAAGTTCATTTCTCATAAAAGAGATACAAAACTTGATAGTTTGTCAATAGACCAAGTCAAAGACTTTCAATTCAAATATTTGCCAAAGATTCCTATATATGGTCTGGATCATAAATGTATACTTGGAACAACCCTTCAAGTATAGGGAAAACCCAAATTAACATAATTAAAACTAAAATAAATGACTTTGACAAAAAAAAATACTAGACAAATATTAACTAGCACACATTTTTGACTTCTAAAAAACATAAACAAACACTTAAAAACTTAAAAAATAAAACAAACATGACTTCCTGTAGAAACTCCAATATGAAAAGATCACATTCTGGACTTGAAAACCACATATTGTAAACTTATTTTTTCCATGCGTCAAAAACTTCACCCATTTGCATTGCCAATACAAACTCAAGTAACCCCATATCAATAGGACATTAGAAGATTCATGTGCCTTGTTCCCCCGGTTGAAAAAAACTCATCCTTGAGTTCATATAGTTCTTTTCCTGATCTCGTGGAAGTCCAATTAAAACATTTTCATGATCCTTTATGCAAGCCTTGAATTGGAATCCTTTAATATCGGTTACATTACTTTTCATGTTATAGATGTTCTTTAAATTATTATGAAAGAACAAATCAATTCTCTCATCTTTATCAACTTTATTATATTCTGAATTAATTAAATATGTTTATAGATATTGTTAAAAACATTGACAAGTTCAATTTTAACAAGCACATGTTCTTGACTTGTAAGAAACAAAGATACTTAGAAAGCTTTTAACAATTAAAACAGATATAAAATAACAAACCTCTTAAGTCTAGAGAAAACCCAAAATAACATAATTAAGATCAAAACAAATGACTTTGATAGAAAACTAGACAAATGTTAACTAACACACTTTCTTGACTTCTAAGAAAAACAAATTGACATATTTAAAGCTTAAAAACTAAAACAGACATAACTTAGTGTAGAAAACTCCAATGCATGCATGGTTGTACAATTTGAAAAGATCATAATCTAAACTTGAAAACCACGTATTCTAGACTTATTTTTCCTTGCAATGAAGACATGCAAATTTGGTTTATGGGTTGGTAGTAAACAACTTCAAAAACTTCATCCATTTTCATTGCCAACATAAACTCAAATAACCCAACATCAATAGAACCATTAAAGAACACCCCTATGTCATTTTAGATATTAAATCCCTGTTGTATTATCAAAATAAATGTAAATTAGTGTATATTCTTAGATTTGCATATATAACAATTGAAGTGCTTATAAAAAATGGTAAAACCAATTGATACCATGATTGGGTTAGCAATTCACCTCCACACTTAGGGGTCATTTTGTTTTGTGATAATGTTATTTCTTAAGATGGAAACTTGTTAGGTTAGCAACTCACCCTTTCAAATTTTTAACTTCTAAAAAATGAATTAAACTGTCATTTTGTTATATTTAAGGATTGTTATATTTAAGGATGATGATAAATTTTATTATGGTTGTTGGTCTCTTGGGGTTTAATTAATCCACTTAGTGCTCTCTTTTAAGAGTTCATGCGTATGAGTTTTTGAGCTACTACAAAGCCATTTTATCAGTGGAGTGCTACAACCATTTTGGCTATGATCTTTGTACTTTATGAACTCATCATACCCTTATGATATTGCTTCCATAAATTGATAACACTTTACCATAGAGATATCAAAGATAGGATCAATAGGAGTTACAAATACACTTCCATGTTTTACTTTGTTTGAGTTCAGGCTTAACTATTGATTGTTATAACATTTTTTTTTAATCATTAATGTTTCTTCACTAGAAATACAAACTTCAACATTGCTCGAACACTTGCCATTCGTGCATTATTTTTACCTTCATTCGTTGGGAGGCCTAATAAGCTTTGGGCTACATAAGGGGCAATATCACTTCCTCATCTCTATATCCTCACCCGATCCACTCCTTCTAGGCTTTGGACTTAGACCTCCAAATGAAACCAAAGTATTAACAACTGGGGTTCTTATTGGAATAATGGAGCTTAATTGTTAAGCTCAAGCTTAAGAGATAATTGTGCTTATAATATACCATACTTCCAATATTCTTGGCGGCTAACTAATTACTTAAATTTTGAAATTCAATCATGTTCCCAGTGGATTATCAATGTTAAAACTTCAAATCCACAATATTTTAATTTTTGATAAAAAAAAGTCTTCTTACACATGGCTTTCTCATATAGAAGAGTTTGCCTTTCCTCTGCAAGGAATGAGTATCAGTTTCATTGTCTATGTGATAGGATTCGCTATCATCTGTCCATCTGCTAACTAGGCCCTACTGCTTTTGTATTCTTCATCTTGCAATTTTATTAACATGTTGCTCATCGTTTCTTTAGCCCCTTCAATCATTCTAAGTTTTTTCACAACAAATTATACCTTTTATAATCTGCCTCCAAATTAAATTATTCCACATAGGGAGTTTGGTTATGACATTAAGGTCTCTTTTAATGTTTAATTCAGCTAAGCAAACTATAACAATGAGTGTTGAATTAATACCACTTTTTTTTCTTCTCCTTGATGCCAGGGCATCTAGCCATCCATTTCCAACCGATGTGGTGGAAACTTAGAAATGCCATGACACTTGTCACCTAGAATTCAATTTAAACTAAGTTCCTGTTTATTTAAAAATTATTTTTCAAACTTTCTTGTATTTGTTTATCATTAGGAAAGTTGGTTAATAGAAAACACTTTCCAATCAAATGGAAATTTGACTTGGTTTACGGGAAAATGTTTTTTTTTTTTATTTTGATAGGAAAACACTTTCAAGAAGATGCAAAAAAATTCAAAAATATCTTGTTATTTGTTAATTATATAAAATTTGGTCCTCAATCTTTTGATTGCTATATATTTTGTTTTAATTTTGTTTTCAATTTCGTATCTTAGAATTTGATTTTATACCAGCTTTGATCATTATTTTTTTGATTGCGATTTGTTTTTCTCTTATTTTTTTCTTAATTGAAATTTTTTATCTATTATATTTGGTTTCATTTTTTTTATTGCTATGTATTTTATTTGAAATAATTTATGAAATTAATCTTTTATTTTAATTTCATCATCTTTTAATTTTTTTTATCTATTAGATATGGTCTCCATTTTTTTATTACTATTTTTTTTAAAATAATTTATGAAATTATAATTTTTTTTTTAATTTTATCTCCTTCAACTTTTTTATCTGTCAGATTTGGCCCTTATTTTTTTTAATAAAATTAAAAAATTAAAAAATTAAAAAATTAATAAATTATTATCTAACTTATTTTAGAACACATGGATCTAGTAACACATTTAATGTATTCCCATTAACTGCATCACTAAAGTTCTCTCACTGCAATCAATGTTCATTACAAACCTATATAGGTAGTAAATGTTTGCTATCTCATCAACAGGTTTGGTCCTTGTTCCCAAATTCCCAGTCCACATTTCATTATTCTTATTATTACAAATGTTATTATGATGCTTCAAAATTAGACTTCTGCTAGTAATTATATTCCCTAAGAAGTTTATTAAGGAAGATGATGTTTGATTAATTTTACTCAATCTCATTTATACTGTCATTTTTCTATGGAATTCTTGCGCAATGATTTTCTGGATTTGCCTCATAATCATTGATTAAAATGCTAAGGTTTAGTAACAAACAACAATACTGATGGATGCAAAAGTTAATGTTATTGTCTTGTTGGTGGACAGGGGTGAGGATATATTTATTTCGATCTGGAACCTCCACCGCAGTCCAATTCTTTGGGATGATGCAGATAAATTCATTCCTGATAGATGGCCTTTAGATGGGCTCAATCCAAATGAAACAAACCAAAATTTCTGGTATGTTGCCCAATGTTATCTCATAGTGCATGAATTAAATGGATTTCACCCATTTTTTACTTCATCTGTGACTTTATTACATCATGTCTACAAATAGAATGAAAAGGTGGCAAATTTCAATTTTATTTATTCTAATAAGTTTGATTGCTTCTAACAAAATCATGTAAGTGATGCATAGCTCTCTAGTAAATAGTTTGCATACAACAAATTAGGAACTTGATTGCAAGGGAGAAAAGAAAAAGAAAACCCAGCTCTAATGCAATTTGGAGAGGATAAATTTGCATATGAAGAATATCAACAAATTGAGTTAGTTGAACACACTACAAAGATGGAAGTGCATAGTGTGATTAATCTTTTCAGGACTAAGTTTCTGAGCAAAAGGGATTAAAATCACCATATGTCCTTGTACCAAAATGATTTGGTACCAGCTCTTATAAATAAATAAAAAAAGCTGTAATTGTACCCCTCTACCATACAGAGATGTATGGTGATTTTGATCCGCCAATTAAGTTGTTAGATTGGTAATTATTTTGCGACCATTATGTGATTATGCTCACTAATATTTAGGTTGTCTAACTCATTGAACAATTTTATTGCAACATTGTGACTTGATGGCTTTCTCAATAATCATTGCATAATATATTTTAAATGCTCAGTTACTATACACCCTATCATGTCAAATTATCATCTAAATCACATGATTTTGTATTATTATAGTTTTACATTTTTAGTCTTTTCTAACTCATAGTACAATTTTCATAAAAAACTCAGTCTTGCTAAAGAGCTATAATTCAGTAGGCATGTTGCATCTTCATATCCTACAAGACTCGAGTTAAGATCTCCTTGTAAACCAAATAATGAACAATTAATATTTTTGTTGACCATGATGGTGTGATCACGACACTTAATCGAAATGAACTTCCAATTGTTTTTTTCATTTTTCTTGCCATCAACCATCTTCATCTTTTTTCTTCGTTTCAGTTCATTTCAATCACAATTGTGTATAGAGTAATAGAGATTGTAGCAGTTCTCCCATTTGGAATTCAAGTTGAAGAACATAAGTGAATAACTGGTATCTCCTTGTAATTTTTTAATGGATCATAGTTCTTTGCTTAAACTTGTTAAACGGCGCAAAAACCTTTATACCATGTTTGTAAGGTTTTAGTCTTAAATGAAACCGATCACCAACTTGTAAGATCCTTTTAATCCTCCTTTGTTAGCTATATGCACCATCCCTGTTGTTCCTTGAATTATTCTCCGCATAATTTGATCATGTTCTCCTTTTTTAATTCAAATAAGAGTCAAATACTTCAACTGGAAAATCTCAAGCAAAATAGGGTTTGTGATTGATGAGGTTGAGCATATAAAATCTCAATGTGAAACCTTATTTATAGTATGGTAGTTAGTATTGTATCACAAATCAGCAAGTAAAGCCATTTGTTCTATTCAGTTGGTGCCTCTCTAATCATACACCTCAATTAGGTCTCCAAATATTTATTGAAAATGTTTGCTTGTCTATTACTCTATGGACAGTATGCTGTTGAGACTCTAGTTCCACTCTTCTCGAAGAACGAAGTTCCTTCCAAAAGGATTAGGATCCTTCTCAAAGATGATTGTGGTTGGCATCCTATAAAGGGATTGCTATGAAGCATTTAGGTACTGTTGGTGCAGATAAGGTCGAGACACTAATGAAATGGGCACTTTTAATCAATCTACCATCAAGCACAAAGCTCACCTCTTCCATTAGACTTTGACAAACTTTCAATAAGATCCATGATGATGTCAGAGAGTAAAGCCTTAGTGACTAGTAGAGACTGCAAAGGGTTTGCAACGGATTGACTTGTTAGGTTTATAGGTTGCTTTAACAAACCACATGATGTGTTTCTATTGTTTCTTCCAAAAGACTAACTCACTGACCTTGAGTAATTGTTATCTCCCAGTGGTCCCCTGCAACATTCCTGTGTAATAACTTGATAATGTTTTGTTGAATCATAGGAACCTGCCCCACTACCAACTAGCCCTTGACTTGCTACCAACTAGCCCCTTATGCTCAATACCATGATGCCATAAATAAGTAAGATATGAACCTGGATTGGCTTCCAGTTCTTGGGATAAGAGTCTGGATAGTAGCATCTGCTTCCTAAGATGCTCTAACCCTATCTATTAAGTCAACATGTATTGAGGGGATAAGTAATATAAATTATATCTTGAGACTTCACCTAACAACTTAAGTTATTGAGTTGAGATGATTCTTTGACAAGAGTTAGTAAGCTAGGTCACTAGGTGATCTGGAAGGTGCAGTAGCCCACCAGGTGATCCTTTCTATTCTTGCAGATAATTTCATAGTCAAACCCTAGAAACTAGTCAACCACACATGTTGACTAGTGATAATTATCTTGGGCGCATGCAAGTATTTGAGGTTTTAATGATTGGTATTGATCCTGAAATTGACAACAACTAGAACAACTGCCAACGTCTCTTTCATAGGTTGTGGAACTATTGAACCTAGTAGGCATAAGATTTATTTGTGTGGGGGAAGAAAAATGGTTTGGAGATGATTTAGGGAGTATTTTTATGCATCTTTAATTTTTTTTATGGAAACTTAGTTTGTTGCCCCTGAGATTTTAGTTGGTAATCCTTTTTCTTGTGTTTTAATATAAAAGAGTACATGAAAGGAAGTTGGAAATTTTGGTGAGTTTGATATTAAGGTTATTCAAGTGTTAGTTTTTATCGACTTATGTAAAATATTGTATGCTTTTACTACTTTTTATTTACTTATTTAAGTGTTAACTTTAGATCTAAAAAATCTTTTAGTGCTATTAGTTTGTCCTTTGTGTTGGCTGCACCAAGTTTTTGGATCAAAGCATGTCTTTGAGGCTCGGGAATATGTATTGATTGTGGCAAGACTAGGGAGTTTAAACATGAGATAAAGGGATGATCTTATATTGGATTGTCAACATAAGTGGCTTACCTAACATAGTAGATGCTGTGTTGAGAGCAACCTATTGATGGTTGTGTGCTGGGAAAAAATCGACTGCATGAGCAAAGTTTTGTACAAAAGGAAACATGAATGAAGGCTTGGACCCAGAGGCATGGAAAGATAGTTTGCATGCTGTGAATGATGATGTCGATCCTTTTCATGATGATTTCAAAAGCAAACTACAACCACTAGGGTTGCATTGAGACGATGTTGAAATGTTAATCCTAGGGTGTCACCATCATAAGTAAATGATGATTTTGAGATCGGGGATTAAGATGGATGTTGCTGGCTTTGCTAGTTAAAAAGGTCCGAATCATCTTTTAAATTGGCTATGATGGATAATTTCTTTGACTGCATATATCTTGTTACAGTGGTGTTTTTGATGGTTGGTGGGACAGGTTAGAGGAAATGTGGTTGTCGTCAGGAATTTGATGGTGCGAACATAGCAAACTAATTGAAGGAAATGTTCTTATCTGTTGCTTACAAGTAGAATTTGTTATAGAGGTTACCAAAATATGTGACAAAAGGTCATTTATTGGAGGTGTGTATGAGAGATTTTGATGAGTTGTATTTGCAGAATGGTTTGACATAACCTGAAAAAGTTGTTACATCTCAATTCTTGTTGGGGAAAAAATATTAATTTGGGGTCATTTATTGGCATATAGGGTTTGGACTGTGGAGGGGGCTTATTAATTTAGCAGGAAAAGCTAAAAGAGCATTTGTAAAGAAGAGTTTTGATGAACGAATGGGTTTTATTGCTGCTGAAGCATCGAATGCTCTTTATGAATCCAAAACAGCATGGATCTTATCCAAACAGCTTTGCAAAGGCCACAAAAATTGATTTGGATTGTTAAAAGAGTGACCTCCAAATAAACAAAGGGCTTTATATTCTGGATAGCTGTTTCTTGTTGTATGGTGACCATTGGTCTCGTGAACGTCTAAAAGAAAGGCAAGATGGAAGAACAAACATGGTTGAGGCAGAAGCAGGGATTTTGAGGATGGTGAATCTGAATTGTATAGGTCACGTAGTAAGGATGGCAAGAAGATTGAATTAGCTCTTACGGTTGGAGAGAGATTGATGTTGCATCAGGTAATGATGTCTAGATAGGTCAAGGAAGAATGACAAAGAAAAGGCACATTCTGGACTAGTGTCCAATGTTGCGTGAAGCTTTGTATAACAGCAATAGATGCTGCTGGTACCAAGAAGCTTGGTTCTCAATAGGAGGTGAAAGACTAAATTTTGTTTATTTGTGAGAAAGCTAGAATTTTTTTCCAAGAAAAAGAAAGTCATAGAAACATGTTTATTAGATGAAAGTGTAAATTGTTTTCTTGGAAAAACATGTTTTTTATTCTCTAATTTAGTTCAACTAATTCTTAATTTTCATTTCTTTAATTATTTTATGAGAAGGGAAAAATTTGCTCTCAAACTATTATATATATCCTAGTTGACTCCCAAAGCTATCTATTCTCTCCACCAAGTACCCCATTTATTGAGATTTTACTCAATTAACCTTTATCATGAATTATTAATGAAGGCATTAATTTTACACATGACTTCGTATGTGCCTTTAACTTTAGCCTATTTTTGGCATGAACTTGAGGCTCCCTTGAATCATCGTGGAGCTAAAAATCAAAACATGTTTGCTTGAGCCTTTTAACACACAAAGGGATGAAAATCTCTTTTTGTATTCGTTCATTCACATGCATCATGTGTTTGAGTTATAGTAGCAATAGTTACTTGTCATGAATATTCAGCCCCAAATGTTTTATGAAGCATCTATTTTGTGCCAAGGCCTAACTAAAACTAAATGCACATGTGAATCTCATGAAAATCAATAGACTTTTCAAGTCTAGGTAACATTAGGAAGTTAATTGAACCAATCCTTAGAAAAGGAGCTCAATTTGGACAATCAATTGATTGAGACTCAATTGGGACAAACATAGTTTGTGGGTAAATCAATCCTTTTCCAGTTATTTTAAATGTAAGCCAAGCAAATCCTTTTTTTATAATCTGGAAAATTAGAATTCAATAAACATGATTCCTTAATTCTAAAAATGATTCCTTAATTTTCCATGAAGTGGTGTTTTAGAAAAACAACTAAGCTTGATAGTATTAGCAAATTTTTTAGCGTGATAGGATTTTTATGGATTATGTTCACATTTTGCTTAGAAGGCCTAGGTTAACGAGTTTAATGGCATTCATCAAAACTGTCCAAATATAGTTACCAGAAACATGGAACATTCATATTGTGATATTGGATTTGAGTAGGATGAACTTGGATCACTTCGTGGATTAGGAGAGTAAGTTTAATTGGTACAATATTTTAGGTTGTTGCATGTTTAAACTATAATATTTTGATTTCATTTTGAAGGAAAATTTCAAGACAAGTGATTTTTCAAAGAAGTAGAAATATTTTTTAATTATTACAATAAAGATAAGTTAAGCCATGAATTAAAGTGTTGGGCCATTTTTGCCAAAAGAAAATAGGTTGAATTGTTATATGAAAAAGGTCACCTAATTTAAAACAATGGGCCACCGTTATGCTCCCAAGTTTTGGGCTTTAGGTAACTCGCCATCAAAGACTAAGGGCTTGTTTGGGCCATGCATGTTGTGTTGTGCTTTATTATGTTGATGCAGGAAAAAAAATTTAATGCATAGTTTTGTTACTTAATATAATTTTTCATTTGATTATTGGATTGAGTTGAAACTTTGCTAGGAGATTCTAGAGGTTCTATTTTCTATAGGGTTAAAATTTCACAGTATTGAAAATAAAAAAGGCCTTCCGGTAATGTCCACAAGTTAATGTTCGGCATTTGCTATATTTTCCTAGTTGGCTTAAGATTTTTGTTTTTTATTTGGTTTAAAATTCTTTTATTATCTTTCAAGTTTTGTTTAGGATTTTTATTGCTTTTTTTTTTTTCCAGGTTTCCTAGCTTGTTTAGGTTAATTTTTAGATTTACTTAAGGAGTTGTAAACTTCTTATAAAGGTAGATTACCTGGACAAAAAATATTCAGTAATAAAATTTCAAACTAATGTTTCTATATGATCCATTTTTTAGCATAATTTTGTGTTCTTGTGCTTGTTGTCTTTCTTGTGTTGTTTTCATCTACGCCAGTTAGTATCAAAGCCCAGCTATCCCAAGTTATTGCTTACTATGTGCTAAAATCCCAAGTTATTTTGTTTGTTGTATGTTTTTAAATAATAATAGTTGAAAGAAGTCGCAAAGCAGAATGTGTTAAGGTAAAAGGAGATGAAGAGGTCCTCTTTCAGAAGAGAAACGTTAGGAGTTAATGATAGAAGACATAAAGAGACAAATAACAAAATTAAAAAGAGATGTTTAGAAACTAGTGATAGAAAACATGCAAAGACAAATTGCAAAATTAACTTGTCGGTTGGTGGAGGTGAGGAGCTTGGGGGATCATGGATCCATTACTTGTTTTGAAAACCCGTTTCGAAAGCATGAATAGAGGAAGTAAGTTCTTGATCGGGATGAGTATCGTGAAGATTTTGGTGATCTTTTTTATGGTAAGATAGACGTGAATTGATATTCTCCACCAATTTATGATGATTATGTTGATGACTATATCATAACAAATGACAATAATGCTAATGATATCATTGATGATGTTCTTGTTGATGAGATAGAGGTTAAGTGCAAGGTAAACATAAAAGATGCTAAAAAAATTATTGATTTTGACTGTTGATCATTTGATTACAAGGTTATTGTTATTGTTATCATAAATGTAGATGTGTTCATAGGTTATATGAACACTACACATATTGATGGAATAAGTTTAAGGTTTGCAATTCATTACTATAGAAGTCGATGGAAGATAAATAATATGTAAATTGTTGTCTTTTATACAAATTTTAACATGAAGAGTTTGAAGTTGATGTCAAATTATTATATACTTGAAGAGAAGAAACAAAAAGGGATGAAAAGTCTTGATTGGATATCTATAAGATTGAGGCATGAACAATTTGAACTCAAGGATAAGTTTTTTCCATCACAAGGACACCGATGTAAAAGATTTTTTCCCTTACATGTAGTTTTATGTTATTAAACAGAATTTTTAATTTGACCATTGGATCGAGCTGAAATTTTACCAGGAAATTCTAGAGACATTGTTTCGTATAAGGTTAAAATATCACAGTAATTGAAAATCAGGAAGACCTTTCGATAATGCCTATAAGTTAATGTTCAAGATTTGCTATACTTTTATAACTAGTGGAGGATTTTTTTATAATTGATTTAGAAATTTTTTATTATTTTTCAAGCTTTGTTTAAGAATTTTATTACTTATTATTTATTTTCAAGTTTTTTAGTTTGTTTAGATTAATTTTTAGATATATTTAAGGAGTTTTAAACGATCTAGAGAGTTAGACTATCTAAATAGAAAATATTAAGTAATAAAATTTCAATTTAGGATTTCTATGTGATTCCATTTTTAGCATAATTCTGTGTTTTTTTTGTGTTGTTTTTGTTTATATCATATATTGTGTTGTTTTGTGAGATTGGACATATTAAACTATTTGATTATGAAAAATTATGCTTTACTAAGACAAAAATCATCTAACTTTGTAGTAATCTATTGTTGTGTTGTTTCAATTGACATTACACATCACTAAAATTTAAGAGATGTTTTTTAAGAAATAAGATTTTTTAAGAAATTAAAATAAATTATTTGAAAATATGAAGCCTGGTATTTATAGTCGGTTGAGTGCCTTGTAATCAACGTAGAGTCTATATGTGTTGTCTTTAATCCTAATCGAAACCATTGGGAAAATATGGTATGTTGTTTGGTTTTATTATGCAAAATTGTATTGATTAAGTTACAACCTTTTCTAGCACATCTTTTTGTAAACAATAAAAAGGTGTAAAACTCATTGGTTCTTCTTCCATTAGTGGGATTCCATGATCATGTATCCTTGCAGGAGGCAACCTAGTAAGCTCTGCAAAAGCTGCTTGATACTCAACAAGTATTTTAGATAAGCTAGAATCTTGTTCTTTGATTTGAGATAGGAGACAACCTTCTTGTCCATCATTTTTTGGCTACATTGTTGTGCTTTAGTCATTTCAAAAGTATTCAATAGGAGTTTATGCATATACTTGATCTCTATAAATTGTAGACTAGCATCAGTAGAGCCTTGTAAAGCTAGTTTCTTTTCCATCCCCTCTATAAGGACACCCCAGGTCTTTGCTGTTGGACACTACATCTCCAAAAATAGATAGCACTAAACCCCTAAAATCATGACATAATTTTTGAGTTGCACTAAAAAAACATTTCCACAAGGGCTTCTACAGGTGTTAGATGGAAGTGTAGCATTTTGATTTGGTTTTTTCATATGAGGGTATTTTTGCCAATTTGGATGAAAATATATGAGATAAAATAGATTGGAGGATGACCATATATTTATGGATAAATTGGAAGCAATTACACTTGTAGGGGAAAGCTGAAGACTAGACATAAATATTAAGAACTAATTGAGCTAATTTCCTATTTTTTAAAATCAAAGTCAATATGTTTGGTGGCTCTGCTTTGGTTGTAAAGCAGTTTGGGTTTTCTAGGCTGGTTGGTGTTTGTGGTATGGTTTGGAGTAGGCAGGCCTTGTTGGGGTTGTTAGGTTTGTATTTGAGGTGTCCTCTGGTGTTTATGTGTTGTTGTTTTCTGGTATGTGTTTGTTGAAAATGATGTGGTGTTCTGGTGAGAAATGGAATTGTTCATGTGGCTGTGGAACTAGATGGTAGTTCTGGTGATAAATGGAATTGTCCTTGTGGTCGTGGTACTAGAGGGTGGTTGAAGTTGGTTGTGTTCTTCGGAACCAGCCAGGCCAAAGTCTTCTTGTAGGTTTTCTGGGAAATACATGGTCACTGGTCATTTCGTATGCTTTCCAAGACCAGCAAGATCATTATTAGTGCATTTTTAATCAAGTTATGCTGTGTTCCACAACATGTCTAATTTTTCGATATGGTACTTGAGGTCTGCTGTTTTGCCACAAGTATTTAATGGCTGCCTGAAGCTTAATACCTCCCCCAAACCAACTAGGTATATTTGTTACGTAGTCCTCGCAAGTTAAAGCAAATCCAACCCAGTGACCATAGGCTTTCTCAAAAGGCTTCGTCATCTAAGAAGCAAGAGGCATACCTAACCTCAAAAGTGTCCTAATTTAGTTTGCATTATGGACTTGGACTTTAGTTATTCTCCAAGAAACTATTATGTTTTTTTTTTTCCAGTGATAGCAGCTATTTTCACGTTGCTATTTTAGTCACGACGACATGATATCTAATCCATGACACCATTATACAATGTTCCAGCTATTTGCCCTTCGGTGGAGGACCACGGAAATGCGTAGGTGACATGTTTGCTTCATTTGAGGTAATTTGTTTCCAGATGGATTCAATATAACATGATTTACTGTCATATTATCCTTTACTGGAACTTGTGATGTTTATCATTCAATCGTTTGTGATTTGCAATGTAAAAGCTAATTGTTCATTACACTGATTTATAGGCTGTAGTGGCCGTTTCCATGCTTGTACGGAGATTTAACTTTCAAGTGGCACTTGGAGCACCACCGGTACGTCATATAATTTTGTTGCTTGAATTGACTATAGGTAAACATTTAGTATAAAGTCTTACCTATAAATTAGTTCCTATAGCTTAATTAATTAGTCCCTCTTTTATGAAAAATAATTCAACACTTGTGGTTTTGTATCGATTAATTACTTAGTATCTCGTTATTCTTCCTTGATAAATATGGTGATGTGCTGTCATTGATTTAGTAGTTTTTTCAAAAAATGCCCTTTCTTCTAATTATTTATTTCCTATCACCTATTTCTCTTTTATTTTTGGATTAATAAATATATAAATTGAAAAGAAAAAGGAAAAGAATTTTAAAAAAATATTATTATAATTAAGAAAATCCAAGCTTATGCCTTTTGAGCTCCTTTAGATTTCAAAATCCTGTCATCTTTTCCTACAAAAAATGGAAAACCAAAATGAAAAAGGAAAATAAAAAACCACAATAAAGGTCCCTGAACAAATAGACAACAAAATTAGATTTCAGATTTCACATGCCAATGATTCTGCCCAAAACTTATCAGTGTCCATTGTCAACCTCATCTTTTTACCTCGGACTCACCTCTTCTTTTTGCCTTAGCAAGTACAATAACAACCATTGCCAACCTTTATTCACTTCTTCATCTTCACCTCTGTCTCTCCCTCCCCTCCTCTCTCTTCCATTATTAGCACAACAATCACCATCGGTAGGGATAGAATTAAGTGAATTTGTGTGAGAAAAGCAATTTGCTATACATGTTGAGATGGAAACATTAATTCTTCCTTGTATATGTAAATTTCAGTGGAACTGTACAGATTTCTAACAGTTGAGTTAAATCCTATTACAAGATCTGGGGTTTTGTTGTGGTTTCTCTACTTGTACTTCTTCGATATGGTGGTGACGATGGAGTATGGAGTGAGAGAAATGAGGAGAGAACATAGAGGCTATCTAGACATGAAAAGAGTCTAGGTATTTATGTAAAAAGTAACAAATCTGTTAGGTAAATGCTGGTAGAAGGACTGTCAAATTATTTCTCATCATAGAAAGAACTAATTTATTCATTTCAATAAATTAGAGAATAATTTATAACTAGTTCAAGCATAAACTTAATAACATGGTATTCTTTGATGAGTATAAAAATTGGGGAAATTAATTCAACATGTCTTTAAATTTTTAACTCATTCTCTGATCTGTCTCTAGTGAAGTATAATTGTTCCCAAGATCATTCTCCTAGTAGATATTTTCATGCAAGCTTGCAGAAATATCAACAATCCAAATATTAAACTAATTATTGTAAAGGTTAGTGAATTAATGCGCCAAAAAATTACCATGAGCTTTTCTTAATTTAAAAAAATCAAATAAAAAAAGGTTACAAAAATCATAAAGAATTCGATCACATCCTCCGAATCTGAACCTGTTAAGCTTGGCTTAACAAAATGAAGCAGAAGGTAAGAAGCAGGGGAGGAGAAGAGAGAAACAGAGAATTAAGAGTTAAATGATTCTGTTATTTCTTTCGTGCCCTTTATGTAATCCTCTCCACCCTTATATACTCCTTCCCACATGCATTACACGTTTCCATGCACCTGCCGACCACCCTTAAACTGCACTATAATGACTATAATAGTTGTACAATACTTCCCCAGCTGTAACAGAACCATTGTCCCTTAAGTTAGGACCTAGAGGCTAGTTTGTCTTCCTATATATCTTGATTAAAAAAACATGCGGCTAGCAAAAACTGTATTTGGTAGTATATCTTGCTAATATGTTTCCAATCAAAACATAGCCCCAACACTTATATGCCTTTGATCACTTGAGTCTAATGTCGCTAAAAACATGTCAAGAGTAGCTTTACAGGTAAGTTTTCAAGTTAAAAAAAGATTGACTAATTAATTTTAGGGCAAACTTACCAAAAGTTCCCAAACCAATATAAGTATTCTTTGTTGGGTCTCCAACCTATTTTTTTAATTTCATTTGAATCCCCAATGTGTCAATATTCTCAATTAGGTCTATCTGTCAGTTTCAGTTAACGAAACCGAACTATACCCTTGCTTTTTTATATAATATGTTCTATCACTGTCAGTGTTCTAGGAAATTCATGGGTTATTTTTTATTTTTTTTGTATAGGAAAAGAGAAGTCGTATGAGTTTTGCTTGATTACTCAATAGTTATGTTAACTGAAACTAATGGAAATATCTAAATGAGATCCATTGCTGCATTGTGGATCTTATTGAAACAAAAAATAGGTTGCAAATCCAATTCAGATTGCTCCTATAGGTTTAAAACTTTGAATTCTGCTTCATGGAGCACTTAAAACGATTTGTCATCTAATTGTACTCATCAGTCTGTAGAACAGCATATAATTACACTTGTGTTCAAATACAACCAGAATATTAAAAGATTGGAAAAAGGAAAAACAAGATGCAGTATTTTGGATATATCTGAAGAAATAATCTTTCTACAGGTTGGAATGACAACAGGAGCAACAATTCACACAACAGAAGGGTTGAAGATGACAGTCACACGACGAACAAGACCTCCCATAATGCCAAAGCTGGAGAAGACAATGTTTGAAGTGGATGAATCAACTAGTGGTCCTGAAGGAGAGACCCAGCTGGGTCCGAAAAGTGAAGTTTCTTCTGCCAATTCCTGATTGCTATCTTGTTAAGATCAGCTACGCACCATATTGGATATGGCTGTCATGGAAAGGAAATAGGAATAATAAAGTAATAGGAAATTTAAAGGATTCCCCTTGAGCAGTTTGAAGGTTTGAAAATATGCATCCATCCTGTAATCGGTTGGGGTTCATTTCCTTTCAAGACACAGGTACAATCCCCCATAGTGGTGTTGTGTTTATTTCCAAATGGATTATATCATGATCCATACCACTGTATCAATTCCTTTTTGAGTAAAACGATTGTGGGCAAAGACAAGTTATACGCATCGATCGCGCCTTCGTTTGAGATCTTTCTGATAAATCGGACAGACGATGGATAATGTGTCTAGCAAAAGCAATATTATCCCATGAATTAGGGACCTGGTTACTGCATTTTGCAAGCAAACTATCCTGCAAACTTTGGACACATGTACCATGCATGGCATCTTGGATGCCCTGCTAGGTGAGAGACAAATGATCACCCTCCTACTCGAAACAATTGCCTAGAATTCAGTTTTTACGAAGCAACCACGCATCAATCTTGACCAAAAAGGGAGGAAATGAATAAAATTTATGGAGTTGGGTACATGCTTATTGAACATCCATGCATGATGGATTGTGATATGAATCACGTGATCACGTAACCCACATCTAAAGACATCAAATTTCTGGAAAAGCTAAGTAAATTAGGTTTGATAAGAGTGTGACATATGTACTTAAACACCAATATTACCCTTACCCAACGAATATTAATTCGTGAACAAGAAGTATAAGGATGACACTATGAAGTTAGTTGTTTTTCAATAAGTTGTTTTAGTTATTTAGAGAGGAAGGGAGAATATCTCACCATAATGTTTATTAATTTGAAAAATTTGTAGCCCCCCCCCCCTACACGTCTGGTTATGACTTTATTTATATTGACTCTAAACTGAAATAAACCATAATGGACCCTCTTTATATGGACTTATATGAGATCCACTTAAAATTGACCCTAATAAGTAATAATAAACCAAAAACTAAGAAGACAATAAAAAAAAATTATAAAAAATTAAAAATTAAAAATTAATATCCTAGATATGCTAAAATCAGATTTAGCACTCCTAAAAAGTCCCAAATAACTAGGAAATCTGATTTGAATGTGGAATTAATTCTGAAGTCTTCTTGCCTTGTTGTGCTTAATTTCCTTTTCTTGCATTGACACTTAATGAAGAAAATATCTCTCTTTTATACCTGTCAATTTAGTTTTCTTTCTAAACTAGGAGAATCATTAATTAATCCTTCCTTAAGAAGTTGTCCTTCATGCTCCCCTAGGCGTCTCGAGCTCTTCTAGGTCCATCGTGCTCTATATGTTCTGAACAAGTCCATTCAATACCTCTTCAAGCTTATTTGCTCTAGCTCTTGTAATTGGTCCACTTGGTACCTCCAATGGGTCTTTGGCATGATTAAACTTGGTGTTTGTTGCGATGTCGCAGTCACACAAATTAATTACCCTAACTTAAATAAACAAGATACAAGATAGTATAGAGCAAGCAAGGGGTCGATCTCACTAGGAAGATTCAAGTCAGATTTTTATGCTATATGATATGCAATTTGGGAGGGTTTGGAGGTTATCTAGGCTAAAACAAAAAAAAAACAGAAAACTATCAAGTAAAATTAAATAAAATCAGAAAATTATCAAGAGAACAAACATTGATTTCAAGTGGACATCCACTTACGGAAATCAGAACCGATCACTGAAATGATGCATCAATTTTATATTCTGAATATTTATCCTTTTTTAACATTAGTTAATTAATGGATCCATCGTATAACCCTAACCATCAAACTATCATAGTGTCCACACTAGTAATTTTATTGAATGACAGCCTTAATAACTAGATAAATTGATTAATCTTGACAACATGATTTTCCGCAGTCTATGTTTGATTTGTTCGAATATTCTCCCTAAGGTTAATAATGTAAATCTACCACAATTATTAAACTTAGTTGCTTCACAAGTTCAAGTTCATATACCACAACTTTGGTTTTGATATCAAACTTAGCAATAGATTGTTTACAATAATAATTTAGAGTCCGCTCTAGGAATTAAAATAAACAATCATAGGAAAAATAAGCATAGGTGACACGATCAAAGAGTTGATGTCTTATCCCAAGTGCAGGAGTGTCATAGTAATAAAT
>Ga0325411_1000382_pt1 | contig 45845 bp, 24 predicted proteins | sample PopdelMetagenome_13_FD_206181 | JGI IMG/M metagenome (GOLD analysis project Ga0325411, IMG submission 206181) | Populus deltoides microbial communities from Bellville, Georgia, United States - Xylem-PdIQD-R4 | ecosystem: Host-associated > Plants > Phyllosphere > Stem > Wood/Secondary xylem...
GTTGTTTTATTAATTATAATTTATACAATTAACCTCTCTGTGGTTCGACCCCGGTCTTGCCGGGTTATTTATTACTGTGACACTCCTGCACTTGGGATAAGACATCAACTCTTTGATCGTGTCACTTTACTTATTGATGAAATTGTTAGACTTGATGACAATATAAAAGCACAGGTGATGAAAGCATTGTTTAAGAAGATACAACAATATATTAAGAAAAATAAAGAGAAATATGCATTTCAAGCAAACAAAAGACAAAAAAGGGTTGTCTTGAACTGAGAGATTGAGTTTGGGTATATTTACGCAAATAAACATTTTCTAGATATAGGGAATCAAAATTGATACTTAGAGGAGATGGTTCATTCAGATCCCTTGAAGGAGTCAATGCCTGCAAAGTAGATCTACAAGGAGAGTATAATGTTAGTTGTCATCATCTATTTTTGGGTTATTCCCCAAATGCATTTCATTCACTGTAAAAAAAACAAAAAAAATTGAAACAATGTTGTTTTGAACGGCATTATTCTCCTTTTTCCCTGCGTGCGTAAAGGTAGGGAAGAAGGAGATTTTTGAATTGTTTTCGCGCTCTCTTTTTCTCTCCTAACATAACATTCACTACCACCATTAATGGAGAAACAGGAGACCCATACCCCTCACCATGATGAAAAACAGAAGACCTATGCCCTGCGCTTGGACAGGGTATGATGACCCTCTCCCCCGACTGCCTATAAATACAGGGGAGAATTAGAGACACAAGAGAGGGTGGGAAATTTTAGGGGACGAACATGAGAGATTGAAGAAAGAACTGTTTAAGATACAGAGGAGAGAAAGAATGAAAAAACAGAAGAAACATAAACGGGAAAAAAAAAAGCAAAAAAGAACGAACGAGACTTATATAGAAGATAAACGAAAGGGAAGAAAACAAGGGAAAGAAGAGAAAGGGAAAGAACAAGACAAAGGGAAGCTGAGGGTGAATGAAGGGCAGAAGAAAAAGGAAACGAAGTGGAGTGAAAAGAGGGAAAAGAAAGCATGCAGAAGAAGAGGAAAAATCAACGTCTTTAGCCGAGGTCCGCCACCAACATTGCCAATGCCACCGTCATTCTTCCTCAGCCTCTTGCCATCTTTTTCCCCTGTTAGTTTCACTGCAGCACTCAGAAAGAAAAAAGAACAAAAATGTGCCTCTGTAGAAAGGAAAAACGATAGTGGCCATCGTCCTTTTCTTCTCACCACCGCGAACCATCGGCTGCCGCGACAACAACTCCCAGCGACAACAACCACGCTCCCTCATTCCAGGTAATCCTCTCCCCTTCGTCTCTGTTTCCCATTCATCTTCTTGCATGCAGAACATGCATTGTGCATGTTTCTGCAAGCAAGGAAAAATAATTACCCGGTTACTATGCATGAGCACAATAACCAACTAATTATAATTGACTGGTTACTATGCATGGACACAGTAACCAATCCGGGTTAGATCATTAGCTCAGTCCACGCGGCTGGGCTGAGTCCAACTCAATATAAGATAGTTTGTATTTTATTTGGGCCGGTCCCAACCCAATTTTGTTTCGGTTCTGGCCCAGTAAAAAAAAATTTAAATATCTTTTCAAAAAAATCATGATTTTCCCGTGTATTTTTCTACTGAATTTTGATTAATATCAATTTGTATTTTTATATCGTAAAAATACAACTTTGGTATTAAAATACCTGGTTTTCGTCAAAACAAAAAAAATATTTTTGTTTTTATGCATACGGCCAAGTCTCTCAAAGTTAAAAAAAAAAATCATATTGTATTTTCATACAACAAAGAAAACTTCAAAAAATATATTTTAGCATGCATTTTGGGTTTAATAACTAGTTTATTAAAGTCATGAGAATTAGGCTAATATTTCAAAAAACCCAAAAAAATATTTTGTTTTGTTTTAGTACCTAGGATTACGAATTTGTATGTAATAAGTATTCCCAATATTCCAAAGGTATTTCTTTTGTTGACATAGAACGGTTAGGTTTTTACCCGATAAGATAAGAATTTCCTTACCGATGAGGACTTTTCTTAAATCATAGATGGACCAATAATCAGAAAGACAATGAAGCCTTAGCATATATCAGATAATAAAATAATACATCTTACCTTTGGTAGGGCATATTTGGGGTGCTAATACTTTCCCTTTACGCAATCAATCTCCGTACCCGATCTCTAAGACCAGTTAGGGTTTCTAGTAACTAAAATATTAGATGGCTACTCCCATTCTATTTTTCCGTTGATAAAAGTCAAGAATTCATTGTCTCCCATATTTGTCAGATAGATACACAAACCTGAGGGTGGACGATCATCGTGACGTTGCACATGCGCGACATTAGTGTTATATTCTAAGTTTCTAATCTTTCTTTGTTTGATGTAGGTCATGATTTGAGGTTGAATTCTTTAGAAGAGACAGGGGATGATACGATCCTAACTAAGACATCAAATGATCCATTAGTAGTGTCAATTGAATATATTCTAAGGTCTAAAATAAAGTAAATCCAAGAGGAATTTAATAGACTAAGTCAAAAGGCTTATGTTAAAAATGTTTAAATTTTTTAGGATGAACCTTTGTCTACTTATCAGGTCATATATGAAGATACATAAGAAGTCTGGATGCGATTCCAAATGGGTTAGAAACTAGACATATGTGTCTTTCCAACAATACATGGTAGGTTCGTTAATTCATTCAGACGAGAGAGAACGATGTGTTTTAAGTTGGTCATAAAATTTGTTAGCAAAGTGTGAAAACATATATATATATATATATATATATATATATATATAAACACTGTTTTTTTAAAGAGTTATGGATTTCATTCATTACAAGAAATCTTTAATATTATTGAGAACTTATGTGGCAGCCTTTGGCCATAGTTATCAGACTCGACCCGGGGGTTGACCCGGTCAAGGAGCCAAGTCTCGGGTTACACGGGTTGACCCGGGTCAACCCGGAAAAATAAAAAAAAATGAAATTTTAATCTTTCATATAAAAAAATTAAGAAACAATCCATGTGAATATAAGCTATACTTGTTATAAATAATAAAATTTAAAAGATTATTTCAAAAAGTTTTTTATCTCATATTGAAAAGATATTATGTTAGTATGTTATCCTTTTAAGTTGAAGTATTTAAACAAAAAAAGTTTTTTATCCCACATTAAAAAAACATAAAAAAATTTCTTGTGAACATAGAGTATATATACTAAAGGGTTTCAAATCTCACATTAAAAAAATAAAACATTCTTCTAGTATTTATATACTGAAGTTTGAAAAGGGTTAATAACCAGCTAATATATATATATATAAGGGGTTTCTGGCTATAAGAAAAAACACATTTGAAAAAAAAAAACGAGTCTTAACTGAGTTTTGCTGGGTCGCCCGAGTCACGGGTCAACCTAGCAGGTCAACTAGGTTTTGCCGGGTTTTTGCTCATCCTGGTCTTTTGCTTTACCTGGATTGGTCTAGCAACTAGGTCCCGGGTCGACTCGTCGGGCCGGTCCAAGTTTAATAACTATGCCTTTGGCTTACTTGTTTTACAATAATTTTATATCAAACAAGAAGAATTAATTGATCATAAATTAATTCTTATTTTACAAGTTATTAGGCTTTTGTTAAGCAATAATTTTTCAATAATTATTTCTCTTGGACATTTTTCACTATCATATGTAGCAAAAGGTGAAAAATAATCTTAAACTATTGTTTTATTTATTATTTTTTTAAGACCTTATTTTAATTAGTTTGAGTTTATTTGAATTGAGTGCATGTCTAACATATTAGTTTTAAGATTTACATATAAATATTCTTATGTAAGGATCTTTATCAGTTGATGAATCTTTATGAAAGGTTACCGCATATTGTGTGTCTTTTTTCTCTTTGTATGGTTGAATGATTCTCATATTAGCCTTGATTGAACTTGCAAACTTTTTGAATAATTGATCAATTTTATTGTGATTTATACTTTTTATTCACGTCTCGTTATATGAATATTCTTATGTAAGGATCTTCATTTAGTTGATGAATTTTTATGAAAGGTTACCGTATATTGTGTGTCTTTTTTCTCTTTATATGGTTGAATGATTCTCATACTAGCTTCTTGATTGAACTTGCAAACTCTTTGAATAATTAATCAACTTTATTGTGATTTATACTTTTTATTCGCGTCTTGTTATATGAATATTCTTATGTAAGGATCTTTATTCAGTTGATGAATTTCTATGGAAAGTTACCGTATATTGTGTGTCTTTTTTGTCTTTGTATGGTTGAATGATTCTCATACTAATTTCTTGATTGAACCTACAAACTCTTTAAATAATTGATCAACTTTATTGTGATTTATATTTTTTATTCGCATCTTGTTATAAGCATAGATGTGGGTGATCAATTATATATATATTTGGTTTTTCAAGACAAAACTCTTGTTAGGTAAAGTTTCATACTTCTCTTCCAATCTTAAACAAGGTATAATTCTCATCGCAAACCCATCCATGATCTAAATCTCCACTTTAATTCTCATTATGTTAAATTGTATATTAAGACCATAGTTTTGAAACCCGACCTGGTCTAATGGTCGGGTCACGGGTCAGATGGGTTGACCCAGGTCAACTAAAAAAAAACACTTATAGTCATCTTCTTTATCAGTTAACTAATTTCATGCAAGAGCTGTTAAAAAACACACACACACACAAACTATCAGGAATTCAGGATTGCAGAAGCAGTAGAACAAACACACAAACACAGTTGCACTACTAAGTCATCTTCTTTGTCAAGCAATTCAAACGAACATAAAGAAGATAAATGAGACAGTTAACTAAAATGAAACTTACAAAGAAATAAATCAAGAAAAATTAATCCTTTATTCAGTTGCAGAAATAACAATGAGAAAAGAAAAGAACAACGGTCAAGTTGCAGAAAAGAAAAGAACAGAGAAAATGAGAAACATACTTGTGGGTATGAGAATAGGAAAGAAGCGATGCCACTGTTATAGTAAAGTGTTGCAAGTTCAAAACAAATAGCGATCAAGGATTTGAAACAACGGCACAAAAGAAAGAAAAGAGAGAGCAAAAGAAACATGTAACAACAACTCATCTAATCTTATTCGCAGATTTGAAACAACGATTAAGGATTCAAGAGTCTTCTGCTCCTCTACTCTTCTTCAAGACTGAAATGGATTTGAAGATTTCTTTAATTAGGTTTGAAATTGATTAGGTCTTCTGCAGTGCTCGTTCAATTGACAATTCTTCTTGTTTTGGCCTTTTAACTGTAAAAGGCCAAAATGACATCGTTTCGGTTATATATATATAAAAGGCGGGGTTTACCCTGGTCTCACTGGGCTAATTCCCAAACTGTTTTTTGCTTAGACCCGACCCAGCTTCAAGCTCGAATCAGCCGGGTCTCGGGTCGGCTGAGCCGAACCGAATTCCAAAACTATAGTTAAGACTATTTGAGTAAGACTATTTGAGTAAAATTCAAAATGCTATATAAAGCTTCAAAATAAAATAAAAGGAGTGAAAGAATATTCCTTTCAAATCTTTCCAATCATATTGTTGGACACAAAAGAAAATAAAAATAAAAACTAAAGATATTAAGTGTTAAGACTTAAGAGGCAATGTTTGATATTTAGGTATAATTATATTTTTTAATTTTTTAAATTAATATATTTTAAAATATTTAATAATTTTGATTTGTTAATATTAAAAATAATAAAAATATTATTTTAATATATTTTTAAATTAAAAATATTTTAAAAGTCAATGACGTAAAAACCGTAACTATAGAAGAATCCATCCTGTGGTTTCGCGTGGAGTATTTATTCTCTCATATGTTCTGTTAATAAATCAGATTTTAACACGTGTACTTCAGTAATCAAATCAAAGCTAGAAGGTCAAAAGAAACAAGCTACCATGGTCCTCACTGCCACACAATCTTCTCCCTCTGTATTACCCCCCCCCCCCCCCCCCCCCCACCAAAAGTAGGGTTTTATCAGTAAAACACAAAAAGCCTCAAGTCCCTGCGTTACAGCTTTCTCTCCGCCAAAACCAAGGCTACCAAGCAATGGGTGACCAGGCCACGCCTCCAGCACCAGAACTCGCAGAGATGGCCATTAGCGACGGCCCTTCTCTTAAGCACCCATTCTCCGACCGGGCCCCGGTCCGATCAATCGTTTGTCGTCCCGATGGAGGAGCTGGGCTGGCAGGCCAACGAGTCCGCGCCGGTGGGTGGGTGAAGACCGGGAGAGAGCAAGGGAAGGGTTCCTTCGCTTTCTTGGAGGTGAACGACGGATCGTGTCCTGCCAACCTTCAGGTTATCGTGGATGCTGGTGTAGCAGATCTGAGCACGCTTGTGCAGACTGGGACTTGCGTGTTAGTTGAGGGCTTGCTTAAGGTCCCCCCTGAAGGTGCAAAGCAGAAGATTGAACTCCGTGTTGATAAGGTGCTCCATGTAGGCCCTACCGATCCTGCCAGTTATCCGATTCCCAAGACGAAGCTCTCCCTTGAGTTTTTGAGGGATCATATTCACCTTAGGGCCCGAACTAATACGGTATGCTTGCTTTGTGTTTGCAAATATTTACCGCATGATTGATTGAAAGCTGAAAGCGTATGTTTTTTTTTTAGATTTCTGCAGTTGCTCGAATTCGCAATGCACTTGCTTTTGCCACGCACTCTTTCTTTCAAGAGCATGGTTTTCTGTATGTTCACACCCCAATTATCACCACAAGTGACTGTGAAGGTGCTGGTGAAATGTTTCAAGCTACAACCTTGATTAGTGAAGCTGAAAAGCTCGAGAAGGAGCTCATTTTGAATCCTCCGCCTACTGAGGCTGACTTAGAAGCAGCTAAGCTTACTGTTGGGGAGAAAGGTAATATTGTTTCTCAACTCAAAGCTGCTAAGGCAACTAAGGAGGAAATTAGAGCTTCTGTGGCTGATCTTAAAATAGCCAAAGAGAATCTCTCAAGGGTGGAGGAAAGAGCTAAGCTTAAACCTGGTATTCCTACAAAAGATGGCAAGATTGATTATGGTCAAGATTTCTTTTCCCGTCAGGCATTTTTGACAGTCTCTGGCCAACTTCAAGTTGAAACCTATGCCTGTGCTGTCTCCAGTGTCTATACATTTGGACCAACGTTTAGAGCTGAGCATTCTCACACTTCTAGACATTTGGCTGAGTTCTGGATGGTAGAGCCTGAAATAGCATTTGCAGATCTTCAGGTATATTACAATGTGCTATTCTAATTGATTTATCTGGCTTTTCGGCATTCTAGCGTTTATTGTGCCTGTAATTGAGGTTTTGGTCTTTATTTAACTGAGCTGTTACTGATATGTTGGCTGTCACCTAATTTACCCATCTACATGGGTTATATTATATTCTGTTGATGGATCTGATCAACAATCTCCCTCATTATATTGGGTAAGAGGAAATGATAAAATGTGGGGTAGGGAGGGGCAAAACTAGGGGTTCTCTCATCCTTTTACGATCTGCTACCACATATTCAAGTAAAATATATATATATTTTTAAATCACATGTTTTGTACAAGATAATTGGAAAGTTCCTATTGTCTATTGTTGTTTTGAGCATTATTATATGTCGTGTGTATGAACACTATTCTTGAATAAGAAACAACTTCTCATGTATGAAGTAAAGGTTATTCCTTTAATATACCTCTGTATTTTACACTGACTATAGTGTTAGAATCTTTTGTACTTCACATAGAGTAGGATTCTCAATTCCCTTTCTGTACAAATATATGGTATGTGAAATATATTTCAGTTAGCAAATTTTGCATATTTTTTCAGGATGACATGAATTGTGCAGAGGCATATGTGAAATACATGTGCCAATGGCTACTCAACAAGTGCTTTGATGACATGGAACTTATGGCTAAGCTTTATGATAAAGGTTGCATTGATCGTCTAAGAATGGTTTCTTCAACCCCTTTTGAGCGTATTTCTTACACAGAAGCAGTGCAACTGCTAGAGGAGGCAGTGAGAGGTGGTAAGGAGTTTGAGAAGAACGTGGAATGGGGGATTGATCTGGCATCTGAGCATGAAAGGTATGCAAATCTGCCTCTGTAGCATGTTCTGTCCTTTTGATTTGCATGTAGTGATGGTTTGGTTTGTCTATTCATACAGATACCTGACAGAGGATATATTTAAAAAGCCTGTAATTGTGTACAACTATCCTAAGGGAATAAAAGCATTCTACATGAGGCTCAATGATGATTCAAAGACAGTGGCTGCTATGGATATCCTTGTACCAAAGGTAAATCATTCCCATGCACATTTTAAAGCTTGCGTATCATGTGCCCAATTCTTACATTTAACATGGTAGCTATTCACCTACCTACGTTTTTGCATTCATTCCAATTGGCTTTGTCATTTATTGCAGGTGGGAGAATTGATTGGTGGAAGCCAAAGGGAGGAACGCTATGAGGTTATTCAGCAGAGGTATGAGGAGTCTGCTTGAATTGTCCACATTGTTTTATGCGAAGTTGCATGTACTTTTGTTTTCTTCTGACAATATTCGTTATGCTGATGATTTCATTTTCGTGGGGGCACTCTCCACTGCAGAATTGCTGAGATGGGACTGCCTATTGAGCCATATGAGTGGTACCTCGACCTGCGGCGTTACGGGACTGTAAAACATTGTGGTTTTGGCCTGGGTTTTGAGAGGATGATACTTTTTGCCACTGGAATCGACAATATTAGAGATGTCATTCCATTCCCCAGATACCCTGGCAGAGCAGATCTGTGATATTTTAGTTTTATATAGGTACACATTATATTTTTCTTTTTGCCTATAGAATTCGACACAGTTTGTTCTGCTGAAGTTCCCATAACTTACTTTGTTTTAGATTCAAACTTTAATTGCAAACTGAAATTTTAGGCGACGAAGGTTTTCTCTTTAGGAAACATCTTTTATGCTAAATGGTCACTGATGCTGCTTGAGATTTTCTGCGTGTGATGTTTGTCAATTTAATCTTTTTAGAAAACGTTTTCCTTTGGCAACCACCGGTGACATGTTCTATCATTCAAGATGATAATGCATATGCCTATCTTGCAAGCTTTGTCAGAGCCGAAGTCGGATTCTGTAGATTATTGTAGAGCCAAGACTGAAATTTGGTAGATATTTACGTGCTGTTTCTGGGAAGGCATTGCAGCTTGTGCCATTCCAGCCAGTATCGGCGTTGCACCGGTGCCATTCTAAATCTTGAGTGAAAGTTTTTTCAAGCCCGAGAGAATTTGTTTATGATAAATAACCACAGCATGGTAGCACACGCGGGACGTGGAAATTTCTTTAAAAAATATTGCTTCTGATAGAATTAATTTAAGAAGGAAGAAACTTAGCAGAGGAGAAGTCTGTTTATTGGATTATTAAGCTTGTCTTTTATTGAAATAACCTTGGCATTTATAGCCATATAATTCATAACAGAAAATATTAAAATATAGAAAGAAGTTACTTCCACTTTTCCACTTCTAAAAAATTCAACAAAATGATCTATATCTCAAAAACTAAATGAACGTTTGGTACTGCGTTTCGTGCAAATTTGATTTTTTGTTTTTTGCTAAAATTGAGTGCGGTTTGTACTTTTTGGATCGTTTTGATGTGCTGATGTCAAAAATGATTTTTAAAAAATAAAAAAACATCATTGGCATGCATTTCGGCACGAAAAGCTATTTGAAAAGCACCCGCAACTACACTGCCAAACACGCTAAGTTTTGTAGACCAAGTCTTATGCCTTTGCCTTGCAAGTCGCTACATGATCCTGTGCTTCCTGCACACAAATGGTCTTAGTAAAACACCACTTATTAAGATAGCTCTTATTCTCTCTCGTAGCATCTTCTGTAGGTGCTCCTCTTCACTTGACTAAAACTTCGGACGTAGACCAGTATTTTCCCTTGCGAATTACACGATGATCTAAATGACTTCAGGCTGTCGAATGATAGTTGTCGCACTCTCACGGCGTCGCGGCGATCCTTTTCTGATTTTTTTTGTTTTGTGAATAAAGGAGTCGCCACCTAATATTATGGTCACTAGAAAACCTGACTGATCTTTCAAAGATTCTAAGACAAGGGACTGGTTGTGTAAAGGAAAGGTATTATCACCCCTAATACGCCCTACCCAAGGTAACTTGCTTGGTGTTTGGTTTGCTTTGCTTTATAATTGCTATGGTTTTAGTGTTTTCTAATGCCATCAGTTTTTCTAGGTTTGATTCAAACTAAATTTATTAAGATAGAAATCTAAGGAGATTCCATGTGCTTGAAAAGCTTATTTTTCCCTTAGTATTTCAAGAGTTTGCGACTCGTAATCGCAAGGAGAAGGGACAAAAATCTAAGGAAATTCATGGCGCTTTAAAAGCATATTTTTGCCTTAGTGTTTCATACTCTCACGGCTCGTAAACCGTGGAGTAAAAAAATTGAAATGTCCTCGATTATAATTAAGGCTTCTTTCAAGGATGTGTGATGACTTATTATTTATAGCAAAATATTTTGGATATTAATCACTTGGAGTTTCTTTATCCAAACATTAACAGCGAATAATAACAAGTTATTCCCAATAATATTTTGGATATTCATCCATTTGGGATTTCTTTATCCAAACATTAACGGTGAATAATAGATGACTTCCCCCCAAAAAATAATAATTTTTTATTTTTTGGAATATTGACCAATACCCTTTGGAGTTTTATAAACATGTTGTAAAATCCAAAAATGCAAGAAAATAATTTTTTGTTGTGTTTAAGAAATCCATGCAAAAATACATTTTCAAAACTTCAAATATTTGTTTTTTTTAAGAAGAAATTCAAAAAGATGCTAGGGTATTGGCCGTATGCATGAAAATATTATATATATATGTATGTATGTATGTATGTATGTATGTATGTATATTTGCCGTATTTGCATTGAAAACTAGGTATTCTAAATGCAAGATTGATATATTTTTTTTATAATAAAAAAATACAAACCTTAAAATAAATATGCTAGAAAATCATCAATCTCTCTCTCTCTCTTTTTTTTGAAAAGAAAAAAAAGGTGAAACCAGTAGATCTGGCAGGGTCACTTGCCTAAGCAAGTGACCCGGCTAGACACAAAATGCTCAGTTACTGTTCAAGTGAATGATAATTCACTTGGACAGTAAACACAAAAGGCATGCACAATAGCTATATAATTAAAATGCAAAGTGAAGAGAATGCATGGAAACTTACCTGGCGCTAAAACGGGCGAAGGAGATGATGTTGTAGTTTCTTTCGCACAACTGGTCATCACTAATTCTGAAGACAACGACAAACGCTGGTAACTGGTGTTGGTCTTTGTCTTTCTCTTCTTGTCGATGCTTTCTCTAGAGACAATGAAGACGATGATGAAGGTGTTATGTGTCGGCGGAATGGATGTTCTTCCCTTTGTGTTTTCTTGCTCTTTCTCTGTTTTCCTGTGGGTTGCTGCTTCGGCTAATACCTATGGAAGAAAACGTTGCACCGCTGGAGGAGAAAAAATTAGAGACGAAAACGAAGGGATGAATGCGATGCCGAGGGCGTGCTGGTTGGTCCCTTTGTGTTTTCTTCTGTTTGTCTTCTTTCCTTCTGCTCATCCCTGTTGTGTTCTTCTTCGCCCATTTGTTCTCTGGTTTTCTTTCCCGCCTTGTCTCTAGTGAGAAGAAATGGTTGCTGCTGCTGTGGGGCTCGGTGGAGGCCGGTCTGGGGCTACATTGACAAAGAGGGCTGCTTCGGGTGCAGGGGAAGAAATGGCTGAGAGAGGGGAATGGCCAGGAGGGGGACTGGTTTTGGGTGCTCTCTCTCTCGTTCTTGTCAGAAGGAAATGGAAATGAGTGGGCTGTCAGGAAAAGTGAGATGAGGAAATCGGGGAGGTGGTTGGCTATGGGTAAAAGGAGAAAGGGGTTGTGGCTTTAATGGGGTTCTCTGGTTTTGCAAGGGAAGAATGGAGATGGGGGACTGGACTAATAGAGAGGGGAGCTGCTGCGTTTTGGAGTAGAGATGACGATGGTGGAACGACTAAGAGGGGAATGGGGATTCTGGTGAAAGGGAGAGGGGATAGTGTCTGGCCAGAAAGAGATCCTTAGTTTCTTCAAAGGGAGGGGTTGCTTCGTTGTTTTTATTTTTAAAAGATGAGCAGGGGCTACGACTTATTTGCTAGAGAAATAGGGTTAGGGTTTTTCTATGTTTCCCCCGATTTTTGTTTGTCTTTGCCCCCCGTAAATTTTTCTCCTCCTCCGTACATATGGATGTAAGTTCACTTATATAAAAAATCTCTACATGTACTATTTAAGGAAATATTGCAATAATTATTGCAGAGATTATCTTCTATAACCAGCACTAACAAATCCTATATATATGGTATTTTTTATTGCAGTGATTATTTTCCATAACTAGCACGAATCAAATCATATATCTATGGTATTTTATATTGCAGTAATTATATATGATTCAGTAATTATCTCCTTGACATATTGCTTCCTTAATATTAGCTCTCATGCTCTATGTTATCGCCACATGTAAACTTTTATTTTTTTATTTTTTTATTTTTGAAATTTATCAAAACATGGGTCAAAAATTGGGTAGCAACAATAGTAGAGGTATTTGATATAGAGGGGAGTTGGGGTGAGGCTGAAGTGACTTGCCGGTTATGCTTTCTTAACAAACTAATATTGAACATATTATAAATTTATGAACCTAGGGGCAACACCAATCTATAAGCCACTGGACCAACTTTCCCAATGATTTGATAGGGACCAAAGAAATGCGGGGAGAGTTTCATAAAGGCCTAAAAAGCCATAGAGGTCTATCTATAAGGTTGTAATTTTAAATACACATAATCCCCTACACTAAATGAGATGTCTTGCTTGTGTTGAATTGCTTGACACTTCATGTGATTTTGGGTCAGTAAAAGATTGTGTCATAGCTCTTTTAAAATGGCATCGCGATCACGCAAACACTCATCCACTGATTGGATGCGAGAAGTACCTGGAACATATATCAACAAGGTTAGGGGTGTAGTGCCATAAATAGCTTCAAAGGGGGTCATTTTGGTGGAGGAGTGAATAAAGGTGTTGTAACTAAATTCTGCATATGGAATCCACTCAAACCACTTTTAGGATTGGTCACTAGCAAAGCATCACAGATATTGCTCCAAGGTATAGTTCATCACTTCTGTTTGGCCATCAGATTAGAGATGGTAACTTGAGCTTATGCATAACTGAGCTCCTTGTAATTGGAATATTGCTTTTCCAAAAGGAATTGAGAAACACCTTATCATGATCACTAACAATAGATGTTGGGGTTCCATGCAAGCGAACCACGTTGGTGACAAAAACCTTAGCCATAATTTATGCAGCAGTAAAAGAGTGTTTTAATGCAATAAAATAGGCATATTGTTAAACGATCTACAACAATCATGATAACAATATATCCATGAGAAGGTGGCCGACCTTCGATAAAATCCATTGAGACATCAATCCATATCCGTGTAGGAATTGGTAGTGGTTGAAGCAATCTTATCGATTTCATGTAGTCATTTTTGAACCGCTAACATCACACTGTTGTAAGAACTCCTTGACCATCCTACACATTTTAAACCAGAGGAAGCTCTGCTTGATACGAGAGAGAGTTTTATGATACCCAAAACAGCCATTGATTGGTGAGGAGTGACAGTCTGCTAAGATCTTTGGAATTAAAAGTGAGGTGGGACTTCAATAAACTTTGCCTTTCTTAAACCACACGCTATCTAACTGGAGCAGTTGTTGATTGAGTGGAGAAGACCTCTTTTTTAGCTTATCTTTATAAAAAGGATCTTAGTGGACTTCCTTTTGGAGTATGGGCCACTAATCTTCAAAAGGTAGTGAAATAGACAAGAACCAGAACTCAACTACATGGGACAAAGAATCCACATCTTGATTTTCAAGCCCTCATTTATATTTAATCTCATAGTAGTAACCGAGTAACTTGGCAGCCATTGTGCATGTAGGAGTAGTAATCCATTGCTCTAACAAGTACTTAAGACTTTTTTGGTTAGTGTGAACAATAAATGGTTTTACTAACAAGTATGAACACCACTTCTTAATTGCCTTGACAATGACCAACATTTCTTTCTTATAGGTAAAAAATGTCAAGGCTGACCCTTTTAATGCTTCACTTAAATATATCACTGAGCAATTGTTCTGGGTAATAATTACACTGAGGTCAACTCCACTTGCATCATATTCCACCACAAATCTTTGAGAGAAGTTTGGAAGACATAAAACCAGTAGTGAAGTCAGTGCTTCCTTTAGTTGTTTGAAGGCCATTTCTGCTGCCATATTCCAATAAAATCCTTCCTTACTCAAGAGTTGGGTTAGAGGGGTTGCTTGGGTTAGAGGGGCTGCTATACTTCTAAAATGATGGATAAACTTCTGATAATAACCTACTAACCAGAGGAAGCCACACACCTCTTTTGTTGTTGCTGGTCTCGACCAATCCATAAACATTTATATTTTTATTGGGTCCACCGATACTCATTGTTCAGAAATTTTATGCCCCATATATTCAACCTATAAAATGCCAAATCGACATTTTTTTTGTGCAAATAAAGAGTTAGTGGACAAGATTTGTAGTACGATTTACAAATATGTAAGGTGGTTTTCCTATGATTTTGAATACACAAGGATATCATAAAAAACATCAAGATAAACTTTTGAAGATAAGGACGGAAGAGCTCGTTCATGAGGTTTTGAAAGGTTGCTGACACATTTGTAAGGCCAAATGGCATCACTACAAACTTGTAATGACCTTCGTGGGTTCGAAAGGTTGTTCTAGAAATGTCTTCCTCTTGCACTCTTATTTGATGATAGCCCGATTACAAATCCAATTTGAAGTAAAGTTTTAATCCATGAAGCTCATCTAATAATTCCTCAATCACAAGGATATGATATTTATCTTTGATTGTTATATCATTCAGAGCTCAATAATCCACACAAAACCTTCAGGATCTATTTGGCTTCTTAACTAACAACACAAGGAAAGAGAATGGACTGTTACTTGGCCTTATTAATCCAAATTGTAGAAGCTCTTGCACCATTCTTTCTATTTTGATTTTCTGGCAATATAGATATCGATAAAGCCTCACACTTATTGGTCATGTCTGTGGTTGTAGTGGAATTTAGTGATCATATGGTCATTATGGTGGTAAACTAGTAGGGGTTGCAAAGACTGAAGAATATTTAGCTAAGAGTAGGCTTATCTCTAAAGGGTAAGATGATGGTTGACTATTGCTATTGGTGGATATTATTTGGAAGAATAGTCCAACACCTTATAATCCATGGAACTCCTTATCAGATAAGGTTGCGATGCTAGTACGTCCCATTCTGTGAAAGGTATAGGAGACATATCTTTCCTTAAAATACAGTCAGCTACTTGTAATCCATTTCAATGGGGTTAAGAGTTTCCAGCCACTACACTCTCAATACTAATTGACATGCTGTAACGAGAAGAATGTAGTAATTAATGGTGACTGGATATCCTTCTAATTGATGGTGAGTGCTTGACATTGTCCAACACAATCTATCTTCTCTTGATTAACCACCAAAACTTCAAAATTTTTTCTCTTGATTCATTGATAACCCAAACTTAAAGATTATCGCTTCATCAATAAAATTATGGGTATTGCCACCATCTATTAGCAGTATTACCTTCTTGTTCTTCGGCTGGCCTAAGACATGTATAGTTTGTGGATGGTCAGTTCCTGTCATGACATGGAAAGAAATTTCAGTATGACTTCATCCTTCCCTGGTTCTGGTTGGTTATTCTCAACATCCTCGTTACTCACATTGGGGGAATCGCAAATCATAAACAATTATGGTTGTTGGCAATGATGCCTTGGAGTAAATTTTTCATCACAATAGTAACATAACCCCTTTTTAATTTCTTTGCTTTTGTGCCTCTTGATTAGCAATTCTGTAAATGGATACTGATGGGGTGTTGAGACTGAGATTTATCCTTTGACCTTGTGGAGGGCCTAACACCCCATTCCTAGGGGTTGGTGATGCCCTTGATATCACTGGGGCTGGTAGAGATCCTATTGATAGAGAGGGCTTCTCTAGTGCAACTGATTTCTCTCCTCAATCAGCCTCGCCACTCCTATTGTATCTGCCAAGGTATGATGTTTGATTTTAACATCCAAGCAAATGTCATCTCAAATTCCTGCAATAAAATAACCAATTTAATTTTTTTTTGGTAAACCATCAATTTGATGGGAAGCCACTCAAAAGCCTTTTGGTATGTTACCACAATTGTGTTTTGTTTAAGGTGAGTCAAGGTTTCTGACGGGTCCTCGTATTCGATTTGACCAAATTATAGTTGTACAACCTTGGTGAACTCATCCCATGTCCACAGTCTACAAAACTTGGTCAACCACCTATGCCATTGTAAGGCAATGCCTTTTAGATGGAAAGAGGCCAGCTGAACCTGCTAGTTTGGCATAATATTTTGAAACTCAAAGTACTGTTCTACCTTGTAAATCCATCTAGTTGGATCATCTCCATTAAATTTTGGGAAGGATAACTTGAGATTTTGATTAAGGTGGTTATTAATAGGGTGAGGCTGAGCTAGCTATTAGTGCGAAGACTTTTCTTTAGTAAAGGGGTTGATTTTAGGAGAACTAATGTTTAGGGGGTTGATTTTAGAAGAACTAATGTTTAGGTTACGAGTAGTATAAAGAGCTTAAAGCTTTGTTAATACCATTTGTAAGGTAGCGTTAACCTGATCAAAGCTCAACTTGTGTCATGCTAGGATTTCATTAACTTCATTATGAAATTCGTGTTTATTTTGCCGTGAGTATCTATGGTCGAAACCAAGAATGAATGAATATTTTTTAACCCGACTCTAATACCACTGATAGAATTAATTTAAGAAGGAAGAAATATAGTAGATGAGAAGTATGTTTATTGGATTTTTAAGCTTGTTCTTTATTGAAAATAACCTTGGCATTTATAGCCATACAATTCATAACAGAAAATACTAAAAAATAGGAAGAAATTACTTCCACTATTCCACTTTTAACAAATTCAACAAACTGATCCACGTCTCAAAAACTAAATAGACTAAGTCTTATACCTTTGCCTTACAAGTCGCTACACGTTTATGTGCATGATTTCCTGCACATAAGTGGTCCTGTCAACTTCTTAGAACAAATGCAAAGCCTTTGCATTGTAATGTTCATCGCAAAAAGATTTTGAGGCAATGTTCGATCATTGATGTTTCTTATCATTTTAATTCTAGTAACATGTAAGTAATCATTTCAAATTGGATATGTTATTATATTAATAAGAATTATTCAATTTTCAGCATTAAATGGCACAATCAAGTTCATCTTCTTTCCTAAACATCAAACCTAACTGCTACTTTTCCTTCCCTTTGATCCCCTACCAACCACCCATCTCTAACCATAAACACACAATCTTACCATACCCATAATCCAACCGAACTCCATAGCCATTTCCTTCACAAACTTCATCCTACCCCATAACCACCACAACCTCCTCTACACTATACCAACCCATCAACAACTTTTCTCTCTTCCACATATTATTTTATTTTTCATTCTAGTATATATATTTTTCATTCTAGTGTGTGTGTGTGTGTGTAGACATACACACTAGAATGAAAAAACACATTTATTTATTAATAGGTATGAGGTCAACCAAATATTCGCACCTATTTTCTAATTAATTATAAAATAGAGAGTATTAAATTTAATGAGAAGGGAACAATGAGAGGAATGGACAGGTAGGTGAAACTCATACATGTATGCACCAAAAGGCATTAGAAACTTAAAACGAGAGAGAGAGAGAGAGAGAGAGAGAGAGAGAGAGAGAGAGAGAGAGAGAGAGAGAGAGAGAGAGAGAGAGTATCCAACATATTCGTATAGTGTCCAAGAAATCAAGCACAACCACTATAGCCAATCCACACAACCCAGCCAAACAAGTCTCCTAAATTGCGCTAACAACACACCATACCAAACTAGTCTACCTGAACCAAATACAACAGACTGAACCCATTGCAACCACCAACCTCTACAACCTTCAATCCAATAATTTCTTCATCACGATCTGGTTGGATTCCAATAAAAATTAGCCCTAAACTGCACCTCCTTGCTAAACCTAACTAAAATCAACCTAAAAATCCAGTAATAACAAATTATCAAAGAAGGGGGGAATATTGAAGAAACAAATTCCTTTATTTGTTGTCCTATTCTAAGTGATTGAAGAAGACCCAATTGAAAAGGTTATAGGTTTGGATTCTCGACCTTTTTCTAAAAGTCGAAATAATTGAACAAATATTATAAAATTAGGGTTTTTCCTAAAATTCAATTTGATTTTTTTAGGGTAAATGTAATTTATCCTTTGAGTTATGTAATTTCTCCTTTGAGTTTTTTCTCATACTAGCATAGTGAAAAGGAAATTTTCTCAAACTAACATAGTTAAGAAAATAATTACAAACTAAGAATTATTCAATTAGCAACATCAAGTGAAACAATCAAATGTGAAGACTAATTGTCAATACCAGTTGAGGTTTGAGTTTTTTCTCAAACTAGAACAATGAAGAAAAACTTTTCTCTAACTAGCATAGTTGAGAAAATAACTCTCAAATTAGCACAATTTAATTGATTGCATACATCTAACCTACTCAACATGAGATGCACAAATATCATATGTGCGTCTCACAATCAATTTTTTTGTTTGACAAGTGAAACATACATGCCACTCGATCAAATATTTTTATGTGTCTAATGGGTGTGTTACACGCACAGGCATAAAAATATTTAAGTGGTGACGCATGTGTTACACATGTCAGCAAGTGAGCATGCTTCACCTTTAGGTATGAATCATCTATAATTTTAAAGTTGGCTTTCTTTGGTGTTTATAGGTTTTTCTTATCGAGATTTTTTTGATGGTACCAATGGTTTTATATTGGAGCTTTGGTGTGTCTATAACGTCTCATTATTTTTTTTTTTAATTTTCTTTTCTATTTTATCTCTCCTACTTCGATTATTATGCCATCCCATTTCTTTTTCTTTATTTTTTACCTATTGCATTTGGTCCCTTAGTTTTGTTTTTTAGATAACTTTAGTTCTATTATTATGGAATTAAACAAATTTTGCTAAAAAATAATGAAATAATCTTCTAAAAAAATAATGAATTAATCTTTTTTTAAAATAAAAAAAGGTATTTTTTCCCAACTTAAATAAAAATAAGTTTCTTTTTTTTTGCGCAAAAACAACGAATGAAATGATCATAAATAATTAAACTAAATTTAACTGAATATAAAAATTAAGGGACCAAATGTATTTTTGAGTTGAGAAGAAACATAAAGAAAGTGTCAAATTGTATATAAAAAAATTGATATGAGATGTGCATGTGATATTTGCGTCTCAAGTTGCATAGGTCACACTTATATAAATATTCAAACTATGTTAGTTTGAGAATTATTTTCAAAGAAAGTGTCAAATTGTATAAAAAAAATTGATGTGAGATGTGCATGTGATATTTGCGTCTCAAGTTGCATTGGTCACACTTATGTAAATAGTCAAACTATGCTAGTTTGAGAATTATTTTTCAACCATGCTAGTTTGGAAAAAACTTATTCTCACTATTCTAGTTTTGAAAAACAACTCTCGAGATTTCTACAATTAATTGAACTAAAAAGAATTTTTTTATGGAGAGCTTGCCGATTAATAATCAATAAAATATTAAACGATAAAACTAGAAAAAAATCAATAAAGGTCTAATTGTGATGGGTAAAATTTAGAAAAAAACAAAAAAAAGAGAAGAAAATACCCAAGTGCTCAGGCCTAGTTGGCCAAGAGTGCTTGAGCCTCAAGAAAAAATCTCGGACACATTTGAGCCTTATTTTTTATTTAATTTTCTAATAGGATGGACGACTTGTCATCCGCTCCTAATTTTTTTAAAAAAAAAAACAACAGGCAGTGCATTTCCTACCCTGCTTAGAATCGAGTGACCAAAGTTAGGTTATGATATTTCAGACAAAATAACTCATTTTCAACCACATTTCGAACTAAAAAAACAAAGAAAACCTCTTAAAACCTTGTAACACATATTCATGGTTTCAAACAACAAAAAAACTGGTTTGAAAACCCATAATCAACTCTAAGCCAAAATTATTTTCAAGCTTAGATCTACTATATCAAACAAATTCAAGGGAAAAAAAACCTAGGATTAGCTCTCTGAATTAATTCATTGACATCAAAATCAGTTTTTTCATTGCCAGAATAGGTGTAAATGATAATCTTCTTTCTCTACCACCATAATCTTTCCACTTTATAAGACTCATGTTTTAGCTCATCAAACCCAAACCCAAGTGTAACAATCTAAATTACCGGAACACACATGCAAACATAATTATAAAAAGTCACTAGATTTTTTTTATAATGATAATATGCCAAAGTTTCGGCTAAGTCTCCTCTATATCGGGAGATCGATTATTTTATGTTACACTTTTATTCATATTTTCTATTTCTGATCCAATCATCTTGGATCTCAAACCATATTAATAATACTCATAATATCACCAAAGTTCTCGAGAATATGCTCACAAATAATTATGCAATTTAAGGAAAATAAAAACTAAAGTTTATGCATATTAACTCATATGCAAATAATTATACAAATATTTTTTGTATTTTAATGTAAAAAACAAGTCATTATAAGCGTCTATAATGTGAAATCACTAGTATCACTTAATGTAAAAAAAACATGATTAAGTCATATGTCAAGTATAACATTCACAAGACATATTATAAGCGTAAAATAAATAATTTTTGTATTTTATTAAGAAATTTTTTTTTCATTTTCACTTTACTAAATACAAAACAGCCACGTCTTAAATGTTCTATCTCCTCTGGTCTCTTTACCAAACATTACCCTGAGGGGTGTAGTTCACTGGTCAGACCCTAGGTTTACTCCTTAAAGGTTACCAGTTCGAGTCTCACAAATCTCAGGGCCACTGGAAACTTACATGGTCATTAACTTCAGGGCCCATGGGATTAGTCGAGGTACGCGCAAGCTGGCCCGGACATCCACGTTAAAAAAAAAAACATTACCAAAATATTATTATTGAGCACATATCCACCCCGGTTTCAAGTTTGAACATCTCCACTCTTTTAAGATAATATTTTAAGAAAATATAATTTTAAAAATTATCAGGTAATTAATAATTTAGAAACATAACTAGTTAATTATTTTTTCTTCATGATTTTCATCACTGTTACATAATTTTCATGTTATGTTATCCAATATATCAATTTTATTGCATAATTTCATTGGTTTGTTATCTAATTATTTGTTTATTGGTAATATTTTACTAAATATAATTTGTTACTCTTAATGATATGATTTGTTATTCAACTATAAATAAACATATATTAGTATGTGACATAATCTTTTCATATTTATGATAGAGTATTTTACACTATATATTATAAATATTTATATGATCAATGTAAATAGTTGATTGTAATTAGTTATATACTTGTTCGATTCTTACATAATTTAAGATAAATACTGTGCAATTATTTTGTTAACTTTAATAAATTTATGTGATGATGTTCTATGAATATAAATAGTTGATTTTATTTCAATGTGCTTATTGAAATAGTAGGATGTGGGTATTAAATCGAAACAATATTCATTAATTAAGATAATATCCCAATTAATTTTTATGATGAAGACCTAGTATGCAAAACCCAATTAAACTTGGTTAATTGAGTTTTACTTTTTACTTTTTATATTGAGTTTGGAAAACATATTTGTGATGTTTTTTCATAGTTTTTTCTTTAAAGTTTATCACTATTTTTTAAATAAAAAAACAAAAATCATAAATGATACAATATTGTTATATATATATATATATATATATATATATATTCAACATTTGTATCAATATAAAACTTTAAAATTATTTTTTTTATGTTTAAGTATTTGATTAATGTTATAATTCTTTTAACAAGAGATAAATCTAATATAAAATATTTTTCATGTTGAAGTTAATAAGTATGTTTTCATTATAGTTTTTAATTAAATGAAATGAAATAAAATTAACATTTTATATTTAAATTATCTCAATTATAAAAAAATCAAGATGGATGTTAAAAATTATGGTTTCAAAATTTATTATGGAAAATTAATTATTATCTTAATATACTTTTTTCTTTGATGGAAAACTTTTCCGTTTTCCACAAATGTATATATTTGATTATTTATTTTTTAAAGAAAACCGAATTGGAGAAGAAAAATAGAAATATAAATGGGATATGATTTTGTATTATTGAGCTGTCCTTTTTTACATAAAATATTCTCCATGACAATGTTTTCTTCTATTTTCAAGTGGAAAATAAACAAGTGAAAAAATTGATAAATAGAAAAATATTCTATGCCCTCAATATTTTGAACTATTTTTATTTGAAGAAAAATAATTTTTTTTATTAATAATATTATCACTTAATCATTTTAACCACCGTCACTACTCATATAATAATACATCTCTTACACGACCATCACATGTTAGCCATCATCGACGTGCACCATCACCTTGCTTTTATTAATAATAAAACCACAACCTTGACACCACCACTACTATAGTATAACAAGACCTACTCGACCCAACAATATCAATAATATAACTATTATCACAAATATAACCACTATAACTATAATATGATTATCTCACTACTTCTGTCATTAATATTAACTTTAGTTTTTGTCTCATTACTACAACTCCATAATTACCAATGAAAAATAACTATATTATTTTTATAAAAAAATATTTTTCTTGGCATGTGAAAAAAAAAGTCTCATTTTTAAGAAAACTTCTTACAAGAAAATAACTATTTTATAGGAAAATGTCTTTTGCAGAATTTAATTTTAATGAATTTAAGTTATCATGGACCCATTTTTAAATGATTTCAACTAGTGTTAGTATTTTGATTTTTTTGTTATTTTTAACCAACATTTCTTCATTTATTTTTCTTATTAAACTTACAACTTTTCTCCTAATTGTTTTACACATGTGAATAATTTTTTGTTAACTTAACCAACACTTCTTATTAGCTACTAATTTAATTAATTTAATAACATTGTTATAACAAAATAAATGTCGTGTGTCATGTTATAAATAATAACAGTGTTTAAAGGAGGAAAGGGCATTACAAATTAATAGCATTATAGAATTAGCTAACTAGATAGGTGGCCGTGCTATTTCGTGCTATTTCATGGGCTACCCAAAATTTTCTTAGCATAAAAAAAAGATGTTCAAAAAATGATAGCCTTTTCAATTAAGCAAGAAAAATTTGAGACACAAGTCATTAGGTTGGATGGATTTAATAAACTCACTTAATTTAATAATATAATTAAAAAAAAGTATCAACAATAAATAGGGTGAAGAACAATAGCAATAATTAACTATAAAAAATAAGTTGTGAGTATCATACTTAGAAGGAAAATAAAGAAAAGTTGGTTGGAGACATATTGTCACTCCACTGTGTACACCGTCCCACTATCAAAAAGAGCTTGCTGAAACGGTTCCAATATCATTACGCATTGCTGCATGACGACACTAAAAGAGAATGAACATGTTGTTAGAGTAATGAGCTGGAAAACAAATCAAACAAAATATCATAAAGTGAGCATCTCATGTTTATATTTAATCAATTAATTTAGTTTAATTAAATAACAATTTTTTTAAGATAAATTTAACAAAGAACGACAAATACAAAGACTCAAGATAACCCGAGTTATTTTCAAAATTAGTGAAAAAACCTATAAAAAGAAAATAAGAAAATGCAGAGCCCAATCTCAAATTAAATAAATGTCAAAGAATAAACCTGAAAAACCATGAGAAAAAAAAAAAAAGCAAACCCGGACAAATTTCCTAAACTTGGGTTAATTTTCTAAACTTACAACTCATGAAATCCTAGACCCTAACTCTATCAAGAAGATTAATTCTTAAACCAATTTAATTTTGAATGATGAAATAAAAAAAAATCAATTTAAAATTTTTCCTAACAAACCCATACAACTCTCTTAAACCTAGGTTAATCTCCCACACTCGTAACCTGTGAAATCCTATCACTTTTGATGTCATTTTCCTCAATTTCTGCTACCATAACTTCTTCATCTAGAAAATAAAAATTCAAAGGCTTATAATCATCAATTGCATTATCCATAAGATGATCTTCAACCGCACTCCTTTGCCTTCCTTGTCATATAGACGATATCATCTTGCTATTCTACTTGACAAGTATGGGTTTTCAAAAATATACTTGAGTGGATCCATCTTCATAATTAACTATGTAGTGTAGGACAACATATATTGTCAGAGTCACCTGACGCTTCACACGAAGCTATAACACAACTTTTCTAATGCTCTATAACAAGACTCGCAATTAGTGAATTTCTTATTAAGATAGTAAATAACTTGCTCTTTTTTACTTGAATCATCTTGATAGCCCAACACATATCCCATAACAGCTTGTTTTACTGTTTGATACAGGATCGAAGGCTTTCCTGCATTGGTGGGATCAAGAGTAGCAAGTTCTACAATTATTACTTTATATTATCAAAGGTTCTTTGACATTCCTCATTCCATTCTTTCAGGTTCTTTTTTCCATAGTAGGTGAGAAATGGGTTCACACGTAATCTACAACATTCCTGCTTTGTATATGCCATTTCTAGATAATTTCCTTTACATTATTTTTTTAAAAAAAACTAGGTAATTTTTTTTCTACTCAGTGATAACGGTCAACCGGTTTATTCCATAGTTATACAATTCCTCTCACTAGTTTATTAATTGGTCGATCAGTTCCTTTGACTAATTGAGACAATAACGTTTTTAACTACTCATTTTATCAAACAATCGACCGAATAAACTTGTAATTCCAGTTGGTCGACCGATATAAATAGAATCATACCATTTTCTTGTTTAAAATTCTACCATAATTTTTTACCAAAACTCTACCAGAGTCTCACCTATATGAGAAGATCTTAAGTTATCGAACTAAGACTTATTTCAATCATCTTGGACCTCACTATACCTCAATTTTACTCATCCTATCACATTTATCCATATGATAACGTACTACAATAATTATGAAGATTTTAAAGAAAATAAAAGCCTTTATATGCATATAACATTTATAGAGATATGTAGAGAAAATCATTTATAATTATACATCATAATCCTAAAGTTTAACATTAATACTCAGTATTTAAGTAAATTACATTACAATCTCAAAACAAGCATAATATAACTAGCCTATGGTACTAAAAGTGAGAAAAAGTAAGGTCACGCTTGATGGGAGCAAGATGGTCTTGAAAAGTACAACATTCAAATAGAACTATTTAAAATAATTAATAATAAAAAATATACTAAAAGATCATTATTAAATTCCTTTTCCCTTTATTTCCACTTGGAAATAAAACATTTATTATCATATATTTGTTCTCTTTAATTAACCTTCCACGTTGACAACCTCTTACTATCAGATATTCATAACCTGAAATTTTTTTTAATATTGATATCAATTTCAAATTGATATCGTTAACCATTGCCTTAAGAATGGTTAATTAAGAAAATATCAACACTAGCTCACTAGTATCATTAGGTACCAATTCCTAGTATAGCTAATCAAAACATTAAGGAACATGCTGACGCCAAGGTATCCACCTTGACATCATTAGCTTCCCCATATTTTTTAGGAATAGCTAATCAAATTCATTTTTTCCATCCTTTGTGTTGTAACCCAACTTTTTACCCTTATTTTTGTATATACTTTGAAAAATTAAAAACAAACATAAAATACTTTTTAGGAATTTTAGTCATTTTGTTATTATCTTCATTTAATTTTTATGTGTCAAGAAATCTTGAAAATCATAAAAAAGAGAAATATATAAAAAATAAATATAAATATAAAAAATTAATTATAAAAAGTATGTAGCTAGGGTTGCAATTGGACCAATATTTGAGTATCACAAGTAAAAATAAAATTTGAATTTTTTAAAGTTATAATTGAGGTTTGAATTGAAGAGAAATAGACTTAAATTGGTTTAATTTGACAAAAATTAAAATAAATTGAATTTCAAGATGAGTTTGAAATAAATAGCCAAGTTAGAAAATAAATTGATGGCTTAATTGAAGAAAAAAAATTGGATGTCAATTTAGCTTTAAAATGAAGAATTAAAGGAGTAGTAACTGAAATGGATAAAATGGAGAATTTAGGGGACATATTTTAATTCTATCAAAGGTATAATTGAAAAAAAATAAGAAAGAGTTGAAATTGACCAAATTAAAGAAGATCCAAAGATCAATGACTGAAATGCAAAAGGCGCTGAAGTGTATGAATATGTGCCTGATTAGAAAAGAAACCTTAAGGCCTCAAACAACATCGTTTCACATTAAGTGAAATGATGTGTTTTGATTAAAAAGGGGAAGAACAAAGGATGAAGATACAAAGGAAATGGTGTCGTTGTATTCATGGCATTTACAGATTTTTGGGCAGAAAAGAGGCAAAAATGACTAACTCTCGTGCACTATTAAGGCTTTATTTTAATCCCGATTAATTCTCTTGGTGGCACAAAAATAAGAGAAACATGTTCTCTGATATGTTGACTACAATCAAGGTATAAGAAACCAGGTTTCAACTCTTAAAATCAACTATAGATTTTGTGCCAAACATACTTACTCAATTAACCTCTCTTCAAGACCAACAACCATCCTTTTCATTTTAAGCAAGATTCAACTTTAAGAATCTGATCCTATCTTCATGAATAAAGTAAAGAATATGTTCTTTGATATGTTGGCTATAATTATAATACAAGAAATCAAACTTTTACTCTCAAAATCCATTACAGATTTCATGCCAAACATGCTCACTCAAGCAGCCTCCCTCCAAGACTAGTAGACATCCTTTCCATTTTGATAAAAGATTTAGTTTTCAAAATCTTATCTATCTTCATAAATCAAGCAACGAAATATTAGTGGCCAACACTTAATTTTCAAGAATCAATCCTCATAAAGATGGTGATCTAATTCCTTTTTAAAAAGGATTGTTACTTATATCTAAAAAGGCAACAACAAGTCCAAGAAAAAAAGGGGGAAGATAAGGTAGAAAAGAAAGAGACTGAAAAAACTAGGAAGAAGGGCAAACAAGAGGATAGAGGAATATACAAAGAGTAAGAAATACACTCAAAAAGAGCAAGAAGAAGGTAGGGCTATAACAAAAGTAACACATAGTGCAAAGGCAGTAGCATAATATATCTTTTCTTCTCTATAAAATCCATTTTGTTCTAGGAGTAACATTTCTATAGAACCAAGTTCAAATATATTTGTACAGTGATGTCTCTTTACAATTTCTATATAAAGTTTTGTTTGGAATTTTAGTTTTACTATGCTTCTTAACATATGAATGTATGTGTATAAAACTAAAAACTTAGGACTTAACTTTATTAATTTAAACTTTCTTTGATGTTTGCTTTATGTGAAACCAAAAAATGATCTTGAGTTAAGTTAAGAAATAAAGAGATTTTAGTGCAGGGACAACAAGTAATCGAGTTAATAAGGTTTGGAAAATAAATTTACAATATGATTTGTTATATAGCCATTTAGTTTCATATTGTAGCAAAAAATCACAATAAATTGACATATACAAAAATCCATAAGAAGAGTATTCCTTTTTGATCTATAAGAAGTCCATGATGTTGTTTTCTTTGCTTTTATCTTTTTCTTCATAACCAAAATAGAGTGGCCTTAATAATTTCTTCGTTTACAGGTGCTTAGCAATAACAGTTTGAAAGTTGCACTGTTAGACAACTCAAAACTAAATAAAAAAAGGATAGATTATGTTGTGATAAGTGGCCAAGTTGTCTCTAGAAATTAACTCGTGTTCTTTTGTTCTTTCTTCTAATGTTAGACCAAAACAACCTTAGTGAATCTCTTAAAAAAAATAGAAACATGGTTCTGGTTTTACTTAAGTTTTCATAGGTTGATAAAGTTTTTCTTTTAGGGACACATGTTGGAGGGGAGGTAATTGTTTTAAAAACTTGACTAAAAAGAGTAAATGCTATCAACATCGTCTCTTACTTGTAGTTTCACTTCACCCAATCAAAAATAGATTTCAAGTTTTTTTTCTTAAAGGATTCTAGGGTAGGGTGTTAACTTTGAAAAAAAAAATACAAGCATGTTTAATTTAGGTTATTCTGATAAGTCCCTTCTTTTAGAACCAATATTGATTTTTTTTTTCAAAATAAAAAGAAAAGAGAAAAGATAGTTTATCATTTCTATAATGAATGTTGAATTTTAATAGTCAAGAAGACGTGTCTAAAGAATGCCGTTAAATGTTTTAGAAATAAATTGAAAAAAAAAGGTTAATTAATGGCAATCAAGAAGACAAATTTAGAAAAAATAAATAGTAATGGTAACCTTTTGTGAGAAAGAATGTTGTAAGGGTGACGTCGTTTTTCGCTTAAGCGTAACTAACCCATTACCTAAATCTCTAAAACTAATGCACATTTTAGGATCTATAATTTTCTTTAATTACTAGGGAACGACTCTAATTTTTCACAATACAAATTTTATCCCCATCGTGACGTCCACTAAGGTGCCACACTTTAGGTGATTATGCTGATTCTAATTAATCTTATTAGCATCATTACTCTCCCTTGTCGAGATTGACTAATCGAGTTCGATTAAATGCTAATACCAATGTAATTCATTGATATCGTTAGCTTTCCGAGTCCTAGAATAAATAATCAAGTTCTTTAAGATACGTTAACTTTACCATTTAGTAATGTTGATGTTGAAGAATCCTTTGACATCATTAACCTCCATACTAGGAGTAGTTAATCAAGTTTTCTCCATCCATTTTCTATCTTTTCTTTCTTTTTCTCTATAGATTAAATAATTTTTCCATACTAACACTAGAGAACATATATAAGTAAATTAAGCAGTACTATTAGTGCAAAATTATAAAGTATAGGTATTAGACACCTACCTGGAGCTTGTGCATGTGATGCTACTATCCCTTGTTATTATCTCGAACCAGTAGCCTCCCCTGTTATCACAAGAATCTAATTACCATTACAACATGAACACCATTGAAATCCATATCCAAATTTTTATTTTGTAACAATACTAATTCACTTTCGATTAGAACAGCCAGCCGGTTCGCCTTGGCACAATCAATCAGTCAACCGATTGCTACTTGAATTTCATTAAAGTCCTAATGGCCGACCGGTTCGATCAACCAAATTAGATAGTAACCAAACTCACTGTTCCTTTTATTAATCAATTGACTAAATCATTTAGTGATCCTAACTAGTCGATCGATTTGTGTAGTACATTAGATATCAAATTCAGTTTCAGTTTTATTTTTCCAAAGTTCAACTATTTAACATTCTTTCTAATCTCATCCCCTAATAATTATTATCAATTGATCCCATCCCCAATAATTTTCTTTTTTGGCCAAAAACCAACAATTGACAGGGAAAAGAAATGATATTTTCTTTTCCATTCTTCTAATTAAATTATTACCCAATGATATTTCATGCTTAGCTAATATAATTTAACCATTAGAACAACATTTCAAACAACTAAGCTTCATAACTTAATTTTTACATAACACTAATACACCCAACTTTCCACATATCACATGAGCATTTAAATTATTCTTTTAGATGAGTTTTTTACTTTAATTTGTTGATAACTCAAGTGAAGAATGTAAGAACAACACAAACTCTCTTCACTTTATCCATTTCTAGATGATTTCGTTAAGAAATGAGAAAGATAAATAAAAAGAACCCTAACCCTCTTTTTCTCTAGCAAAACCGCGGGTCATTAATGGTTTCCAAGAGAAGCCATTCATGATTTAATTGCTCTCACTTGTTTCATTATACACTTGCCCCAAACTTTCTTTAATTACAACACTGTAATTATTATCCACTTTCAAGTCTCATCACACCTAAAATAATTTCATTTTAAATTTTTTCTATTCTCATCATCATCATCATCATTATTATTATTATTATTATTATTATTATTATTATTTTAAATACTAACTCGGAAAATTTCTAACCAATGGTTTATATAATCCCAACCAATTTAATATTGAATAATAAAATTAGAAAAAATATCAATTAAAAGATATACTTAAATAAAAAATAGCAATTAAAAGAATAAGGATAAAATCTGATAGGAAAAAAAACTTAATGATAATAAAATTGTAAAAAACATTCAATTTGATAAACTATCTCAAATAAAATAAATAGTAATACAAAGAATAAGAACCAAATCTAACATCTAAAAAAATTGAAGGATGATGAAATTAAAAAAATAATTCTAATTTTATAAATTATTTAAAATATAATGAATAGTAATTAAAATAAAAAGAGACTAAATCTGAAGGAAAAACAAATAAAAAAATTGTTTTGAAGAATTAGAAGGTAAAACGTGAGAATCGAGGAATAAAAAATGAAAAAAAAAAAGCTCAACAGCACCAAACTAGAGATTTGTTGGCCACACAAGACACTTAGGAATGGGGCGGTCAAGACGATTCACAAACCATCATTTGACTGCCACTAAAATCCTCATGAATTGCCAGAATGACGTGAGTGTCTCCCAATCACTAGTATGTGAGTTGCAGGCCCTAACCACTTTTTTCAAATAATATTTTATATTTGTTAAAATACTAAATTGTCAATTCTCAATCAACTTGATTATAACCAAAAAACTAGGTTGAAAAATCAAAACACCCTTGAATGCTAGGTTACTTTTTTTAGGGCAATTAAGTCATTTTATTATGTTTTAAAAAAATAAAAAGACAAAAAACCTTCTAGATGTCAATTCAAATTTTTTTATTTTTAAAAATAATTCAATTATTTTATTGTATAAAAAAATAATAAAAAAAAACCTATTTATCTCAATCAATCTAGTAATGACTAAAGAATTACATTGGAAAAAGATCATTTTACACCATTATTAAGTTCATTGGTTGTTTTTGTGAGAAGGGAAAAATAATAATTTGACTGTTCCAATTAATTTTAATTTTAATTGCTAGTTAAAGGTGAAACGCCACGTGAGTAGCATGAAATAGCATACGGTGGTTTGAAGACAAAACGACAGCGTAGAGCGTGAGGATGTTAAAATGGAAGGCAGGCTCGAATGAATGAATAAGAAATGAAAATGAAGAAGGAAAGTAGAAGGATGTGAAGGAGAAGACGATGATGATGAAGAATCTGGCGAGAAATTGGAGAAAATCTTGTGAGGTTGATAAATTTACTCTTCCAATTCGAGATGAGGACGATTCTCGTCCCATGGACACCCGAGGTCTGTCTGTTTGTTTTAAATTTTGCAACAAAACAGGGATTATTGATTAATTACCTTTTTTTCGTTAAAACAAAAACAGAGCAAGAGGAGTTGATTCTATCACTGGAAAGAGAAGAAGCAGAGCAGTCTGTTTTGTGGAGGGTTGGTTATTCCTTTAATTTTGCATAGAAATTACCTTCTTTTTTCTTAACTGATAAATACATTAATTAAATTGGTATTTTCTTGTAGAGAGTAGTTGGTGGAATTGTGTTCTGCCACGCTGCGTTTCTCTTATACTCCATATACCAGCAGGCACTATTCCCATGGGAACTGGTACGTGTATGTATGTATCTATGTATGTATGCATGTGAGGAATTATTCAGTGTACCGGAATTGCTCTCTCTCACTTAAAGGTGAATAATTTTCATGGTGGGACTCATTTTTATGTGAGAGAGGGCGGAGTACAACTCCTGACATACCTAATAACTTCTCGTATGTAGTCTGCATGAGCAGTAAAGAACCCTCGATTATCAGATCCTATTGATTGTTGTTGTTGCTGTTGTTATTTTGTTTTTGTAACAGTTTTGAGTAAACCTTAACTTTCTGATGATGGTCTTTTGATCAATAAATAGAGATATCATGCTTACTTCATGGAAGATATGGATTCGTCAATGGTGATATTTGCAGGTTCATTTTTTCATTTTAACTTATTTTTGCTGCTCATCGGCTGATAAAATAGTCTAATTGATTCTTGTCTATGTTTATTCAACTATGATTCCTATTGCTGATCTCTTTCCTTGCACATATAATGTACTCTCTTGGACGGGAATTTGATGAGAATGATGCTCTAGTTTTTTTATTCAGATTAACCTCTTCTTTTCTTTTTTTTCCAAGAAGGTTTCTCTTTTGGTAATTGCTATTCTGAATCCCTTTCTAGCTCGTGAAATTATCCTTTGATCTAAAACCTACATGATGACAGTCACTTCTTAATTCACACATCGTATTTCAGATATGTAGTTTGAAAACCTTGTCCTTGTGTTGTTCCAGTAGTGGTCAAACATGTAGTTTCTGTGCACTTGGATGTGTTTCCTTTGGCAAACCAACATAAATTATGACAAGAATAAATCAAACTTCTTATGATTGGTTGTTGGAGAAGCTTGATCAGTGTTACAGCATAAGAAGTTGAATAAGTCATCATTGATTATGCTGTCTTAAAGAGCCTAATTATTTTTAAAATTGATGGCCAATTTCCCTCCACGTGTTTCCGATGTATTTATGCTCTGTTGTACTTTTCCATAATATGAGTAACACGTCTTATACCTGGCGTGAATTCTTAAAAATTTATATAATCTGCCATTTAAAGTGCCAAATCTGCTACCTGAGATATATTATTTTGCTAATTTTAACCCTTAAACAGATTGGATAGCTATTTCAGCATGTGCATTGGCCATCATAGGGCTTCTTCATAATTCCAAGTATCATAGGCAATGGATTTGGTATTCATGCTCTGTTGGGCTTCTACTGGCAGTTTTCTGGCTATATTACATGCTAAGGTATGTGGGGCTCTACAAATATGTATTTGGTGTGTTACTGTCTCCACATTTTATGTCAAGGATTAACAATATTGTGAAGCAACTTTTCTGTGACTTTTTTTCAATTCTTTTTGGTATAACATTTTAGTACAAGGAAAAGAATTACACCCATCCAGCTACATAGACAGTAGTATTGATTACAAGCTGAGGCCAAAGGAAAATGACAAGTAGTGGAAAGAAACAGAATGGGATTACACTAAGAAAAACCTATCAACTCATGCTTGGCACTACCACATGTATATCTTCTACATGAGTCCATTTCATTATAGCAGCAGCTGTGAGGGCTGTGCCAGTTGTCTAAGTCATGCTTACCCCAAGTCTCAATCCTTGAATTCGACTAATAGTTTCGATAAACTCAAGAAAATGGTAACATGCTAATCTCCCATCACTTTAGAACACACAACAGGATAGTAAGAACAACCAACTGCACAAAACACCTGTACATCTACCAAACTAAGGGATTGCTAATGATCGTGAAGAGGAGATGAACATGCTTGGAGACTTAACTTGAGATATTCTTAGCACAATTACTTTTACTATATTACTTCTTTAATTGTTAAGACTTTCTAAGTTCTGATGAGTTTCGAATAAGTCTAACTCGCAATCTAATAAAAACATACATTACTTTTGATTTGACCGTTAGATTAAGTTGAAATTTTACCTAATAATTCAGAAGGCCTAATTATATACTACTTAATGGGAGGCGAAAATAATGATCGTGAGAGGAGATGAACATGCTTGGAGACTTAACTTGAGATAGGCATAACCAGACCTATTCTTGAAGATCAACCTAGACAACCACTTATCTATGAAAAGAGTGTTGGGGAAGACAACGTAATAGGGGTCATAAGACTTAGCAAATTATGACAGGCCACAATAATTCTAGAGACAACAAGCTAACGAGTTTCCGATAAGAGTGTAAATCCTTACATTCAATGGAGATCTGGATAGAGAAGAATTCTTTGATTACATCGTTGAATGTGATAGGGTTAGGGAATACATGAGTATCATAGAAGAGAAGATGGTGAAACTATTTGCAAATAATCTAAAAGGCAGAGCTTTTTCCTTGTGGAAGTGTCAGACAAATATACAATTAAGAGGGGGGAGACAGCCTATTACATTTTATATAAATACAAGGCATATGCTATATGATAGATTCCTGTCCTAGTTATGAACAATATTTATTTCAGCGATATCAAGATTGTTTGCAAGAAAAAAAGATTTGTACATAGTATAATGCTAAATTTTAAAAGTTGGCAGAACGTAACCACCTTCAAAAGATAGGGGTCAGTAGGTTGCAAGATTCCTGAGGGATTGAGACTAGCAATCCAACACAAGACTAGAGTACAAATGTTGTTTACACTGTAGAGACAAGGAATATAGCATTGAATTGAAAAGGCGAGTTATGTAGAAGCCTTCAACAATTTTAAAGGAGTTGACAAACTAGAATCAATAATTCCAGAGGTTGAGGTGTACTCGGAGGAATGACATGAAGTCTTTAAACATGCTAAAATACCAAAACATGAAGTAGAGTTGAGATCTAAAGTTAGTGAACGTGTTGAGATTAAACCAACTCATGGAAAGCTAGAACAAGTTATTCGAATTGCTTAAGAGGCTGTAAGAGATATCAAAGAGGACTTAAAACTGTGTGCGTCGTTCAAGCCAAACATATCCGTGTTGGATCAATCTTCTAAATTTACCATTTTAGCTGGTGGTGAAGACTTTCCTGTTAGGGATGACTAGACATGTAAATTGAAGTTGCCTTCATCTCAAAAGACGATTTCATATGACCTTGACTTTTTGTTTTTTAAGAAGTTTTGTCTAAATTCTAAAATTGTGCATTAAAAGATCTTTGCTGAAATATGATTTAAGATATTTGGAGCAAGCTATCTCATATGCATAAATCGGTAATAATACTATATTCGAAGTATCTATTCATTTGAGATGGAAGAGTTCAATTTCTAACAATTAACTCGAGAGTTAATTTTTTGCAAGTGGAGGGGATTGACATAGGGATATTGCCTTCATTATTCTTAGCACAATTAAATTTATTATGTTACTTCCTTAATTGTGAAGATTTTCTTGGTTTTGAGTAGTTTTGAATGAGTCTAACACGTAGTCTAATGAAAACGAGCATAACGTTTAATTTGATCGTTGGATCGAGCTAAACTTTTGCCAAAACGTTCCAAAATTCCAATTATTTATGAGCCTTATAAGCTATTTATTCAGAAGAAGAGAATTAATGAAATAAAGACATTTTAGAAACTATCAAAGTTTTCTAAGTTTTTTCTATAGTTAAGGTTATAACCTTATGACTTGAGAACCCTAGTTTTTTTCTCTACAGTTTAGGGTTGTAAAACTTGAGGGATTGAGAAACCTATCCACACTATACATTGTGTCAACAACCATGCAACCAAGTCAGATGCTTTCCTAATGCCCTGTTTTGCCTAACCATCTGCAATAGAATATGCAGCTCAAGGAGTATGCCTAAAGGCCACCCAACTAAAGAACTTAGAAAGCACATGTGTCTTATTAGCAACCATTCTCATCCTCCAAGGAACTTCTGCTGTCGCCGCAACCCTAGCTAAAGTATTATTGGAGTCTGATTCAACACATGGCTGAATCATTAACACCCCTTTGGAGACTAGGATCTCCAAAGCCTTAGCAATGGCATTAATTTAGCCATATTTGACACCTCGAGACCAATATGATAGGAGAAAATACATAGAAAGTCTCTATTTGAGTTTCTCAAAACTCCACCAATACTTGCCTCCCCTGGCTTTCCTAGAGAGGAACCATCAACATTCCATTTGATCCTCAGATCTGAGGGAGGTACCCACTGTATGGCAGCAACAACTGGTCTAGGCAAGGACCACTTTTTTTTATCCCATCAGAGCTTCTGAGTAGATCGTTGGCATTGTAGGAAAGCCTTGATATAAAGCTTTACTCCAGGTTGCAAGTCTAATAAATAATAGAAACGACATGGTCTCCCATTGCACTTCACAATTGTCAAAAAACTATATTTTGTTTGAGCCACACACACACCATAGTACAGCATATGTCACCATACACCAAAATCTCTTTTGCATATTCCCACAAGCCAAGTATTACCATTCTTCAAAGAGGCACGATATGGAAGAGTGACATACCCATTGTATTCCCCATCATTGGACTAGTCTCATCCAAAAGCGCCAAACTTGGTAGCAGGTCAAGAGTAGATGAATGATAGTTTCCAAGGCCAGCTGATGAAAAGGATGTGTTTTGAGACTAATCAATGATTCCACATTGACTTAGAAAATCTTTTGCAAGACTAACAAAAGGAATACTCCAGTCTTTGAGGGTGCCAAGCCCTTCCAGACTTGTGGAGTTGCTGTCAGCATGTTTGAGATACTAGCTTTTTTGTGACTTGGTGGCGGGGAAATGAAGAGAACTATCTTTTTGCTGATGAAATGCCTTCTTTTCTATTGTTTCCATCTCTGGCCTTTTATTTGGTTTATTTGGAATTTCTTTATTTATCAGAGACTGGACAATAATAAAAACTGAAATGGATGCCAACGTGAACTATTAGGTTTGCTTATGGATTGCAGTTCTTTTTGGAGGGTGAAATATGCATTCCTAGTAATATATTCTTATGTGCTATATGTCTAGAATTTGTTTCTTAAATGATGATGATGATACTTATTTGTGCCATAGAATGCCAAGATTCCGGTGGGATGTCATCTGGCTGCCCTTTGGGCCTCTCAGGTGTGTAGTAACTGTTCTTTGCTTATTTTATCTGTAACATGTCATTAGTAGTTCACTTAGAAATCCACTCGTTTTGAAATTGCAGTGGAGCTGGCATTTGTCTGTATGTTGACCATCTACTGACCGAGTCATCTGAAGAAGTGAAAAAACTGAGAAGCTACATGTACGCTTGCAAAGCCAACTAAACTTCCTCTGTAAACCTACCTTTTAATGTTCTCAGCGTTACAGGAATGAAACTAATATAGCGTGGCTTTCAGGCATAAGCAGGTTGATTAATGGAAACTAGGATTGCTAATTTGGAACAGAAGCAATGTCATTCTATCCATTCTTGTACCTCGGGAAAACATTTCCGGTAAATCTTTGCCTTTTGTTTTCTAGTACAAGTGAATCACTGCAAGATTTTTCAAGTGAAGTACAAACTTGGCATATATAATCTGACCAAATACCAATGCTGACATTTTTATACCATTTAGCAAATGATCGAGCAACTCTTGACCTCATGTGAGTGAGTGGTTTATAATCTCAATAACTATTTGTGCTTGGATTCTCTGCATTTTATCATGAATGGATTGTCCAAGTGTAGCAGTCCACTGTCACATCCAGCAGTAGATCAGGATTCATGATCATATTTTTATGAAGTAGCTGTGGGATATAAGATCACCTGGGTGCAACCCACAGCGAGAAAGAAAACTTGCTAAGACTCTAATCCCTCAGGATATATAGAGACACGGAGATGAGGCGGGATAAGAGAAGTCTACCCTTTATCGTGTAATTCAGAGCTGTTGAATCTCCCACTGCTTAAGAACGGAACATCTGATGCGTTGTTGAAGTAGTTAGTGCTCTGATGACTTGCCATATGCCTTGCAGCCACACGGGAGCAGGGACGGTGCACATCCATAAGGATAAAAATAATTCCTGGACTTGAAAGACGTATGGTAGCAATGGATTCCATGCTAAGAGTATTGGTAGTAGATTGCGCTAGGATTATCGGGGCAAATTCTACAATACGTCCCCCCTGTTGGATGGCAAACTCATCTTCTTTTTCTTTTATCCTTTTTTCAGTACTCAAAATTTATTATCTTAGTTGCTTGTGGCCATATCCGATTGTTCACTAAATTCTGCCAAATTACTCTGCAAGAGCCCACTTTCACCAGAAAGCAGACTTTTGAATAAAAGGTGAAGTGACCAGAACCAAATGACGAGCAACTGTCTAGCAATCCAAATGAGTAAATAACAGCGATACGAATTATCTTGAATAAAAGCAATCTGTCTGAAAACACTCAGCACTCGGCGAAACTCCCATTAAACCTTTGCCTACAAATGGTGTTTCTCAAGGCATTAGTACAGGAATCAATCATCCTCTTCAATAACCCCCAAAATAATGCACATCCAATGAAGTAGCAAACAAATTTTCTCAAAGCGAAGGCTCCCATACCATGATTGAACAACAAATGAAAAAAAAAAGAAGATAGAATACAAGGAGAACTAGGAATGATTTTAAAAAGTGCTTTCTGAGCATGTTGAGTGTCCATTTAAGAAACTATTGCACAGGCCCTGAAATAGTAAATCCATGGAGATGCCACAAAGTAAACTATCCTGTAACAATTTACTCAAAGGGGAGGGAGGTTGCCGGTTATTGAAAATACCATCCAATCAATCAATAGTGGAAAATTGGAAGAAAATACAGGAATTTTTACTTTCTAACATACTTGACTAAAAGTTTTGGCAAAATAGCACAAGCCAAAAAAGTATTTGAGAATTAACATATTTTAACAAAAACACGATTGGAAATCGTGACTTTAACAAAGACGCTATTAGAAACACCGACTTTGATTAAAAAAAAGGTCAAATGACAAACACCGACTTTGAAGCATATTTAGAATGGATGAAGAAAATAGAGTTTATCTTTGATTGTCACCATTACTTTGAGTAAAAAAAGGTAAAACTTATTGTCATTGAGTTTACTAATTGGCTATTATTTGGTGGGATCAAACTATTTTAGGTAGGAAAAGGAATGGAGAGAGATCCGTAGAGACTTAGGATAAGATGAAATCAAACATGAGAAAGAGGTTTGTTCCTAGAAATTATTATAGAGAATTATTTTAGGGTTTGCTGAGTTTGGCTTAAGGGTTTAAGAGTGTAGAGGATTACTATGAGGAGATGAAGATTGTCATGATTAGAGTTAATATTGTGAAGGATAGAAAGGCTACATTGACAAGGTTTTTGAATGGTATGAATAGAGAGATAGGTAATATGGTTGAATTAAAACATTATATTGAGTTAGAATATATGGCTCACATGGCTATTAAGGTAGAGAGACAATTAAAAAAGAATAGGTAATGCACGTCAAGGAGGTAATTTGGGTTTTTTTTTTCCAACTTGGAGGCTGATTTATAGGAGAGAGGGGGCTACCCCATCAAAGTTGAATATAGTTGTAATATCCCACATCAGCGGGTGAGGGTTTGACAGCTGACCTTATTAGTAGTGCTGGTTGCTAACATGTTGTACGCGTTTTGGGGTGTCAGGCTCAGAAGTGGGCTCACATCATTAGAAACAAAACCGTGATGGCGGTAAGGCCCAAAGCGGACAATATACAGCATGTTAGGCTGGGCTGTTATATTTGGTATCAGAGCCGACCTCATTGGTTGTTCAATTTTGCCGACGGGGTCGTCGGGTTTCTTAAGGAGGGTGGATTGTAATATCCCACATCGGCGGGTGAGGGTTTGGTAGCTGGCCTTATTAGTAGTGCTGGTTGCTAATATATTGTATGCATTTTGGGGCGTCAAGCTAAGAAATGGGATCGCGTTACCAGGAACAAAACCGTGAGGGCGCTAAGGCCCAAAGCGAACAATATACAACATGTTAAGCCGGGTTGTTACAATAGTGGGAAACAAAGCCAAACCATCTAAACCTAAAAAGAAGGATTCAACCACTACTATCCAAGGTAAAACCAAAATTCAAACTAATTGTAACCAAGACATTAAGTGTTTTAGGTGTTTTGGTATATAGCTTTACAATATCCAAGAGAAAATGGTTATTGTTATGAGAGAACATGTGGAGATTAAATCTAAAAGTGACACATCAGAGGAGGGTGAGATGCCACCACTTGAGGATTGTAGTGATGTTGAGTATCTAGTTGATTAAGAGGCTTTGGTGACTAGGAGATCACTTAAAGTTTAGATATGGAGGATGATGTGGAGCATCAAAAGAAGAACATCTTATATACTAGATGTCATATAAGTAACGAAATATGTAGTATAATTATTGATAATAGAAGTTGTGATAATGTTGTTAGTATTACACTTATTAAAAAATTAAGTCCAAATACTATTAAGCATGTAAGATATTATAGACTTCAATGGTTGAATGAATATGTTGAAGTAAGAGTTACTAAAAAAGTTTTGATTTCTTTTTTGGTTGGGAAGTCAGTATAAGAATGAGGTTTTGTGTGATGTGGTTCCTACGCATGCTACTCATTTATTGTCCAAATACTATGAGGTTTTGATTTCTTCTCCTTGGTAATTTGATAGAAACGTCAAGCATAATGAGTTTAAGAACAAATATTCTCTTGAAAAGAATGGAAAGACTTTCACACATGTATCATTATCACCTAGATAGGTTTATAAAAATCAATTAAAGCTGAAAAAGAAAGGTGAAGCTAAAAGCTCAGAACAACCATGTGAAGATGTAAAGAAAAGGGAAAATAAAGGGAGCATCGAGAGAAAAGATTCAGGCACTGTGGAGAAAAATTAGGTTTCAGCTAAGAGAGGAAAAACGAAAAGATGAGAGAAGAAATAAAGGGTGAGAAAATAAAAGAGTGAAAAAAATAAAGAAACATATTAGTTTTTATGCAAAAAGAAATGAGATTAAGAATGCTTATTTTTTTGTCATGCAAATGATTTTACTTATGTATAATGAGACATATTTTAACACTAATAAACTTGATCCTTGTATTTCTAGTGTTTGTATTTTTTTATTGCAAGATTATAAATATATTTTTCCTGATGAGATTCCTAGTGTATTGTCACCTATTAGAGGAACTGAACATCAAATTGATTTTGTACCCGAAGCAATAATACCTAACCGACCAATCTACAGAAGTAATTTCGATGAGACAAAGGAACTTCAAAGGAAAATGGAGGAGCTAATGTTAAAAGGGTACATAAGAGTTTGAGAAAATGCGTATTTCTAATGTTATTGGTATCAAAAAATAATGAGACTTGGAGAATGTGTGTTGATTGTCATATAATCAATGTGTTTTCTAGACTTGATAATATATTAGATAAATTATATGGATCCTATGTGTTTTCTAAAATTAATTTAAAAAATAGATATCATCAAATTAGAATAAAAGATGGAGATGAATGGAAAACTGCCTTTAAAACTAGATATAATTTGTATAAGTAGTTAGTTATGTCTTTTAGACTTATTAATGTACCTAGTACTTTCATGATATTAATGAACCATATTTTATGCAATTTTATTGGTAGATTTGTTGTGGTTTATTTTGATGATGTTATGATTTATAACAAAAGTTTAGATGAACATGTTGAATATTTAAAGAATGTGATAAATGTCTTAAGAGAAGAATGTTCATATCCTAATCTGAAATGGTGTAACTTCTATATGGAGAAAATTATCTTTGTTGGTCATGTTGTTAGTGCAAAGATATTGAAATGGATGAGGAAAATATAAGGGCTATCCAAGAATGGTTTACACCTAAGTCAATTACAGAGGTAAGAAGTTTTCATGGTTTAACTAGTTTTTATAGGAGATTTGTTAAATATTTCAGCACTCTAACCACACTTTCAATTGAATTGTTAAAAATTCAGTAGGATTTAAATGGGGCAAAGAACAAGAGCATACATTTAACTTGTTAAAGAAAAATTTGATTTTGGCTCTATTGATATAATTACCTGATTTTACAAAAACTTTTGATATTGAATGTGATGCCTTATGGATAAGTATTGAAGTTGTTTTAATATAGAAAAAATGCCTCATAGATAACTTTTGATTTATTTTAGTGAAAAGCTCAATGATGTAGCACTAAATTATCATACTTATGATAAGGAGTTTTACACTTTAACGAGTTAAAGACTTTGAAATATTACTTATAGCTTAAGGAATTCATGATCCATTCATATCACAAATCATTGAATCATCCAAAGGGTTAAATGAAGCTAAATTGTCAATATGTCAAGTAGTTGAGTTCATAAAAACATTCTCATATATTATAAAATATAAGTAAGATATGGAAAATATAGTGGTTGATGCACCATCACGAATGTATGTACCTCTTATAATTTTAAATGTTAAATTATTAGGACTTGAATATACGAAAGATTTATATAATAATGATGATGATTTCGCCCAGTTTTATAAAACATGTGAGAATTTGACATTTAATAAATTTTATAGATTTGATAGTTATTTGTTTTTTTAAAAAAAATTATGCGTGACTAATTGTTCTATGCATAAAGTGCTTGTTCATGAAACTCATGGTTGTGGTTTAATAGGACACTTTGGAGTTACTAAAACTTTAAATGTTTTGTATAATTATTTTTATTGGTCTAAGATGAAAAAAAATTTACAACAAATTTATGATAAATGCATAACATGCAAACAAACTAAATTTAATTAAAGTTTTACCTCATAGTTTACTCCTTTGTTGAATTGTTTATTTTCTTAACAAGTTTTTTAAAACTAAGTAATTTTAGCATTAAAGGCTGCAATTAAAACAAATAATTTAACTAGCTCTTTTTTAGTATATTTTGTAATGTTCTTAGCGTGGAACAACAATATATGCACTCATCCAAAATTAGCACTAAAAGAATGGTATCTAGGAAAAGGCAAACCTCTCCTACACAAAACTTGAAACTAACCACATACGAGCAGCTTTAACAGTTAAAGCTGAGCAAATACTTCTGGATAACGTCATGCTCACCTGTTTCAAACCCAATTAGTTATAAATGGAAATTCCGCGGCATATATTGTCCTCAGGCAATGCGTATAGTGACGAAGATCTCAAAGCAAGAAGGTTTAATTCACAAGTCGCATAGGCAAAAGATTCTGCTAGCCATTTCAAGTGGTGGTCTCAAAATATTTGGAAGTTCGACAGATCACCGTTGACATAGTTCAGATTTTGCTTCAGCATTTTATCGTTCAACAAGAAGAAAGAACACAATTCAAATACCTCAATAGGTCAAGATGTAAAATGACTACATTTGATCAATGATAAGACACCTGGTTTATAATCATGCTAGCTATGTTTGTATCATGAAAAATATCCAAGAACTCTATTCAAAGTGCAGAGAGGGACTCGGAAACTCAATTGGTAGAATGCTATTGATTGAACCAAAAATAACATAGAAAAGGCCGCTTTGTACCACAAATTAACCTTCCATCCAACATGCAGGAGTTCCCAAAGCTAACAAAAACTAGCAGATTAACTCAAACCGCCTTTGGACATCAATTGAAATTCAATTACAATAAAAATCAGTAGCAAAATACAAATTTCCTAGTTCTTAAAACATGTGAAGGATAAATGTACAAAATAAAGTCCAACGATTCATGTAAAAAATACCACAATTGAGCAAAAATTTCTCCCAATATAAGATACTTTACTGAACTTCTTGCCAAAAAAACATGCATGTGATATAATTATGAGAAGTTTCTATCAAACCTAAATGATAAACCTAACAAAAAAGGTGCCATTGTAAATAAACCATGCATCTCTATTCAAAGAAAACGCCTTAGCTCAAAGCAATGATATGCAGCAAAGTCTCTCACTACTGACAACTCGCAACTGGAGAAGCATACATCCATATCAATGTAAAAACATTAATAAATTCATCTTCATCAAGTGCATGAGAAAATATCTCAAATCATGGGAAACATCAAAGGATATCATAGATCATATAAGATAAATCATAAACATGTGGTCTAGGTATAGATGGAATAAATATGGCTCGATGCATGTACATTGCAGAAAGCATTCAAAGATAGAGTTAAACACTTTTTCTAAGGAAAATCAATAGCACATACACAAGGCAGAAAAAATGAAAATCAAATACGTGACCTAAAGGCTTGAAAGGTTATAGACAAGATCCAGATTGAGAAAATTTAATCTGACAACACACAAGTATTATTCTTCATTTCTTCTGCAAATTCCAAACTCTCTGCGTATTTCTTCAAATTTAGGTTGACCAGGTACTGAAAACAAAGAATTCTGCAAAAGAAAAGGAATAAAACCTCTAAACCAAGAGTTCCCACACATTACTACATTTTAATCAATTGTAAATGGCCACAGGAAACAATATTTTATGAAAAAAGACAACCAATGAATAAAAATTTTCTTTTTTTTGCACATGCAAAGCCAGGTAATAGCAACAAATCAATGAATTCTGTAGTAGAGGTTTTTAAGGTGTCTTTATTGGCAGCGAGGAGAGAAAGTGAACAATCACAACAAGTCAATCCTAAAGTAATAAGGCGGACTGTACTCAAGAAAACAAGGAAAAAAGCACATGTAATGGTAAAAAAAAGTTTGTTGCCTCAATGGAATAAGTCAATTCAGCCAGGCCCGATAAGGCTGCTTTAAGTAATGAAGTCCAGCATCAATACACAAACAACACCTATTCAATTAGGATTACATTCCCCATTATAAACTGCTATGTCCCAAAGATGAAACATGTCGAAAATAAATATAAAAGAAGTGTTGCTTGCGAATTTGCATGCTTATGAGGCCATAATCTACCAAATATTACATCGTCAGAAGCAATCCTTGAGTAGCAAAAGTATTAAGTATTTAAGACCAAAACTACAAGTAGATGAAATTAAACCTTAAAAGTTTCCATCAAGCCGCCAATTCCCCATCTTGAAACTGCTGCAACATTTCACAATGAGGAGTCTCCCTTACAAAACCCCACTGCTTCCTCTGCAACTCAAACCTACAATTCTGCACAAGGACAGAGACGTAGTCCTTCTCCACCTTGGCTTCTAGCGCCTCCCTCTCATGGGTACCCGGTAGATAATCCTTCTCAAACTTGGTGCTCTTCACATAAAAATTAACCCCTCTCTGCGTAGTAAACCTGTACTCATAAGGATAGGACCTGGAAAGTGCATAAATAGGCTCAGATGACGGTAGAAAGTTGAAAAGGAAAATAAGAAGAACCGGGAGCAATTGAATCAATGCACGGAAGTTAAAGCCAGATCCATTATGATCCGTTCTAGGGCCACCCATTCCTGCTCCAAAATTAAAACTCCGAAACTGGGTGGTGGCAGGCCTCATTCCACCCCCAAAGAAGAATTGCCTGAATATCTCGTCAGGATCCAAATCATCGTTATAATTATAATATCCATGACGATGATGACTAGAAGAGCGTCTCTCGTAGAGAGGCTCTTCAGTTCCGGTAACATCATACTTGCTCCTGCTCTCTTCATTGCTAAGGCACTGGAACGCTTTCGAAACAGCTTTAAATGCATCCTCAGCTCCAGGAGACTTGTTCTTATCAGGATGGACTTTCAGTGATAGTTTTCGATATGCTTTTCGAACATCTTCTACAGAGCAAGACTTTCCCAATCCCAAAATCTCATAGTAATTCTTCTTCTTCCTGATTTCTCTCACAATCGAAATTTGCTCCTCTGTATATGATGATGATGATGATGATGATGACGACCCCCTTTGGCGAACTTTGAATTCGTTTGAGGCCGTGGCTGTTGTGGACCCATTATTAATGTTTGCAGCCGCCGTTTTATTTGGCTCATCCTTTTCCGCCGCAGATAAGAGATCGTCGACGGCGAGAGTAGGATCCAGGCGGCGAGCTTTGGTGATGAATTTTAAAGCACGGCTTCGATCACCGGATTCGAGGGCTTCTTTGCCGATTTCCAAGCATTTCAACGCATCGTCTTTGTTGCTATCCATTTTCTGATGGTTCTTAGTAAGAATAACTAATCGCCTAATACAAATCAAAAGACGAAAATTCAACTTGCAAGCGGATCTAAAGTCGATAAATTAGGGTTTCAAATTTGGGAATTTGTGAGAGAACAAAACACGGTGAGAGAAACAAAAAACTGTCGAATTCTCTTCCTTTATTTATCTAAACATCATATATGTTAATTACTAAGGAAAAATAAAAGTCACAGGGCG
>Ga0325411_1000383_pt1 | contig 45829 bp, 33 predicted proteins | sample PopdelMetagenome_13_FD_206181 | JGI IMG/M metagenome (GOLD analysis project Ga0325411, IMG submission 206181) | Populus deltoides microbial communities from Bellville, Georgia, United States - Xylem-PdIQD-R4 | ecosystem: Host-associated > Plants > Phyllosphere > Stem > Wood/Secondary xylem...
ATCTGTTAAGCGGGAGGGCGGGGGGTGGGGGTTTCCTCGAGGGGGTGATTCGGTCGCGAGAGAGACGCAGCCAGTGATGGAGAATAAAATTATTTTATTTTTATTTTTAATTCATATGAACTTTATAGAATTTTAGCAGCAAAAACATTATATTCTTTTGGATTTTCTTTATTTTGTAGAGTTGTTTTTAGTTTTGTGTGACGATAATGAAAGTATCAAGAAGGATGAATTAAAATTTAAAAATTCATTTTGTTAAATAATTAAAAAAATTTGTCATATTTTTTGAATCTTTTCATTTATAGAAGTAAAAAAAAAAAAAAAAACCTAAAGCAATGATAATATTTCTTAAAAAAACAAGGAAGCCAAAGTTAATCGTTTCATCAATTATTATGTAACTATACTATCTTTTATTTTAATTTTATTGATTTGTTTAAAACATTTTTAAAGTTTTGATCAAACTAAAATGTCAATGTAAGTATTGTACTAGTTTAGATGCCCACGTTGATAAGTCAAATAAAAAAAATATTCAAGTCATTTAGAATTATTTTATATTATTATTAAACTTGGTTTCAAAAATCAACTTCGAAATCTCTTAATTCAACTCCTTGTCTAACTCGAATTTAAAATAAACATGTAAGATTTACTCTAATATAACATAGTCGACTTGGTTAACCCAAAAAAACCCTAGATGATCAATAAAATTTTTTTAAGGATGAAAGTGAGAAAAAATAAAGAAATTAAAAGAGAAAAAATCTATTGACCTAACTCTTTGCCTAACCCTAGATTAAAAATTAAACTTGTGGGATTTATCCTGACATGATCCTATCGACTTAGCTGGTTTAAAAACAATCTAGATAACTAATTAAAAAAAATTAAGAATGAATTCGAGAAAAAAAAACTCAAGGTAAAAATGGGGAAAATAAAAAAATAAAACAAAAGAAGATGTTTTCCTACTAATATTAATAGTGAAGTTGATATGTATGACTCTAAATCTTTTTAGTTTATAAGTATGATGGGTTAAGAACGATTTAAAAAACTTATTTTATATTATTTAATTTTTTATATGTATTTGGTAATGCGATGCGGATTTTTAAAAATATTTTCAATTGAAAATATATTAAAATATATTTTTATATTTTTTAATATCAGCACATCAAAACAATCAGAAAACACTTTAAAAAGTTAATTTGATGTTTTTTCAGATAAGAAGAAGTTTGCAAAGTACTTTAAAAAGCGAATTGAAATGCATTACTGTACACACCCTTCATGTTGTGCATAAATAGGAAACTAATGGAAGAAAAAACATTAATTTGATTTGGTACGATCTAAGTAAGGTCATATTTAAATTTTTACGTAAAATTTTCTACTATCTAGTTTTACGCTATCGAGCATAACTTTCAACTAAACTATTGGATTGCAATGAGATTCTTATAGGATTTTATAGATATATTTTTCTATATTAGGTTAATATTTCAAGTTAATCGGAGTTTGGGAAGGGATTATTTCAGATGGTCGAAGTTACTAGACGAATTGTGTCAAATCTTTCTATCTAAACCTTTATCTATTGTTCGGAATATATCTAGAGCTAAAAATAGAATTATGCTATGATTCCAATTGGGTTCGAAAAGTAGACATTCATACATTTCTGGCAATATATGGTAGGTATGCAAATTCATAGAGACAGGGGGAGAATAATGTGTTTGAAGTAAGAACTGAAATCTGCCAAAAATATATGAAAATTGAAGAAATATTGTTTCCTTATGTATTATGGATTCCAGTCAATAAAAGGATTGTTTAATGCTTTTGAAAGCATGTATGACAGCTATTGACTTAACTATTCTACAAGGATTTCATGTCAAACAAGAAAATATTTATGAAAGCAATTATTATCCATAGTTTGCAAGAATTCCATATCCATGACAAAATGTACGTGATGGCAATAAAGTTTTGGATTCTTTTGTTATTCTTTTTCTTATTTTACATGGTATCCTTACACAATTTAAGATATTTTTAGGACATACTTTCAGCTAGATAAATAAAAAAAAACCTCAGTATTCAAGACAATTTCTTTCAAGCAAGGAAAGAGGATTAATGAACGACACAAAGGAACATTCTTTCATCTACAAGTTTCAGATTCAGCTACAAGGGATCCGATACAGGGAGATACGATTTTAAAGTTGTTTTTATAACTTATATTAATTTGAATATTCATTAAGGTTTATTTATTGTTTTAATTAATATTTATGATAATTATATTTTAGTTTTTGGGCTTTTATTTATGTTGGGTTTGTTTTGGCCCCAAAATCAATGTTTAGATTTGTTTTAGGCATTAAGCTTGTGTTTAGTTGAATTTTAATTAAGGCCCATTGGTTTGCAACCCAATATGGGACCATTAGGGTAATTATATTAGAACTATATTATGTTTTGTTTTGCTGCAAATTTGGGGTAGCCTTTAGACATTAATGAAATTTAGTTTTGCTTGAACAAACTTCTTTTTCTTTGTTGGGACGAAGAGTAAATTCGACTTATCAAGGTATAATTGTTCTTATAGCGTTAATCGCAATAATCCAATACCTCTGATTCTTAGTTACAGGCTAACTTTGAGTCAAGGTTCAACCAAACCTAATTATTCAGCTTTCTTAAGGAAATTATCATTTTTGTTGTGGGTTACGTAACCATGTGATCACGAGGTTGGCATCATGATTTATAAAAATTAATATTTTTTCACAATTTAATTAATGTTGGTCATTATGTTTTAATTAAATATGACCTAGGAATTATATATTAATATTAACATATGTTATAATATTATTATTAGTATTGTATTGATGGTACAATTGTTAATCCTAAGTTTTTAACTAGTTGGTGCTTATATATAGTTATGGACTAGATCCTTGGGTTGGGCTTCACAATGGATAAGATTGATTTTTTTAACGTAAAAAAAATATATAGACATTACTAATGTTTTTTAGTAGAAAAAAAAACTATGCGAAGATTTACCTAATGTGACCTGATGGTTCTAAAGACAACCCAAATGATCGGTAAAAACATAGTTTGATTATAAAAACTTAAGACAATATCTTCTTATAGATATTGAGAGGGAAACAAATTTGATCGACCTAAATTAACCTACCAAATCCGCAATCCAAGTTATGAAATCATGGTAATCCTATATAAAACAAATCAAAACTAATTATGAAACTCAATTCCTAAATAACCCAATATTAAAGGATTAAATTGAAAAAGAAAAACTAATTTAAAAAATGACATAAATCAACCTGAGCTAATTTACTAAACTCATGACTCATGTTATAAAACCAAGATTACCCTATAAAAAGTAAATAAAAAATTATGAAGCCTATTTTCCTATCAACTTAATGTTAAATGATAAAATTCAAAAAAAAATTCAATGAAAAATAAACACAAAAAAACACAGTCAACCCAGGTTAACTCGCCAAACCCATGAGACCAAGATAATCTCATAGAAAGTAAACTGAGAAAAAGACCCGAGTCAACTCGGGTTAACCTGCCAGATTCACAACCTGGGTCATTAGACTAGGATAGCTCATTGAAAGTAAATCAAAACAAATTATGAAGCTAAATTTTCAAACAACACAATATTAAAGAATGAAATTGAGAATTGTTTTTGAAAAAACAACCGAGTTAATCTGTCAAACCCATGATTCAGGTCGTGAGATTAGGATAACCACACAAAAAATAAATTGAAACAAATTATGAAGCTAATTTCCATTGAACCCAATGTTAAATAATAAAATTAAAAAATCAATTAAATAAGGAAAAAAAATAACCCGAATAAACTCAGGTTAATTCACCGAACTCATGACTTAGGTCATAGGACTAGAATAATCTCATAGAAAGTTAACTAAAAAATAATTAAATTCAACCTATGTCAACTTGTTAAACCGTGACTCGAGTCATTAGATTATGATAACTCTATAGAAAAAAAATAGAAATAAATTATAAAGTTTAATCTCAATGAACCCAATACTAAATGATCAAATTGAAAAGAAAAAAAATCTAGAAAAGAACATAATAAAACTACCCGAGTTTACCTGGGTTAACTGGCGAAACTAGTGACCTAAGTCATGAGATCAGGATAATCTCTTAGAAACTAAGCTAAAACAAATCATGAAGCATAATTTCTAATCAACTAATGTTGAAAAATGAAATTGAAAAAACTTCCAATTAAAAAAAAACTCGAGTTAATCGGGTTAAGCCGCCATACCAAAAACATAGGTCAGAGATTGAGATATCTATAGAGAAAGTAAACCGCAACAAATCATGAAGCACAATTTCCAATAAAACAAATATTAAAGGATGAAATTGGAAAAAAAATATAAATTTAAAAAAAAAACCAAAAAATAATCATTATTGTAATGAATAATATTTTATGAGGTAGTACAGAGTAAAAACACCACTTTTTTTTTATTTTTGTTAATAAGTCACACACACTAATCATCATCCTACAAAATAAAGTGCTTTGAACATTTATCATTTTGAAGAATTATTTGCTTTATAATTGTAGTCAATCAGTTAGTTATAAGTGACAATAATTTTGTTTATATAAAATTATTTTTGTTATTAATAAACATTTATTTATCTTTATTAAAATTAGCATAAAGTAGAGATAAACTCATTATAAAAATGTTTTGCAAAGAAAATTATAAAGTAGTTATAATTATGAATTTTTATTGCATCAAAACATTATTTTTAAAAATATTTAGTGGATGTTTTATTAAGACTATACATTAATAAGAATTGTTGAGACCGGTATATGCCCTTTCTATTATTAAAAGAAGTCATTGTTCTCATAAACTAATGTATGAAAGATACCTAAAACTAATATATAAGTGATTGTTGTATGACATGTACAATGAACTGACCCGCATGAGGATGTTATATGAAGAGATTATTTGTGTCTATAGAAAGACTCATGTGACAGTTGTTTAACTAATCCAAACTTGAGATCACTAAGTTATCTTATATAAGGAATGTTATGTTTTGATCCTAACTATAATTTGCCTTAATCAAAAGTAACAAACAAACAGATATTGAGTATAACATGAACTATATGAAAGTTTTTAAATGATCAAAAGATGATTCACCATCCTAGATAAATTAGAAAAAAAGTGTTTCATCTATTCTTAAATAGTATTGATTGTGAAATCCTTGCACAAGGTAGAAAGAGATTTGAAAATAGTTTTAAATCTCATTCAAAGAATAAATGATTATGATATTGAGAACAAATATAATTTGACATAGTAAACATACTACATGCTTAAATATCCAATTCAAAACATTATTGATAAAAGGATAATAGTTACACTAAGAAACTAATGAGTCAAAGTGATACAAACCTAGAGGGTAAGAACTTTATAACTCACAAACAAGATAGAAACAACCTAAGAAAACTAAAATTAGATTGATAAAAACTCGATCCAATGATTACTTGAACCAAGAAACTAGAGTTATTGGATGAAAGACCTCTACCATTGGATTATAAAGAATCAAGAACTGAAGGTATAAGGAATAATGATATAAAGACAATTAATTTTTTATAAGTTCTAAAGAGTTCATTGAAGAATTAAGAGTATAGGTAACCTCTTACACACACAATATTATTCTAAAATAAAACAAAGTCTAAAAAAAATTAAATATAAGAACTCTATTTATATTAGGTAAAAGATCCTAAACAAGACTGGAAAAATAACAAAAGAGTTCTAAATAGAATAAGAAAAATAATCATAAACCAATTAGGAAAATAATGCAACTCTTGTATAGTAGCTTCTAAGCTTTACCTTAAGACCTTTTCGGTTTCTAATTGCTATGGAATTCTAACCCAATAACAAAAAAAGCCTTTAGAATTTGTGGACAAAATTTTAGCTTAACTCAATGGTCAAATAAAAACTTTTACTTGTTAGTGTAAGATTGTACATTTGAAAAATAAGCTCAAAACAACCTTTAATGTCATTGAATAATAAGAAAACCTTGCCAAAAAGAAAATCTTCAAAATAAAAGGAAACATAAGTTATTGTCGCTTCTCCCTATGCTGCCAAAGCTACTAAATGCTTTAAGCCCAATAAGGATCTCCTTTTCTTTACATGGATCACATTAATTAAAGCTTTATCCATTCTTTGTTGAAAGTCTTGGAACTTTTATTGGCCCAAATATACTGAATAAGCCAATTGAATGTCTCTTTACTATTTTTAGCCCTTAACCTTATAATTGGTCCCATTAGCACCTCTAATGTAGTGTTTAGTTATTATCTTAGGATAGAAGGGACAGAGACAATGAAGGCAAAAATCTAGTTGGTTAAGAGATAGAGACAAAGACATAAAAATAAATATATTGCTAGGATAGTTTTGGAGTGAATTTCTATATTTATAAAATAAGAGGTATAGAGGAGACATGTTTCCAGAGACAATATGATGTAAATCTCGTAATCACACGGTCATGTAACCCACACACAAACGATAGAACTCTCGGAACACTAAGAAATCAGGTTTCGTAGTGTGACACATATATTATCTTAGACCTAAGCACCAGTACTATTGGAATCTAAAATTAGAGAACCAAAGTAAAAGAATACTCTCTCTCTCTCTCTCTCCCCCACACACACACACATACATATAATTTCATTCATCAAAGTCTGGAACCCTTACACTTCCTTTCAAAAGAGTATTTATAGTGCCAAAGACCTAAAACTTAATGGTCTGAACATAAGTCCATAAATACAATAAATTAAGTTTTATAACAATTAAAATAACGAAGCCCAAACTCAATGCAAGCATGCAACCAAAAGCATCCTTGAAAAAAAAGGCTATCACCCTTGTGTTTTGCTCAATAAAGACTCCATAACTCAAGAAAATATAGCATTTATTACCTCGCTTGTTTTATTCCAAATATTATTTAAATCTCATTACCATTTCCTTCATTGCTTACATTAATTAAAGTATGTTCATCCTTTTTTGAAATATGAACACCTGCCTTGGCCCAAATATCTCGAATCAGCCCAATCAACGCCTCTTTAATCTTCTTAGCCAGTGACCTTGTAATTGGCCTAATTGGTAACTCTAAAGGATTATGTGGTAATGCTTGTTGATTTTCACCATCTTTTGTGTTAGTGAATTAGTATGTATCATCTCTTTTATCCTCAAAAGGATTCAACATTGAATTGTCACCTACAAGAGATATTAGAAATATTGAAAGTAGCGCTAACACCATACCCACCTATTAGATCTATTTTGTACGCATTGTCATTAATCTTCTCAAGTATTTGGAAATGCATCTCTCCTCATGGTTGCAATTTTGATTTTCTATAGGTCGGAAACCTCTCCTTATGCATATGCACCAAAACTCAATCACCTAGTTGGGAAAAAACGTGTTTATACCCCTTATTTATCTTAGATGCATATTGGTCATTCTTTTTTTTTTTTTCAATATGCTTTCTTACATTTTCATAGAGTGCTATCACCATTTGTGTATTTTTATTACCATCAAGATTAACCTTTTTATCACTAGGTAAATGAATCAAATCTAATGGAATTAATGAGTTAAATCCATAAATGACCTTAAATGGTGAAAAATCAGTAGTCGAATACATACTATGATTATAAGCAAACTCAATGAATGGTAAACAATCTTCCCAATTCTTAAGGTTCTTTTGAATGACAATACATAAGTGTAGTTAAAATCCTATTAATTACTTTTGTTTGACCATCAGTTTATGAATGATAAGTAGTAAAAAACAATAACTTAGTTCCTAATTTTTTTCACAAAACCTTCCAAAAATAGCTAAGAAAATTTACATCACGATCTGAAATTATGCTCCCAGGAATCCTATGAAGTCCTACTATCTCTATAAGGAATAAATCAATAATGTTGTTTACATCATAAATTTTATGACATGCTATAAGACGTGACATCTTAGAAAACCTATTAACAACTACAAAGATAGAGTCCCTTCCTCTTTTCGACCTAGGTAAACCTAAAAACAATCCATAGAAATATTCACCCAAGGTTTTTTAGGTAGAGGTAAAGGCGTATATAAACCATATGGTAAAACCTTAGACTCTTTTCTACATGTAATGCATCTATCACACACTTTTTGCACATTGGGTTTCATTTTAGGCTAGTAAAAGTGTTTATACAATATATCTAAAGTCTTCGCGACACCAAAATGACCTATTAAATTGCCCCAATGAGCTTCACGAACAAGTAATTAACGCATAAACCTATTAGACACATAGGGTCTATTTTTTAAAAAAAACAAGTATCCATCAAGTCTATAAACCTTTCCAGAAGCTGAATTTTCACATGCATGAAATACATTAGTAAAATTACTATCATTCACATGCTCAAATCCTAACAACTTAGCATCCAAGGTAGGTAAAAGAGCATACCTTCATGATAGCGCATCAACCACTATATATTCCTTACCTTGCTTGTATATGATCACATATGAGAATGTTTTAATGAATTCCATCCATTTTGCATGCTGCTGATTCAACTTACTTTGTCCTTTCAGATGCTTTAATGATTCATGATTCGAATGAATATGATTTTTTTGCCACAAGTAATGTTGCCATGTCTCCAAAATTCTCACCAAAGCATAAAGTTTCTTGTTATAAGTAGGGTAGTTCAACACTACACTATTGAGCTTTTTGTTAAAATAAGCAATAGGTCATTTATCATTTATTAAACCAGCTCCAATACCTATTTTCAAGGCATCACATTCAATCTTAAAAGCTTTCGTAAAGTCAAGTAAAGCTAATAAAGGTGTTAAACAAAGTTTTTCTTTTAACAAGTTAAATGCATTATCTTGTTCAATACCCCATTTAAAACCAATTAACTTTTTGACGATCTCAATGAGTGGTGATGCAACTAGTGTGCTAAAATCCTTAACAAACCTCTTATAGAAACTAGCCAAACCATGGAAACTTTGTACCTTAATCATAAATTTAGGTGTAGGCCAATCTTGGATGACCTTAATCTTGTTTTCATCCATCTTGATACTATGTGCAGTTACAACATATCCAATAAACACAATTTTCTCCATGTAAAAGGTATACTTCTTAAGATTAGCATACAATTTCTCATCACGCAATGCACTAAATACGCTACACAAATGATCAAGATGCTCATTCAAGTTTTTGTTATAGATTAGGGTGTTATCAAAATACATTACCATAAATTTGTCTATAAATGCATGTAACACATGATTCATTAGCCTCATAAATGTACGAGGTGAATTTGTAAGTCCAAATAACATAACTAACCATTTATACAAACCATGCTTATTCTTAAATGCAATTTTCCATTCATCTTCTTTTTTCATCCTAATCTAATGGTACACACTTTCAAATCAATTTAATAGAAAATACATAATCCATGTAACTCATCTAGCATGTCATCAAGCATAGGGATATGATGTATTTACTTTACCGTTATGTTGTTGATGACTTGAAAATCAACACACATCTTTCATGTTCCATCCTTTTTAGGCACAAGTAATACTAGCACAACACAATGACTTATCCTCTTATAAATGCACTCCTTCATTATCAGCTTATCAACTTGCATTTGAAGCTCCTTCGTCTTCTTGAGATTAATTATATAGGCTGGTTAGTTAGGAATCATAGCTCCGGGTATAAGATCAATCTGATGTTCTATTCCTTTTAATGGTGGTAATATGCAAAGAATGTCTTTAAGAAATACATCATCAAACTCATGCAATAAAAAAACAGCCACACTAGGAACAACATGATTTGATCTCACCCTTTCTTGCATAGAAATTTAGTTGTTTCCTTAATTTTCTCACCAATTATCATCACTCACACTTACTTTTTTCACTTCTCGGGTTTTATTTCTACTCTCAACTGGTTTAATTATTGATTTTGAATTAGTTGAATCTGATGATATTCTCTCACTATTGTTCGTACATGAATTTTCTCTCATCAACCTCACATTCCCTTTTCAACTTCAATTAATCATCATACACTTGTTTTGAAGATAGAGGTACAAGAGTAATGACTTTACCATCTTTTACCATTTTTTATAATAATATATCTATTTCTAAATCCATCATGAATAACCCTTATATCAAACTGTCATGGATGCCCCAAAGGTAAGTGACTAACATGCATTGGAACCACATCACACATAATATCATTAGAATATCTACTAATAGCAAAGGATATCATCATCTATTTAGAGACTTTCACCTTACCATATTCATTCAACAACTGCAATTTATAAGGCTCAGGATGCTTCACAGTATTCAAATTTAATTTCCTAAAAAGAGTAATACTAGCTACATTGGTACAACTACTTTAACCAATTATCATACTACATACTTATGTTTTGGATATGACATCTAGTATGAAAGATGTTCTTTCTTTGTTGATCTACATCATCCTCTTTGACTTATACATTCAGAACACGCCTTAAAACCAAGGCCTCCCCCTTAATTGGATATACAATCTCCACATCACTATAATCCTCCAAATATGGCATCTCATCAACATCAAATTTGTCATTTTAGATTCAATGTTACCATGATAAATGATCATTGTTCTCTTATCTGGGCACTAAGAAGCAATGTATCCACTTCCCAAACACATGAACATTTTATATCACGATTACACATAGGTTATGAATCAATTTTACATTTCCTATTAGTAGGCGTCTCCTTCTTAGTTAGGTGGTTGGCTTTAACATGCACAAAACATTTTGGTTGGGTATCCTCCTTTCTTTTTGGATTTGGCGTCCAAACCGATGAAGAAGATGCTAAACTAATTTATGGTCTTACGCTACCCTTTCTTTTGATTTGTCTCTCCACCTTTATTATACCATATGTATCATGTCCTCTAACTCCATATAATGTTGCAACTTCACAACATTAGCAATCTCCATTTTCAGCACATTAAAAAATCTAGCCATGGTGGCTTCTCTATCCTCAACAACATTGGCCTTAATCATTGTTATCTTTGTCTCCTTGTGATATTCATCTACTATCTTAGAACCTTAAGTTAGACTTTGTAGCTTCAAATATAAATCACTATAATAGTGGTTAGGAACAAAACACCTCTTCATCATAACTTTCATCTCGTCTCATATCTTTACAGGTCGCTCCCTATTCCTTCTTCTACTAATCATAATCTAATCCCACCAAATTAATGCATAATCTATAAATTCAATGACCACCGATTTCATCTTTTTTTGTTCAGAATACTTATGGCAATAAAAAATCTAATCAACCTTTTTCTCCCGCTCTAAATAAGCCTTGAGATCATTTTTAAATTGTAAATTAGGAATTTTTAGTTTAGTAGAGTCCAGATTCCCATCCACATCATAATGGTTCCCCACATTATGAAAATTTCCCCTCTGGTTAAATTAGCCTCTTTGTCTAAACCTAAAATCCCTTCGGTTTCTAAGCTACCGAGGAATTTCCCTCTGTCCTAAAGTATCAGCCTAAAAAACTCTATCACTAAAGTCATCATCATCCACCCAAAAATCACCATAGTTAGCCTCCACATGCCTTTCAGCTTTACTATCATGGTTCACTCTCTTTTTAGCCTTACTATCATGGTGCATTCTTCTTTCCCTACTCCATGTACATCATGATTATTAGAATTAGAGCCATCCTCATGTTTTTCAATCTTCTCAAGCTTGTCACTCATGTATCCTAACACCATTTGCACATTTGCCAACATCTGTGTTATATGCCTTTAATTTGATGCTTTACGTCACCTTTATGAGGGCTTAGTAGGTGTTCTAATCCGACATGTTTGTACCTGTAAAAATTGGTTAGTGGTGATAAAATATCCCCACGCCTCTTGTTTCACTCAAATATTAGTTGTTCACTCTAATACGTTTGCCACGCCTTTTTCCTCTTGTTTCATCTTCTTATGGCTCTTACATAACACCAAACAGAACCACTTAGCAACGTAATTCAAATGAATAAATATGACTCCAAAAGCAAGCAAATTATGAAAAAAAGCAAAAATAAAACTATGATTACAGTTTTACAAGTAGAAATCGAATCTATATGAAATATAGACGACTTGAAGACATGAACAAAAAAATATACATGAAATATATGAAAATGATGTAAATAGCACCCAAAGATGATGATAGTGCAAAAAATGATGTAAATAGCACCTAATAGATATGAAATCAATAGAAACAAAACAAGGTTTAAAAGCTGACACAAAATAGACCCGTTATGACAAGCTTGAACTCGAATCTGGACCTCAAAACAAACGATGTCCAAATGACCTCAAAATTAATATATAGTGCAATTAAGAACCTAGTAAATAGAATATCAAGTTTACTTTAATTCCAAGTCATTTAATAAATAGATGCAAAACTAACAAGAAATAGCCCCTTTAATACCTAAATTCGGAACCTAAAGCAAACGATGTCTAAATGAGTCCAAATTTAATATATAGTGCGATGAGACTCCAATAACTAGAATATCAAGTTTAAGCTAATTACAAGTTGATTTGATCCAATTTCCCCTTGTTTTGTTTTTTTGCAGCTGAATCTGAAACTGATCTTTTGAACGACCTTTTTTTTTTTTTTTTTACTTTTATGCTACTAATATGTAAAGAGACAGTAAAAAATTAAAATAATACTTTTTTTTGTACCAAGAAGATGTCGTTACTGAATTAAAGAGAAAAAGATTGGAACAAATAGTTTGATGTGGAACAAAAGAAAAAACAAAATTAACAGAAGGATATAACCTAATTAATGGAGCCAAACTCTGATACCAAATGATACGAACCCCATAATCATGCAGTCATGTAACCCAAACACAAACAATACAACTCCTAGAAAGCCAAAAATTTAGGTTTGGAAGTGTGACACAGAGATTGCCTTGAACCTATGCACCACCAATATTGGAATCTGAAACCCCCACCAAACGAATAACATTTAGCAAACGAGAAGTATAAGATGACGTCATAAAGACAATTGCTTTTTGATAAGTTGATTTAGTTTGTTAGAGAAACATATTAGGAGAATACTCTCAAACACACATATATTTCATTCATCAAAGTCTGGAACCCTTACACTCCCTTTCAGAAGGGTATTTATAGTGTCAAAGACCTAAAACTTAATGGCCTGAATATAAGATCATAAATACAATAAATTAAGTTTTATAACAATTAAAATAATAAATCCCAAAACTCAATGCAAGCATCTGGCCAAAACATATCCTTGAAAAATAAGGCTATCAACTTTGTGTTGGCTTAATAAAGACTCCAAAACTCAAGAAAATCTAGTGTTTTTTGCCTCCATCTTTTTTATTCTAAATTTTATTTAAATCCCATTACCATATCCTTCTATGATTACATTAATTAAAGTATGTTCATCCTTTTTTGAAATCTAAACATTTACCTTCGTCCAAATATCTTGAATCAGCCAAATCAATCCCTCTTTAATCTTCTTGGCCCTTGACCTTGTTATTTGCCCAATTGTTAGCTTCAGAGGATCATGTTGTGATGCTTGTTAATTCTCATCATCCTTTGTGCTAGTAGGCTGGTCCATATCACAATATTTATTATTTTTATTTTTAAAATATCTTTGTAAAAACTCTCAAATTCAAAATTGTCAAACTGAGATGTATAAGGATAAAAAATGATTATTATCATAGTTTCAAAACCCAACTCAGGGGTTGATTTAGAGCAACGCCTAGGTCACGGGTCGAGATGATCAGCTCGAATTGATCTTAGTCAATATAAGAATAAAAGTCATTATTATCATAGTTTTAAAGCATGACTTGTGGGTCGATCTAAGGTAAGATCTGGGTCAATATAATGATAAAAGTGGTTATTATCATACTTTAAAAACTCAACTCAGGGGTCGATTCAAGGCAAGACTTAGGTTATAGTCTAGGAAGTTAACCCAAGTTGACTAGGTCAATGTAAGGATAAAAAGTGGTTATTATCATAACTCTTCTCGGGGGTTAATTAGGGGCAATGCCTAGATTAAGGTTGAGAGGGTCAACCTGGGTTGATCCGAGTCAATGTATGGATAAAAATAATTATTATCATACTTTTAAAACTCAACTCGAGATTCAACCTAAGATAAGGCTCAGGTCACGAGTTGGAGGATCAACCTCGATTTAAAAAAAATAAAATAAGGCAGGCTTGTTTTGACCATTTTTTTAAAAATTCAACATGTTTTTGACCCATGTTTTATCCCAAGTTGAATGGGTCACAAGTCAACCTGGTTTTTGACTGAGTTAGATCGGATCAATCTTTCCTCTAGATATTTCTTAAACCCGGATCGGTCTAGACCCTAGGTCAATCCGTTGGTCCAATCTTGGTTTTATAACTAGGATTATTATAAAATTATTAATTTCAAAACTCAATATAAACTAAAGAAAAAAATTCTATATTTTTTTAAATATGTAAGTTTGACAGTAATACATATTATGGGTAAAATAGACTTTTAATATTTTATTTTTTCTTGTCTACCATAACCAAATAAGATATAAAGACAATCACTATTTTTTATACACCACTATCAAACACAATTCTATCTTCATCTTCTTTTTAATCATGTCTCCTTTGTCCCCATAGTCCATGTCTCTTCTGTTCCAGGACAATAACCAAACACTACCAAATGGATCCTTTGGTAATTCTTGTTAGTTCTGATCATTCCCTCTCCTTAAAAGGATTTAACCTTAAATCATCACCTATATCAAATAGAGAAAGATCATAAATATTAAAAGTAGCATTAAAATCATATTCACCTTGAAGATCCACTTTTTATGCATTATCATTGATTCATTCAAGAACTTGGAATGAACCGTCTCCTCTACTCTGCAACTTAGATCTCCTATAGGCTAGAAATCTTTCCTTTCTTATATGTATTAAAATACAATCACCTAATTTAAAAATAAAATGCCTACAACCTTAGCTTTAGATATGTATTGTTCATTATTTTTCTATATATGTTGTCAAACACTCTCATGAAGTGACTTTACCACTTGTGCTTTCCTACTTCCATCAAGATTAAGTCTTTTTATCAATATGTAAAGGAATCAAATAAAAAGGGGTTAGATGATTTCAACCATAAACAATCTTAAATGATGAAGGATCAGTAGTAGAATGTGTACTCTTATTATATGTAAATTCAATAAACGACAAACAATCCTCCTAATTTTCAAATTCTTTAGAATGAAAGAATGTAATAGGGTAGTTAAAGTTCTATTTACTATTTTTATTTGACCATTCATTTATAGATGACAAGTAATCAAAATCTTCTTTAGAATAAAGTTTTTGAATGAACCTTCAAACACAAGCAATTCACGTATAAAACTATTAATCACATAAAGTTTATTCTCTTTAAACAAATAACTATTAAGTCTACATAGTCTATAATAGGCTAACTTTTCATAAGCATTCTTCTCATAAGCATTATATATATATTAGCAAAATCATTATCATTAATATACAAGTTTTTCACATACTTAAATCCTAAATTCTAATAATTTAGCATTTAAAGAAGAAAGAAGATTGTACCTTTTAAATAGTGCATCAACCACTATATTATCCTTACCTTATTTGTACTTAACCACAAATGGAAAGGTCTTAATAAATTATACTCACTTGGCATGCCTCTTATTCAACTTACCTTGTCATTTCAAATGTTTCAACAATTTATGATTCGTGGAAAACGAACTCTTTTGACCATAAATAATGATTATAAGTCTCCAAAGTGTTCACCAATACATAAAGCTTCTTGTCATAAGTTGAGTAATTCAATTTTGCTTCATTCATGTTTTGTACCTTATTCTTATTCTTAGTCTTTTATTCATGTTTTATATCTTACAATAACCTACTTAACTTGTTTTGTGCTTAACAGTGTTATGGAAACATAAAGTGTAAAAATAAACTAAATGAAGTATTTTTAGCATAATCTCAAATAAATGACTAGAAAGAGCATATCGGGACAAGTCATTGGAGCTAATAAGTGCAAATTATAAAATCATAATTGCATTAGAAATCCAACTTGAATAAAGAATCCCAGTGGGATAAGGATTGGTCAGAGCAAATTTTCCAGACCAGATCTTTGTATACCATTTGGACCATATCTAAAGTTATAAATGTAATTTTATTTCCCTTCAAGTTGAGCTAAAAACTGAATATCTTAAACTTTTCATACATATATGTAGGCCTAGTAAATCATTTAGATGAGAGAGAATGACATCTTGAAGTTAGGCTTAAAATTTATCAGCACAATAGCACAAGTCTAACCTAATCTTTTCATGTTGGGATGATGACATGGAAGCTAATTAATAATGTGGGAATGGTCTTACATGACCAAGAAATCTTTATAGATGGTCAAAGTCAATGTACAAGCCATTAAAATCATATTAATAAAAGGAAATCTAAAAGTAGTTTAACTAGTAATTAGTTGTTAACTAGAAAACTTCTCCATCTCCTCACACATACATAACATACCTTAACCCTAAAAGAAAAGGAAGAGGACATTCATAATATAACAAAAAAGAGGGAGAGGGATTTTATGGTTATAAAATTTTATTTTTCTTTTTTCTTGTTCAAAGTTATGTTAATCATGAATTTCATGCAAACTTAGTTTTCAATTTTAAATGGTTAGTACTCTTGGGTCTTAAATTATCATAAGGATTTGGGCTTAAAACTATTCCATATCTAATTGTAATACATAAATATTTTATGTTTTTCTATGATTAAATTTAATAATTGATGACCTAAATTTGGTATGATAGGCAACATATGTTTTTTTTATTTTAAATCTATTGTTAATGATTAGTTTATGGTGGATTCATGACTAATTAACTTAAGTAGTAGAGGTATCTCATTTTCAAACTCAATTTTTATTATTTGTTACTTGGAAAGAATAAGTCTTGATTAAATTAACTCCTCATGTGTATCTAATTATCATGAATCAATTGCACCTATCTAGATCTTAATATCATCATGTAATTAAATCTTCCATGTCTAATGAAGGTTATTGACACGACTAAAAAGTTGATGTCTTCTCCCAAGTGTAGGAGTGTCGAAGAATAAATAACCCGGCAAGACCGGGATTGAACCACAAGGAGGTTAACTGTATAAACTACAAATAAAGAAATAGATAATAACAGAAAAGGAGTTCAAGAGAGCTTTGAAACGTGATATTGATATAAGGATTAAATAAGGATAAAATAATTGTCACGGTTAGAGGATCCACTAATGGTATTTTAAACAAGTATAGTATAAACTCTTTTTATTACTCAACTGGAAACCACACACAAAAGAGGTTCCAATCAGAATATAAATTATTAACATGATTACATTAGTTATCTTATTTGAATAATGCTAATACTTGTAAATGTTGTCATGTATTCGTAATTATAACTTATGTTAACAACAAATCAAGTTCCTTTCATAGCACAAGTGTTGGTTATACCATACGGTTGGGCTATGAAAGTGTCAAGTATTTGTTGTACCAAGGGTTATACAACATAAATCTAGATTAACCATTTAACAAGCAAAGTATTAAAAGTGAACAAGATAACAAATGCAAAACATATTAGTATCAAACATTAGAGTCCATGTTGAGTTTATACTATACTTATTCTTACACCATTAGTGTAACTTTTTCACCTTGACATAATAAACTTAACTAAACATAATGAAAGAGAGAAACATAAATAAATAAGATAAGAATATAAATAAGATATAAGTTAATTAAGTAAAGGAAAGGAAATGAAAAGCATAAACAAGAGATTAATATAAACAAAACTTAAGCATTACAAAAATAAAGAGAGAGAGCAAGAATATAATCTTAATCTGAAAACCAAGATGCCAAAATGCATGGCAAATGACTCCTTTTATAGGCCAAAATTTGAAACTATTGATTTGATGACTAATTGTTGAGTAGGTGGCCACATCTTAACTTGGTGACAATCCTTATCTTCTTGTCTGAACAAAACGTCATTGCTAACGTCAGAATTTGAATAGATTGTCCTCATAAAATTTCTAGGAAATTGTCTCGGCTTTCCAAAAAAAAAAGAATCGGTGCATTTGGACTTCTAGAACTCGAGATATGGGCTGAACACTGAATAATGTCTGGGCTGCAGGACAGATTCCAACTTCTCCATTGTTGCTAAGATTTGGACTTCCAAACAACAGAATTGAGTTTTAGACTCCATGAATGTTTTAGGCCTATGTCTTAGCTTTCTAGCTATATAAACCAAATTGAAATCCAAGATCTACAGCTCCAGATATGACCCAATGACTGAACAGTGTTCCAGTGTGGACTGAACCGACATCTCTTTTCTAAGCTTAACCCTCTCTTTGTCTTCTCAATTTCAGTAGTTGAACTCATCAATCAATCCTTTGATTTATGTGATAGGCCTACATTTAAGATGAATATTTACCATAAATTAAAGGTATCTTATATTATTAGACATGTTATTATAAAACATGCTCTAGTTAAGGAGTTATTGATACTTGAAGTGCAAAATGATGATATAAAACCTTGATAAAAATGCACTTTTAAGTACTAATCAGTTATTGTGTGATTAGAGTTAATAAATGCACGAATACTAAGTTAACTTAAAAGTAAGGATGGGTAGAAAAATGTCTTTCACAATTGATTCATTTATGATCACAAATCAAATTAGAAAATATATCCAATTCAATTATTGGTGTTTAATTATTCTTGAGGAACTTTTTTTTAAAGTTAACGTTAAAACTTTTTTCTCTTTATAGTTTATATTCTACCGAATTTGTCTTTTTATTTTTAGAATTTTTATTTTATTTTCATAGTGTTTTAAATCTCTTTTAGTTAGTTTAGATCATAAAAAAAATCCCCCTTTTAATTATTTATCGTTTAAATTTCATATAAGTTGATTTTGTTAGATTAACATATTTCATGCATTTTTACTTGGTTTGTTTTAATCTAAACTTAAATAACTTGTCATGATTGAGTAACTAAGTTATAAGTACTTGTATCTCTATGGTACGATACCCTAACTTTCTATTCTATAAATCATTAATTTTAAGGGTTTAAATTTGCACAAAGTCAATACTCGCACGCTAAAATGAGTAATTGGTTGCTTCTCAAAACAACTCTAATACATGTTTATGAGGCATCACACTCAATCTCAAAAGTTTCAGTAAAGTCAGGTAATACTAATAAATGTGCTAAATATAACCTTTTTTTAAGAAGATTAAATGTATGCTCTTGATCACTACCCCATTAAAACCTAACAAACTTTTCAACAATCTCAATGAGTGGTACAACTAGTAAACTTAATTCCTTAATAAATATCTTATATAAAATAGTCAAACCATGAAAACTTCTTACCTGAATAATTGATTTAGATGTGGGTTATTCTTGGATATCCTTTACCTTTCCATCATCCATCTATATAACGTTTACACTAATAACATAACCAAGAAAAAGGAACTTTTCCAAAGTAAAAAGTATATTTTTTTTCATATTAGCATATAATGTTTCTTTTCTCAAAACATTAAGCACACGTCATAAATACTCAATATGGGCCTAAACTTTTGCTATAAACTAAGATATCATCAAAATAAACAACAATAAACCTGCCTATATATGCACGCAAAACATGATTCAACAATCTTATAAAAGTACTAGGTGCATTAGTAAGATCAAACGACGTAACTAACCATTCATATAATTCATATTTAGTCTTCAAAGTAGTTTTCCATTCATCACCTTCTTTCATTTTAATTTGATGATATCCACTTTTCAAATCAATCTAAGTAAAAACACAAGAACCATGTAATTTATCTAGCATATAATCTAACCTGGAAATGAGATGTTTACAATTTACCATAATTTTCTTGATAGCTTAGTAATCAACACACATCCTCTAAGATCCATTTTTTAGCACCAATAACACCAGAAGAACACATGAACTCATGCTTTCTTTTATATGCCTCTTGGACATCAACTTTTTAACTTGCATTTGAAGCTCCTTTGTCTCCTCGTGATTACTTCTATAGACTGGATGATTAGGAATCACATATTTGAGTATGAGATCAATTTGATGTTTGATTCCTTTTATTGGTGGCAAACCATTAAGCATATTTTTAGAAAACACATTTTTCAATTCTTGTAACAGAGAAACATCAATACTAGGAATAGAAGAATCAAGTTTGTTAGTATTAAAATATGCCTATAAATATAAAAGTACAAATATAGATTGGTTAGTATAAAAAAATTATTATTAATCTCACTTTTTTTTGCATAAAAACTCATTTGTTTCTTTGTTTCTTCCTCAATACTCTCATTTCTCTTTTTTTTTTCTTTCTTTTTTCCTTAATTTTTCTCTCTATTCTCGACCAACTCTCTAATTTTTCTCTCTCGGCTGAATCTGACTTTTCTCTCATCTCATAGCTCACGATCAAATCTTGATTTTCACTCATTTCAGCCTCACTTTTCCTTTTCAATTTCAACTGGTCATTGTAAACTTATTTAAGTGATAATGATACAATAGTGATGAATTTTCCATATTTTACAAAAGAACACCTATTTCTAAATCCATCATATACAACCTTCCTATCAAACTGACATGACCTCACTAATAATAAATGACCTGCATGTATGGAAACAATATCACACAAAACTTTATCACTATATCTTCCAGTAAAAAATGAGATAAAAATTATTTATTAACCTTCACTTCCCCATCATTAATTCAAACACTAAAGTCTATAAAGTTTATGATACTTTGTAGTATTCAAATTCAACTTGCTAACAAGTATAGTACAGGCTACATTAACACAACCCTCACTATCTATAATCATATTACACAACTCATTACTGATGTGGCATCTCATATTAAAGATATTACTCATTAATTACTTTAAATCATCCCTTTTTATTTGATTATTCAATGCTCACCTAATTATAAAATATTCACCCTTAACTAGATACTCTACATCACTATCATTCATAATATCCTATCATCATTGTTGTCACTTTCGGATTCAATCTTCCCATGATCATGTAAAATCATAACTCTCTTATTTTAACATTCAAAAGCTATGTGACCTATTCTCACACATAAGCAATAAATAATATTATTGTTACGAGTATCATATTTACCTCTTATATTTATGGAGACTTCTTTCTTTCATTTAGGTAGTCTAGTTTTAGCTCCCACAATCGACTTGTTTTGGGCAGCCCTCTCTTTCCTATAATTTAGCCTCCATGTTAAAAAGGAACCCCAATTATGAACTTGTCATGTACTACTCTTCCTCTTAAGTTGTTGTTCCATCTTTATAGCTATATACACCATGTTTTTTTAACTTTATATAGTGCTGCAACTCTACCACATTCGCTATCTCACGATTCAAACCATTAAAAACCTAGCTATAGTAGCTTCTTGGTAAAATCATCTTATTTTATATTTTTATGACCTTATTTTTAGTCTTTTATTCATGTTTTATATCTTATAATAGTTTACTTAACTTATTTTCTACTTAATAATGTTATGGAGACACAAAGAATAAACAAGAGTTCAATAAAGCTTTTTTTAGCACAATTTTAAGTAAAGGACTAGAAAGAATACATTGGGAAAAGTCATTAGAGATAAGAAGTGAAAATACTAATTTCATTAGGAATCCAACTTGAATAAGAAATTCTAGTGGGATTATGATTGGTTAAACCATATCTATCATACTAAATGTATTTTTACTATTTAAACTATATCTAGAGCTATAACTGGAATTTTGTTATAATTCAAGTTGGGTTGAAAATTAGACATCTCAAGCTTTCCATTCATATATGGTAAGAGTGCTAACTCATCTAGATAAGAAAGCATGACATCTTGGAAATCATGCTTAAAATTTGTCAGTAAACTAACACGAGTCTAGCCCAATCTTTTCATGTTGGGATGATGACATGGCAACTCCTTAATGATATGAAAAGTGATGCGAACCTTGTGATCATGTGGTCATGCAACCCCTAATCAAGATTCAGATCTACTCCTGAAAAGCCGAAAGAGGTCTGATAGGAGTGACACAATGATAACCTGCCCCAAGGCATGATTACTATTGGAATGAAGTTGAATGATGTCATGAAGCCAGTTAATATTTGATAAGTCAGATTTAGTTCATTCAAGAACCAAAAAAATATAAGAATCTCTCTCACACATTAAACTGAAAAGTTTGGAAGTATTATTCTTCAAAGGTGCCAAAATTTAGGCTTTACTTGTGTTTAAATAGTTATGAGAAATTAACCCTAATGAATCTATTTTTGTGGGCTAAATTAACTCATTTATAAAAAACTGATCCAAAACCTCTACTAGTAAGCCCAAACTCTAATCCAAACAAGCCTTAGATCTTAGTTGAAAATAAAGTATTAATTAAGATCAAACAAGTCTTGGGTATAGCTAACAAAATAAAAAGAAAGTTCATAAGTCTAAGTCTTATTTTGTTGTGAAAAGTTAAGAAGAAAATAAAACATTGTTGCCCAATAATCCTAGGAACTAAAGGAGAAGTTGTTGCCTCTTTGGTTTTCAAGTTAGAAGAGGATTATGATCTCAACCTTGTATTTATCCTTCTTTTGAAAGGAAAATGATGCTGCTTTTAATGCTCTTATTTGCTGCCATATGTGTTTCCTAAGTTAGCTTGGATTCTTTTGTTTCCTTTACTATGTTTTCTCCTCACCAGACAAGGAAAAAAAATAAATCCTAATATTTAAAGAAAATAATTAATGTTCCCACACATAATAGGAAATTCAAAACTAGTTAGGAGTCTATAAAACACATGGAAACATCACAAAACAAGGCTAGTCGGAATCGATACAATATTAGCAGCCTTGTTGTCGAAACTTTATGGTCCAAATAAGGGTGGATTGAGTCTCTCTTGCATATGAATTAAATGTATTAAGGCCTCGTCTTTATGCTACAAAGGATCCCAAAGTCCAGCCTTGGCCGAAACTTGCATAATTAGTCCATTCAATACACATTTGGACTTTGTGATTGGCTCATTTGGAATGTGTAATGGGTCTTTGATGTTTGTGAGCTGATCCACATCATAAAAGGTCTCATATGACCAAAAAACCTCTCTACAAGGTCAAAGTCGATGCACAAGTCATTAAAATCATATTACTGTAAAGAAACTTTAAAGTAGTCAGATTAGCAATTAGTTATTAACTTTGAAATTTCATCACTACCTTAATTTTATATTTTACCAATCTTAACTTCTAAAAAAGGGATCATGTTTAGAACATAGAAGAAGAGAAGGAGAGGGATTCTATGGTTATAATTTTTTTTTATCGTTTTTCTTTTTTTAATTTACGACATGCTTAGTTTTCAATTTAAGAGGTTAGTACTCATGGATTTTAAATTATCATGAGGATTTGTTCTTAAAATTATTCTATATTTGATTGTGATACATGAATGTCTTGTGTTTTTCTATGATTAAATTTGATGATTAATGATTTAAATTCTATATGATATGCAACATATGTTTTGTTTTAAATTTATTACTAATTAATCAGTTTATTACAGATGCATGACTATTTAAATTAAGAAGCAGAAATATCTAATTTTCAAACCCATGTTTGATTATTTTTACTTAGAAACATAAGTCTTGATTAAATTAACTTCATATACGTGTTTAATTATCATAATTCAATTGCATCTATCTTGATATGCTTAAATGCTTAATGAAGGTTATTATGTGATTCTGATTAATTAATGCATAGATGCTAGATTAAATAAAAAGTAAGGATTGGTAGAAAAACTTGTTGTTTTTCATGGCTGATTTATTTATTATCACAAATCAGAATAGAAACCATATTTAAATTTAATAATTGATATTTAATTGTTCTAGAGGAATACTACTTGTGCAAAAAAATTCTTTATATTTTTTTTACATTATGCCGATTTACCTCTTATTTTTCAAAATTGATTTATTTTGTTTTCTTAGCTTTCCAAGTTGTTTTTAGTTAATTTTGATAGTATACAAAACCCTAATTTTAGTTACTTTCATTGATGTGTGCTTGAATTTAAAATTTGCATCTTTCGTTGGTTTATTTTAATCTAAACTTAATAGCTTGTCTTTATTAAGTAATTAAGTTATAATACTTGTATCTTTTTGGGACAATACCTTTATTTTTTATACTACAAATCATTAATTTAAGGTTTTAAATTTGCATAACTTTAACACTCGTCAAACTTTTAGCATCGTTGTCAAGGATACTAATCCTTATTTATTTGAATCAAGCTTGTGTTTTTGTTTAGTTTAGCTTGCTCAATACTTTAGCATATAGAAGAATGCATTTTGGTTTATGCAATGCACCTAGTACTTTTCAAAGATGCATGACGAGTATATTTTCAGACTATGTAAAAGGAATCACAAAGATTTTTATGAATGATTTTATTGTTTATAGTACTTTTGATGCACACCATGAAAATTTAACTTTTATTTTGAAAAGATGAATGGAAACTAACCTTGAATTATAAAAAGTGTCATTTTATGGTTGAACAATGGATAGTTTTAGAGCATGTAGTTTCTATTAGAGGTTTGAAAGTTGATAAAGCTAAGATATATATTATTGTATCCTTATCTTATCCCTCAAGTGTGCAAGAAGTTCATTCTTTTCTAGAACATGTAGGTTTCTATCGGAGATTTATCAATGACTTTTTGAAAATAGCATTGTTTTTATGTAAATTATTGGCAAAGGATGCAAATTTCATGTTTAGGAAAAAAGTTGTTCTTTTTCATTCATGTTTAAAGCTCTTTCTTTGTTTTAATGATGGTATCGTAACCGGGGTTAATTTGATTGAACCTTAGACATGGGCATAAAGTCAAGTCATAGACAATAAATGAATGTATATATTAGGAGGCAACCCAATATACAAAAACAATTAAAAAAATAGATTTGCTTTCATCTTTTCTTTCCTCTTTTACCTTTATTTTGTTTTTTGTTTTTTGTGTGATGATGCTTGTTTTACCTGGTTTAGCCAAATTTATTCATGTTTGGGTGTTTTTCCTTTGCATGTGCAATTTACTTTAGGTATGAGTACTTGTTTTTAATATAAAAAAATGTTATGTTGGATTTTTGTTTCAAACCTTTAGTATATGTTTTTACTTTTTATGAGCTTTGGAGAAATTCAAACATTATTATTTGATGAATATTATTCATTCAAAAGTTATGTATTTTAAGAAGTTATTTAATATCTTGTAGATATTACAATTATATTACATGTGTGTGTGAACCATAAAATATACAGTGATAGAAGAAATATAAAAACAAATATTCTCTTTATAATCTTTATAATTTTAATGAGAATATACTATAGGAATTTAAAATTAAAAGAAGCTAAATATTGATATTTTCATAACAATAAATTTGAATGCTTCGATGATTATACTCAAAAGTCAATCTATACCCAATTCAAAATTAATACATCAATATCTGATATATATGTGTGCTCATGCTGAAAGTAATTTTTTTAATTTAATATAATATATGTATTTCAATATTAATAAAGTACATATATTGATAACAATAAGAAAGATATAAATATATTAGAAACCTATTGTCGTCCATAGATGCAACTCCCTTCTACCTGTTAAGTAGCTCCTCTATCATCTGCAATGCAACCCTTTCCTCGTCATCTGGACCATCATCACTACCACCTTCTTGGCCTGCCATATCTGATGTATCTGAGATGAGAATCTTTTGTTCCGGGGCTTGCCGTCCATCCTTCTTTCCAAGCTCTACAGTCATAATCCAATTTGAAACCGAACGTGGACCGGCACGCTTTTGCCAGACTCCAATGTGGCAATTCTCGGCGTCAAGCCTTAGACAAGTTAGGGAAGGATATGGAGATCTGCAATATTTGCGTAGTTTTGCACTAAGAGCTGACGAGGAGGAGGGAGAGTTCTGACCATTTCTTGTTTGATTTGCAACCACAGGGAAGTTTGTTTTGGCGTTACGGCCACTCATCAAAATCGCTGCTTCATCGTAGGCTCTTGCTGCCTCTTCATCTGTATCAAATGTTCCAAGCCACACCCTTCTTTTTCTGTGCGCAATAATCAAGAACCCATGAAAGTTTAAGGCTACCGATAAAGAAAACAAAAGGACAAAAGAAAACTAAGACTTTGGAGCGAAAAGGCTAGAACATGATAGCAAAGTACTGGGGACGATTTTTTTTTTTTTACCCCAAAACACTTTGAATTTTAGAAATCATTTTCAAACAGGTATGAATGAACAGATAGATAAATAAATATAGGAAATTGAGAAACATAAGAACAAAACCAGTACAGTAAAGGATGACGAATCTCAGACACCCATGAGCCCCAGTGGCGTTGCCTGACACCTCTGAACTTCTTTGATTGTACCATGACGTGAAGAACTGACAGACTTTTATGTCTTTCTGCGTTTTTCCCTTGCCAGTTCAAATCTTACGGATCAAGTATATATACAGTACAAGAGAACGTTATGCTGTGAGCGAGCTAGTAAATTGAATGAGCAATTATTCATTGCTTGGTTTTTGGATCAAGTATAGCTGTATAGGCCATTGGTAGCGTCAACAATCTACCCTAGAATTAAAGGGTCACCCTCTATTTTCCATTAGCAGCTGCTGCATGTGCTGGCCATAACTTGCAACCCCCCACTCTACCTCTAGGCACTTGGAAAATTGGAGGAACAGAAACGACAATTTTCATGTAAATGGAGCGTAGGCGTATATAATAACCATCCAAGGTCCCTAGTGGGCATAATAACCATCCAAGGTTTCTAGTGGGTATAGTGTGATGGTAAAAGATTTGAGATCTACACAGTAGGTCTCGAGTTCGAGTCAGGACGTGCATCTCTTGTAAAAACTTGAGACAACCAAGATTTTACTCCCTCACCTGAACCTATAAAATATATTTTTCAGAAAAATAAGATTTTCTCAAATAAAAAAAAACCAAGAATTTAATTCTACACAGCTATGATTAAATACCAGTTGTGTTGTGGCCCCAAATTGTCAGCTTTCCTATGTCTCGGTGATTGGAAAGGGAGTTGACAGCTGATTTTCCGTGTTATATACTATATGCTAAAGCAAGAATAGGCAACGCTTCAATTATCAATTGCCATGTTACTACGTCCGAAGCTACAACTGCAAGCACATGTGTGTATAAATATACATTTATGTAGTGTTGTACAAGCAAATTTAAGTGTTAAACCCTAGTAACATTGCGAGTCTGATTAATTTTTTTATCATATAAAAAAATATTTAAATATTATTAATAATATTTTTAATCATGTAAAAATTAATTTAATATAATTTTATATCTGATTAATTTAATAAATCTAAAAATTATAATCAATTTTAATGTTTCATAACACATATTTTCTGTAATGTTTTTCAAAGTTGGATTTTTAAACCTTGTGTTGAAGTTGCTAAAAAAATAAAATAAATAATATCAGTAATATATATCTAAGTACCAGCTGAAGTCGTATCTTTGCTATTGCATTCATAATTCCCTTGTATATATATCTAATAATACACATATTTTGATACACATTCTTAAACCAGAGCTAAAATAAAAGGAAATATCTCATTATTTTTGTTAAAAAAAAAAAAACTATTATCAATAACTTCCCAAGTAGATAGATAGGAGTAGATAACTGTTACGAAACCTCAATTATAACTTTAAATACCCAGAAAACTCTCGTAAATATTTTTGTTTCATCATTAAAATATTATTTATGATCCCATTATACAACTATACCAAGATTTCATTTGGGTGAATGGTTTATGCATATTGACATGAAATGTTCTTAGATTATAAGGCTGTGGAGGGTCATAACCTAATTTTCTACTAGTTCATGTACATGCAAGATGCCATCTAGGTTTCTATATACCAAGATATATAGTACAAGTTTCTTGTTTTGATGAGGCAATCAAGATAGTTTAATTTGAAAATTATTGATTGGATCATCCATTTTTGTATTTTTTTTCACATTTGTATGATTCATTTTCCTATTTCTTTCCAAATCTTTTCAAAGAGACAAAAATTATGATAGAAGAGAAAGATGGTTCATCAAATTCCACTTTTAAGGGAAACTCAGGTTTTTTTTTTTTTTTTTCCCCTTAAAGAGAGGTACAGATCTTGGGCACCAGATAGGCAAAACTACGCTTGTGCATGTTATTTCTCAATCTTTTATTCTCATACTTTTTCCAAGCAAGAATGATTTGTTCGCAGATGGGTTGATGACTTCTGGAGGACTAAGAGAAAATAATTAATTTATTTGTTTTCTTGCATAGAGAAACTCTTCAAAACCAAAAAAATCCATTATAATCAGAATTTTTTTTATAATATTGAGAAGGAAAAGAATTATGATGCTATAAAATGAATGGAAATGTAAAAATAAAAGGTCGACTGTGTTTTTTTACAAGTAACATGGAAAGATTATTTGCAATTAGAAGATATTTCACGATAATGAAAAACGTCTCATTATATATTATATTTTAAAAATACAAAAAATTATTTCAAAATAATTTAAAAAACTTATTTATTTTATTTCTATATTTTTGTCATTCCATTCCAACCAAAAACATGGCTATTCTTTATATATTTATCTCTTGTATCTTGTAAAACTAACCAAAACTTTATAGATATGAAAATTAATTTTATACTCTAAACCTCCTTTTTACATCAAATGCAGTATTTCTACTTTTTCAAATTTGTACACAGATTAGAAAACATATTTTAAAAGTTTTTTTATAGTTTTTCAATGCAAGGTTTTCAATGTTTTTCAAATAAAGAAAAAACATGAACATTACAATTATTTTACATTTATATATAAGCACTTCTTAGTAATTTAAAAGATTAAAATTATATTTTTATATTTAGTTAGTGTCATAAATTTAATTTTTATTATAAATCTAATATAAAGATTTTTTTTTTACTTCACAATATTAACTTTTTTATGGTAATTTTTAATTTAATGAGATGAAAGTGATGGAAAAGCCTATATATGTTGGAAAAACAATAACAGAATAGAGGCAGGGTTACTACTCCCATAATTTTGGAGGAATATAATACACTAAATAATGATACTCTCACACCTTTCACTATCAAATTCATACAATATATATAGACATTATAAAAAGTCTTTTACAATCTTCAAAGTACTTAATTAATATTAGACTCTTTAATATTTACTTTAGATTCATAATATTTCTAGATTCATAGTATTTTTGATGTGGATGGTTATTCATTGTACTAACTTCAATACACTAAATCTTGATAAACAAGTTTAATAACTAACATTCTCCCTTCTTAAACTAGTTCCATCAATCTTCATGATTCCAAGCTTCTTTTGCAAATAACAGAAAACATCAATTTTCAATGGCTTTATAAAAATGTCAGCAATTTATTCATGAGTTTTGACATGAACTAACTCCACATCGCCTTCTTTTATGTGCTTTTCGATGAAGTGAAATCGAGTATTAATATGTTTTGAACGTTTATGATGAACTGGATTCTTTGCAAGTGCTATAGCAGACTTGTTATCAAAAAAGATTCATGTAGCTTTACTTTGTTTCTGCTACAAATCTTCCATTAGTTTCCTTAGCCATGTTGCATGCCACATACACGATGCAGCAACAATGTATTCTGCTTCACATTTGGATAATGCAAAAATAGATTGTTTCTTTGATGTTCACATGAAAGTTGTTTCTCCTATAAAAAATATAAATCCAGTTGTGCTTTTTCTGTCTTTCAAATTTTCTGCCCAGTCACTATCACTATAACTTGTAATTTCAAGATTCTGCGAGGATGAATAAAACAATCTATAGCTTGCAATTCCTTTAACAAAACAAAGGATCCTTTTTGTTTTCTTCAAATGTAAACTTCTTGGCTTCTCCATATATCTACTAATCAAGCCAACTTTAAACAAAATGTCTAGTCTGGTACATGTTAGATAACGCAAGCAACCCACAATACTTTTGTAGTATGTAGGATTAACTAAATCTCATTATCCTTCTTTAGTTAACTTGGTTTCATATTCAACTAGATTGTCTGCTGGAAAACAATCTTCCATAGCAAATTTCTTCAAAACTTATGTTGCATCCTTGGCTTGTGAAATGAAGATTCCATCACTGCACTGCTTCACCTCTAATTCCAGAAAATAGGCCATGAGACTTAAGTCTATCATTTCAAATTCCTTCACCATGGATTGCTTGAAGTCTTGAATCATAGTTGGATCATCCCCTGTGAAAAGTATATCGTCAACATATAAACAAACAAACATTACTCTTCATTGTAAACTTTTTTTCACATATAATGCATGTTCTTAAGGACATCTTGTGAATCCTTTCTGTGAAAGATAGCCATCAATTCTGGAGTTCGATGCTCTTGGTGCTTGTTTGAGCCTATAAAGAGCTTTTTTCAATCTGCAAACCTTCTTTTCTTCTCCTTTTACCACAAAGCCATCTGATTGTTCTACATACATTTCCTCTTCAAGGTTGTCGTTCAAGAATGCTGACTTTACATCCAACTGAAATATCTTACATATTTTCTGAGCTGCTAGGGAAATCATCAGTCTTATTGTTTCCATTCTTACTACTAGAGAAAAAACATCTTCATAATCAACTCCATATTGTTGCTTGTACCCCTTCGCTACTAATTTGGCTTTATTTTTTTTCAATCTCTCCTTTTTCACTCCTCTTTGTCTTGAAAATCCATTTTACTCCTATTTATTGTATTGTGTCCTTCAAAAAAGTGTTGTCAATTCCCATGTATTATTTTTTTTTATGATGGAATTGATCTCCTCTTTCATTGCTTTCTTCCATTTGTCTTTTTGATATGCTTCTTCAAATGTAATAGGATCATTTCCTGAAAACAATCAAAATATATTAACATCATTAAAATTGATTATTTTTGTTACATCATAAATCTCTTGTATGCTCTTTGTCTTTCTTGTTGTTATGCTTGTAGGACCAGCATGACTGTTAGATGATAGAGATAGAGCTAACATGATTTCTCTTTTATCTTTTTAAATATGTTCTTCATTTACAATTAGTTTTTATGGTTGATCTTCAGAATTCCAGTTCCATTCTTGCTCTTCATCAAACTTCACATCTTTTGACATGATCACCTTCTTTGTCATCAGATTGTATAATTTATAACCATACGAGTTTTCTCCATATCCCAGCAGCATGCATTTCTAACTTTTATGTTTAAGTTTAGTTCTTTTTTCCTCTTGAATTTTGGCATAAGCAACATTGCCAAAAATTCTCAAGTGATCAACTATCAATTTCTTCAGGCTCCATACTTCTTCTAGCATGATCTTCTGAAGTCTTTTTATTGTAAATCCGTTCAACAAATACACAACACATACAACTGCATCGCCCTTAAACTCTTTTGGACAATTTTTTTCTTTTAGGATACATCTAACCATGTTTATAATAGTTCTGTTTTTTCTCTCTGATACTCCATTATGTTGTGGAGTCTATGGCATTGTGAGCCGATGAACAATAACATTTTCCTTACAATAATCATCAAAATCATGAGAAATATACTCTCCTCCCCTATCTGTTTTTAGGCACTTTAGCTTACACTCACTTTGTTTTTCTATTGAATTTTTAAACTCCTTAAATTTGTTCAGCACTTCTTTCTTTTCTTTTAACACACATACCCATGTCTTACCATTGAAATCATCAATAAAAGTGAGAAAATACCTACTTTATCCTATTGAAGTAGGCTACATAGGGTCAGACACAACTAAATACACCAGGTCAAGAGGTTAAGATGCTCTTGAACTCTTTTTTGGGAATGACTTTTTGTGTTGTTTTCTCATTACACACACTTCACATATTCTGCTTATGTGCTCTAACTTTGGTATTCCAATAACCATTTTTTTTTCTCCATCAACATCAATGATTCATGGTTCAAATGCCTTTATTGCAGATGCCATAAATTCATCATGTTAGAGATTTCTGCCTTCAAACATTTTGACAAATATATACTCAGATCCATAGGGAACATTTTATTTCTAGTCATTTTAACTGAAGTAATTGCAGCTCCAGACTCATCAAAAATCTTCAAATTCTTATCTTTCATCTGCACTTCAAAGCCTTTCTCCAAAAACTGTACCAAACTCAGAATGTTGTTCTTCATGTCTGGAACATAAAAAACTTATTATATGAACTTCTGCTTACCATTCTTAAGTTTAATAAGAATTTTGCCTCTTCCTTCAACTAGTCTTTGAGAAAGATCTCCAAAGGTAATTTTACCTGTATAACTTTCATCAATATCAACAAATGTTTCCTTCATACCACACATATAATTTGATGCTCATGTATCTAAATACCAAGTGTTGGAGTTACTGCCATCAACTTTTTTACAGGCCAACAATAATGTAGGTTCTTCATAATCAATTTCTTTCTTAGCAAAGTTGATATTTTTGTCTTCAAATTTATAATGTGAACAATCTGAGGCAAAATGACCATACTCTTTACAATTAAAACATTGTACGTTTATATTATTATTCCTCTAATTTGAATATCCTCTATGACTTCTTCCTTTGCTTCTGCCATGGCCTCTGAAATTAAAATTTTGATTTCGTGCTCCATGAGATTCTTGATTTCTGAATGATCTTCCTCCTCTTCCTCTTCTATGAAAGAACATTCCTCTTTGAAATGCTCCTCAGCCAGATTCACTAACATTCTTCACGGTTAACTTTATTTGCAATGCTTGTTCAAAAGATCTTCCTTCTCCTCTTCTATCAATTTTCTGCTCATGAGCTTATAGAGATCCCATTAATTCTTCTATTGTCAAATCTTCTAAAAAAATTTATTCTTCAATTGCTACAACCACATGATCAAACTTTGAATCTAGAGACCTCATAATTTTCTCCATCACTCAAACATCATCAATATTCTCACCATTCCTTTTCATCTGGTGAACCAAATAGATTATTTTTATGAAGTAATCTGAAACTATCTTATTACTTTATTCAATTTCTCAAAGTCTCATCTCAATGCTTGCAACCATACCTTTTTTGTCTTTTTAACTCCAATATAAGTCTTGTTAAGCATTTTTCATGCCTCATTTAACGTTTTTGTTGGTGCTACCATCTCAAGAGTTGCTTCATCAAGTCCTTGATAAATCATGAATAAAGCCTTATTATCCTTCTTCCTTGATTGTCTCAACATTTGTCTTTTTGCATTACTCATTGTTGTCTCTTCTCTTGTTGATTCTGGTTCAGTATAACCATCTTCAACTAACTCCCATAACTTTTGTGATCTTAGTAATGCCTTGTATTGAATACACCATAGATCATAGTTTTGTTTAGTAAGACAGGGAATATAAAACTGAGAATTGTTATTGTTGGAAGCCATATCTACTTTCAAGCTCTGATACCAAATTTGTTGGAAAAACAATAACAGAATAGAGTAGGGGTTACTACTTACACAATTTTGGTGGAATACAATATACTAAATAATAGTACTCTCACACCTTTCATTATCAAATCCATATAATATATATAGACATTATAAAATATCTTTTACAATCTTCAAGGTACTTAATTAATATTAGACTCTTCAATACTTACTTAAATTTATAGTATTTTTAGATTCATAGTATTTTTGATGTGGATGGTTATTCTTTGTACTAACTTCAATACATTTAATCTTGGTAAACAAGTTTAATAACTAACAATGTATTCATATATTTTTTTCCAAAAAAAAAACTACAAGACCCAAATTTTGGTGACCTTATGGTGTCACACATTCATATTTTTATATATTTAATTTGATGATAACAATAAAATAAAAAATGGATTACTAATATACTTTGTTGAGAATAAGTTTTAAATAAGTTTTATACAAAAATACATCAACAAGCATAATGGATTCCGTGAAGAAATCAATCTAGAAGTCCAAGAAGGAAGCAAAGTGAAGACTTAAAATAAGTGTTCATTTTAGTTTCTCATTGTATATTTTTATATATTACTTGATAGGACAATTAAAATGAACTCATACACTTCACTCTTTATGCATTAAATTATTGATAATAATAAAATAAAATCTAAGATAAATGGTTCTAAGAATTCACCTAGGTAAAACTGTTAAATCTGGAATTCTATATGAACCAGTCCATCACTTATTCATTAGTTATAAACATCTGGGAATTCTATAGGAACCGGTCAATCGATTGGCTTGACCAATCTAAATCGGTCAACTATTTTATCTGTCAAAGGAACATTAATGACTATAAAAGCTAGCTTTTCTTATATATATATATATATATATATATATATATTGTAAAATTAGATATAGAATCAAAATATATATCATATACAAGCTATTGTAAGAAAAAAAACAACTACAAAATCATAAATACTTGGTCATACTCTAATTTGTTCTATAAATCTTCATATTCAAGCACAAAGAGTATTCAATCTCATTCTCATTATACTTAAACACCTTCAAATCCTATAAGTATTATCTAATGAATTATAAAGATATTAGAACTTTACTTGTAACATCCACTATATTGAGAGAATTTGTTATGAAAAAAAAAACCATTGTAAACCTTTGAAAGTTAGGTAAAAACTCTTGGTATTAGTGAGGTAATGTCACCAAGGGCAAAATCTTGAAGAAAGAATTTCTTCAAATGATGTAAAAATTTTGGTGTGAATTCATTAAGATGGTTATTGTACTCTCAAACTGGGACCAGTGAAGAAATACAATACTCAAATACAGTTTGGTACTTGAGGTGTGGATGTAAGCTTGCTAAACCATGTCAAGAATGAGTTTGCAAATTCTCTCCCTTATCTCTTTACTTTAAGTACTTTAATTATATTATTGGTTATTATATTTGCTTTAAGTAAGTTACATTAATTATTGAATTTAGTGATACACATGATTTGCTCCCCTCTTAGGTGTAAAGTTTCCTTAATCCTTGAACAATAATTGATATCAGAGCTTATTTATAAAAAGTTTTCTTAAATTTTGAGTAAAATAAAAACCACTAGTTATAATCTTCAAAATGAAGGATCATCCACATTTAAGCTATCTATTATTGATGGTAATGATTATGCATATTAAAAAGCTAGAATGATAATCTATCTTCAATCTATTGATTTTGATTTATGGTTATCTGTAGAAAATAGATCTCATAGACCAATTAAAATTGAAAAAGGTATTGAGATTCCTAAAACTAGAAGTGAATATACAGACAATGATAAAAAGTTACTTTATATGGATACTAAAGCCATAAACACATTATATTATGTATTAAGTAGAAGTGAAATCAATAGAATTATATCATGTTGAAAACCTAAAGATATATGACAAGCTTTAGAAGTAACTCATGAAGGAACTAACCAAGTTAAAGAGTTTAAAATCGACATGTCAGTTTACCAATATGAATTATTTAAAATGTTTCATAGTGAATCTATAATTAGCATGTTTACTAGAATGACTACCATAACTAATAGTTTGGATGCACTTGGTAGAACATATACTAATGTGGAAATTATGGGTCTCTACCAAAAATTTAGGAAACAAAGGTAATGGAAATTCCAGAAGCTAGGGATCTCACCAACTTTCATTAGAGAAACTCATTGGTTCTTGAATGACCCATGAGATTACCATAGATAAACAACAAGATGAAAAACCTAAGAAGAATTTGGCTTTCAAAATCGTTCATCACATTAAAGATGATGATGATGATAATGATAACGACTACAATGAACATTGATGAAGATATTACTTTTGTAACACACGGACATCGCGGCGACTCGTTAAAAAATTATCACTCGATTGCAAAAAGAACAGATATCTAACATCTTGTTCTTTTAGGGGAAACGGTCTTGTTTAAGGAGTCGCCACCTAGTATTATGGTCACTAGGAACCTAACTGGTGAACAGAGATCCTATGATACGAGATTGGTTACACAAAAGGGAAGATGCTATCACCCCCTAAGCATCCTACCTGAGGCAGGCTGTATTGCTAGTTTTGTCTAAAATTGCTAAGAATTTGTTCTCCTTTTTCCTTTTTTTTATTCTTCCTTCATTTTCCTGACTCTAGCTTCAGTAAACAATTCCTGCGAATATTTTCAACTCTGGCGTTAGTAAATATCGCACAAATCCAGAAAATACGATACTCCTGACTCTGGCGTCAATGAATATTTTAACAAAAAAATGAATTTGAAGAAGAAAATTTCTGTCATTTTTTCTTGTTTATCCTTTATTATTATTTGCTATTTTTAGATGGAAATAAAAAAAATATAACCTTGCACGACATATTTGCATTCAACAATAATAAATCCACAGATTGAGCACATAGCTAAAAACAATACAAGCATAAAGAAAGAAAATAAAATATAGTGCGAGGGGCCCACAAATAAATCAACGAAGACCTCTAAATTTTTTGGAATTTTCTGATATCAAAAAGGGGCTCGTTTAGCCAAATATCAAAATAGAATGGGCATAAAAATTATGGCCAAGGCATAAGGGTGTGTTTTGCCAAACTCATCCTTAGCAAACACACTTTTGGGTCGGCTGGGCCTAAAGCCTAGACCCGGCCTCCTCCTTTTTTTGGGGGGGGGCTGAGTCCAGCCCAGCCTACATGGGCTGGGTTAGACTCAGCCGGCCCAGCCAGGTCACTGGCCCAAGCCAGTGACCCCGCTAGGCAGCAGGCACGCATGGTTCAAACCACGCGTGCGCCGCATAGGGCGAAGGTAATTAAATTACATTCGCCTTGTTTTTTTATTTTGCAGCAAGAGATGCAGAAACAAAGTGAAAATAAAGGCCTTACCTGGCGATGATGAAGGTGGAGACGAAGATGAAAGTGATGGTTTTCTCCAGAGAATGTTCTTTCCCCTGCTCTTGTGTTTTTTTTTTTTTGTTATGGGTTCTCTTTTTTTTTGGGTTTTTTGTTCCCCTGTTTTCTGCTCTTTTTTTCTCGGTATCTTCCTCCCCCCTTGTTCTTGTGATCCTCTGCCTTTTATAGGCTGTCATGCTGCTTATCCTCCCAGAATCATGATAAGGCATGGGGACATTGTGTTTCAGTCGGATTGAGGCACCGACAATCCCGCCCCTGTTAGACTCTTTTCTATAAGCATAAGGGCGTGAAAATTTTATCCTTATCTCCCTAGGGTTGTAATCTTCACAAAGATAAGCTTTGCAAATTGAGTTTTGGTTGGACTAGGATGCCGGTGTTTCACCATTTCCATTCCTTCTTTGCAGGTGGGCTTTCAGCATCCAAGGATGAAGAAGAGAAATAACGCATGCTTAAAACGGTGCGTTTTGGACTGGAGATGACCATTTCTCAATTTGGTCCTCCAAGTTTCAACATTTTAATCGGGTCCCTGGACAGAATTTCGGTGCATTTTACAAAATGGTTGATGGACCTTAATCACTTGTAATTTTGTCCTTAACTAACTCAGAGATTTAATATTGATTCAATTATGCCCCTGATTTCGTTAATTAAACTAATTCTAAGCTTAATTAAATCCTCAAACTTATCCATTCTTCAATCGAACTCTGATATCATTAACTAAACCCAATCAAAGTTTAAATGAAACTCCATACCAACTAATTCTTTCAATTTCTTTAAAAATTAACTTCCAAAATCATAAATCAAACATGATTAAACCCATCAGAGCTTCCCATTTGTGTTGTTTTGATCTAAACCTCAATTTTTCATTCATTTCCTTTTTATGAATTTTATGTTGTCCAAAATTGGGTTATGAAAACTTTAATTACAAAGTTTCCTAATGAATAAGCAAGATAAGAAAAGATCCGCGAACATCAAGAAATATGGAACATGGTTCAAGAAATGAGCTTTTAAGATGCTTTAAATGCAACAAAAAAAGGCATATCAAAGTAGATCATCCATTTCTTCAATACAAGATGAAGAGTCATCATCACGTAAAGTTACTTTACAGACCAATTAAAATTGAAAATGGTATTGAGATTCCTAAAACTAGAAGTGAATATACAAACAATGATAAAATGTTACTTTATATGGATACTAAAGCCATAAACACATTATATTATGCATTAAGTATAAGTGAATTTAATATAATTATATCATGATGAAAAGCTACAGATATATGGCATGCTTTAGAAGTAACTCATGAAGGAACTAACCAGGTCAAAGAGTTTAAAATCAACATGTTAGTTCACCAATATGAATTGTTTAAAATGTTTCTTAATGAATATATATTAACATGTTTACTAGAATGACTACCATAACTAATAGTTTGGATACACTTGATATAACATATACTAATGTGGAAATTATAGGTCCTTACCAAAAACTTAGGAAACAAAGGTAATGGAAATTCGAGAAGCTAGGGAACTTTCATTAGAGAAGCTCATTAGTTCTTGAATGACCAATGAGATTACAATAGAGAAACAACAACAAGAAGATAAACCAAAGAAGAATTTGGCTTTCAAAATCATTAATCAAATTAAGGATGATGATGATGATTATAACGATGACGACATTGAAGAAGATATTACTTTAATTACAAAGTAATTCCAAAGTTTCCTAATGAATAAACAAGATAAGAAAAGATCCTCAAACATCAAGAAAGATGGAACATGGAAGATTCAAGAAATGAACTTTTAAGATGCTTCAAATGCAATAAAATAGGGCATATCAAAGTTGATAATCCACTTCTTCAATACAAGATGAAGAGTCATCATCACAACAAGGCAATGAAAGCTACTTAGAGTGATGATTTAGATTTAAGATCAAGAAATAAAGAACATGTGGCAAACATGTGTTTTAGGCATTCAAAAGTGAAAATAAGGTACAGTCTTCGGATGATAAATCTAACCCTACTTATGATAAGTTATATGATGCACTTAAATCACTTTATGATAAATTTAAGAAATTATGTTCAAAATATAGTTCTTTAAAACAGAACTATGCATGCTTACTTATAATGAAAGAAACCTTATAAAAGAAAACTTACGTTGTGATTTATGATAGTTGTTGTACACTCACAAGAATGCGACATCGCAGTAATCCTTGTTGGGTGTGTTGAGAGATCATAGGTCAAATAAGGAGTCGATCGTAGTATTATGATTACTAGAAACCCTAAATGGTATTTAAAGATTCTAGGCAAGGGACTAGTTGCGTAAAGGGAAGGTATTAATACCCTTAGTATGCCTTACCTAAGGTAAGCTGCATCGTTTTTCTTTGTTTATGGTTGTTATGGTTTGATAGTGTTTCTAAATTCTATCAGCCTACTATGGTGGATTCATTATGATGAACAAATCTTTGTTTGCTAAATCAAGAACTTAGTCTAAAAGGTCCCAGGTAAAAAAGATTTCAGAAGAAAACAAACTCATTCACAACTTATGTGCCGCGAAGGAGCTGAAGCTAGAAATCTAAAGGAATTTGGTGATTATTGAAATTTCACTTTTTTCTTTGGTATTTTGAAAGTCCATAACTCTTGTACCATGAGACATAGGTTGAAATGTCTATAGTTACCGTTTAAGCTTCTTTTGGGTCAAACTTGAAATTTTTTACATCATTCCAAATAATAGTTCAAATAAAAATCCTTGTAGTTTATATCATTACATTAGAAGTGCTAATAATATTTTGGATATTGACTCTTTTGTAGGTTTTTTATCCTTATATTAAAAGTGAATGATATATTTTCTTGCCAAAAATAAGTTTTTAAATTTCTTAAAATATAGGCCAAAATCTTTGGAATTTAACAAACTTGTTGAAAATTTATGCAACACCCTTTTAAGAAAACATGCCAAAGCATTTTAGATTTTTAAGAAAATGCTCACATAATTTTTAGGATTCCTGGCCATAATAAAAAATAATTGAAAATATTTTTTATTATTTTTTTAAGATTTTGTTTAGCAAAAACTCATTTTCTTTTAAATAAAACTAAAAAAATAGGTCAAACGCATGTTTGCAAAACACACCTTTAAGACACAAAGTTCTTTATAAAAAAAGTTGAAAACCAAACAAGACCTTACCTAAATAACTTGAATTTGACTTGATTGGGTTGACCTAAAATCTCTTATTTGACTATAAATTGAACAAAAAACACTGATTTGACTTAAAAAACAAACCAAAATCAAAATTCAAACAAATCGAGCTTGCTAAAAACATAAAAACTCAAAAATTTATATCAAAACTGAGAAAATACGAAGAACAAATGAAAAACATCAAGAATATGCCTAGCAATATGAATCAAGATCCATACCATATATGAACAAACCTAAAACATAGGAATGTTAGAAATCAATCACTCAATAATAATCAAGCATCAAACATCAACAATTATCAATCAATAATCATGATTTGATTAAAATAAGTTTTAGTGCACAAACAAAACCATATGATTAAAACTTGGAGGTTATTAATGTAAATTAACCCTAGATTATTGATTAATCAAGTTATGGAAAATTATTGGTGCAAAGAATTGGACCAAAATTGATCCAAATCATTGCGCTAATGCAGTGTTCTTCCAAAGAACATTGCACTGAAAACTTAGAATGTGAAGAACAAATTGCCAACCAAAAAATATGCATACCAAGCCCCAAAAAAAGATGAATAATGGAAAGATGACATGTCGTCTGCCTTCTATTCCAAACGATGTGTTTTAAACATGAACCAGATGACATATCATCTATTTAAACCACCGAGAAATTAAAGTTTTTAATTTGGGATTTGGCTAAAATTTAATTTAGCCCCTAATCTATTGATTTCTTTTAATTACAACTGTAATTGTCTTTCAACTTTTAATTTCATGCAATTTGACCCCTATTAAACTCAATTGTTAGCCTCAAAATTCAGTGTATTTTCCAAGTCAGTTCTTTGTTATCAATTTTTGCATTCTGACCCCTAATTAATCAATAAGCTTCCAGTTTTCTTTAATTTTACCCTTGATTAAATCAATGCCACTCCTTAAAGTCTTGCTCCTTTTACGGTTTGGTCCTTAGTTTTGAACTTCTTCAATCAAGCCCACAATTGACTGCCAAAATTTAAAATTTATGCAATTAAACCCTTGTTTTGACCAAATTAGCTTTTAAAAATTACAATTTAACCCTCATACTTCAATTTCTCCCAATTAAAGCCCAAATTAAACTTGAAAATCAATTTTTCTTGCAATTAAGCCCTTAATAAATGCAATTAAACCATAAAGAATTTGAATTGAGTCCTTAAACATCCAATCTTGAATTTTCCTTCCCAAATTCAATTTTCCAATTCAAGAGGCCTTCACTAGTCCATTTTGGACTACCAATATTTCGAATCTTATATATTTTGATCCTCCCCAACTAATCATTAAAAATTTTCTAGGCGTTCTTCATGTTCTCTCTACTAATATATTTTTTTTTAATTTTTTTTCAATTTGTTTTGCATTTCTTTATTTGTATTTTTAGTTTTTTGGTTTTCTTTCTTTTTTCTGATTTTTTGTATATTTCTATGGGGCCTTAAAATGTGTAACAATAAATTCTCTCTCTTTACAATACTTGTGAAGCTAACACTTGTCAAGTGCTCTACACAATAAGTTTGTAAAGACAAACAAATTGTTCTTCAAATCTGATACTCTCAAAGCTTTAGTTTGATTGACATGAAACAATGTCTTCGTAATGATCTCCTTCAACTAGAACTACTATTCAACTATTTTCGTCGGGAAATGAATTATGTCATATTGACAATTTTATTTTAGCTCAGTTGACCTAAAATCCTGAAACTCAACAATTCCTTTTAACTAGAACCCTAGTTTCAACTATTCCTATTAAAAAAAAAAGATTTGTTGTCTCAGCAACCCTTGTTTATAAATAAGTTGACCTAAAATCCTAAATCTCAGTGATTTCTTTTAACTATAACCATGGTTTTACAACTATCAGGAGAACCATATTCTTATAGTTATTCTTCTTTGCAATTGTTTTTCTAGTAGAGTTCCGACATCTTAGTGACTCTTATTTCCAACTTAGTTGACATGAAATCCTGCATCTCAGCAATTCCCTTCAACTAGAACTTTGGTTTTGTAGTTACTAGGAAAACCATATTCTTATAGCTCTTTTTTCATACAACTATTTTTCTTAGAGAGTCCTATTATCTTAGCAACTCTTATTTTCAGCTCCGTTGACTTGAAATCCTGCATTTTAGTGATTGGGAGAACCATATTCTCATAGCTCTTTCCTTATGCAAATGTTTTTATAACTGAGTCTTGTTATCTCAACAACTTCTGTTAGCTTTATTGACTTAAAATCCTACATCTCAACGATTCTTTTTAACTAGAACCTTGGTTTTAAGTTACTATAAGAACCATATTCTCACAACTCTTCTCTTGTGCAACTGTTTCATGAAGTTTTGTTATCTCAGTGATTCTTGTTTTCAACTCAATTGACTTGAAATCCTATATCTCAACTATTTCCTTCAACTAGTACTATGCAAAAGCGTCTTAATTGTTTTGACTGAATCTGAAACAATTTGATTTCAATGCTAGTTTCTTTTCTAATTGCAGGGTTAACTTCCCCCTTATTGATTTCACAGCTTAAAACTCTTTCTTAGCCAATCTTTGACGCATCTGAGTCTGATTTCAAGGCTTTTTCCTATAAAGTAAAACATTGTGCATCTTTACTTGGTTTAGAAAGAAAGGTCCCCCCTTTCTTTGGTTCCTAATTAGTTTCCAAAAATAAGTTTTTAATATTTTTTAAATGCAAGTCAAAATCCTTTGGAATTTTACAAACTTCTTGTAAAATCCATGCAACACCTTAAAAAAAAAAAACGTGTCAAAGTATTTTCGAATTTAAAAACAATGCTCAAGTAATTTTTAGGATTCTTGGCCTTAAAAAAATATATTTTTGAAAATATTTTTTATTATTTTTTTAAGGCTTTGTTTCTCAAAAACTCATTTTCTCTTTAAATAAAATTATCAAAATAGGCTTAAAGGTATGTTTGTCAAACACACCTTTAAGCTATAAAATCCTTTTATCAAAAAAATTGAAAACCAAACAGGACCTTACCCAAATGGTTTGAATTTAACCCGATCGGTTAACCGGAAATCTTTAGTTTAACCATAAATTGAACCAAAACACTAGTTTGACCTAAAAAACAAATTAAAACTTAAAAAAAAATCAAGCTTACAAAAAACACAAAAACCTAAAAAGTTTAGATCAAAACTAAGAAAAAACTAAGAACACAATGAACAAATGAAGAATATCAAGAACATGCCCTGCAACATCAATCAAGATCCAGACCAGATATGAACAAACCAAAGGCATAGGAATGTTGGAAATCAATCACTGAACAATGATCAAGAATCAAATATCAATGATTATCAACCAATAATCATGATTTGATCAAAATAGATTCTGGTGCAAAAACAACTATGATTAAAACTAAAAAACAAAACAGTTATTGATGTAAACTAACCCTAGATTATTTATTAATCAAGTTATGCAAAATTATTGGTGCAAAGAATTGGACCAAAACTTGTCCAAATTATAGAGTCAGGGCAATGTTCTTCCCAAGAACACTGTTTAGAAAACTTAGAAAATGAAGAATAAGCTACCAACCCAAAAATGTGCATACCAAGCCCCAAAACCATGCTTTTTTATTCACACAAACCACATTACCATAGTTACACTTATTTGAGCTAAAACAAATAACAAACAACACCAAACTATCAAAATCATGCATAATGTTTTAATTTTCAAAACTGCCAAATCATGTATAATGTTTTAGAGTTCAAGATTGATATTATGACACTTGAAAGGACTTAGCCAAAACCTAAGAGCCTAGAACATGCAGTAGCAACTTAGAAAAAACTCAATAACCCTACTACCATATTTGGCATATTTCAAATCGATCCTATGTCATAAAAAACAATCATCCAAACATTAAACAACATTAAAAATCAACTCAAAGCAAGATTAAACAAGAAAAAAACAATATTTTTATGCATTAATCAAAATCAAAACTAAAAACATTACAACATTTAAATAAGTTAAAAAATATCATTAAACATGTAAAATAAGCTAGATATGTGTCTCATGGACATCACCTACTTGGTTAGTGGAGGATTATACCTTCTCAGAACCTGTAATCATTATTGTAATTCTTCCTTCAAAATTCCAATCTTTTGCTCAATCTTTAACTTATCATTTTTTCTATTCAATAGTCCATATGTATCTCAATTGAACTTGATTTAATGGCTTTGATTTGTTAGGGGTGTATGGTCAAATATATAAGAGCTTAGATGAAGCCTCCTTGATCCAACAACTTATATGTGTGTGGGTTTGATTCGATGGTTGTGAATGGTTTGGTCTATGACCATGTATGGATAAGCTTAGAAGAAGCCATTTGATCCAACAACTGAGATGTTTGGAAGTTTAATCAGACAACTGGGATTAGTATGGGCTCCAACCCGCTATGTGTGAGCTTATATCAGACTTTGATCTAGCGGTTGAGATCTATTTTGGCAATTTAATTCGATGGTTAAGATTGATTTGAGAGAAAAGAAATTTGTGCAGGAGAGAGGATGAGATAATTACAAAATGTTCAACCCCCCATGTTCAACCCCCCGTGAATAAAGTTAACAATGTGACATTGGTTCTAAAAGGAACCACCCCTAACAACAAATGACCCAGGAAGGTATGAGTTCCAAAAACCTCATTTTGATTTTTGTATATAGGAACCAAGGGGTATAGGGAATAGTTTTGGATAGTGTTTGCTCAAGACACATGATCAGAGACGACTCATTTTTCTCAAGCATTACCAAAATCAATGGAGGAAATGTCACATTTCGAGACAACTCAAAAGGAAAAATAATTGGATTTGGTAATATTTAAGGTAAATCTTCTCTGTCTAATGAAAAACAATTTCTTGTTAATAGCTTAAAGCATAATTTGCTTATCATTAGTCAATTATATGATAAAGGCTATAAAATTATTTTCAATTATGCATGTTGTTTAATTCTTGAAGATGATAAATTAATCTATATAGGAAATAGAAAAATAAATGCTTACAAGATTAAAATTGATACATGCATGAGAATAAAAAGTTGTCTTGTTGCTAGCATTAATGATAGTTTTCTTTGGCATGGAAGACTAGGTTATATTAGCATTGACATACTTTCTAAACTAGTTAAAAATGATCTAGTTAAAGGTCTTTCACATATTGCATTTAAAAAGGAAAAGTTATGTGATGCTTTCAAATGTATAAACAAATGGAGACTTCCTTTAAGCGCAAAAATCACATTTCAACTAACAAACCTTTAGGCCCCGTTTGTTTGCTTAAAAGTAGTTTCCTTTTGGAAAGTGAATTCCAAGAAAAGTGAATTCCGGGAAAGTATTTTGTGATGTTTGGTAGTGTAATGAAAAATAAGTTGGAAAACACTTTCCAGTGTTTGGTTGTGTCATGGAAAATGAGCTGGAAAATAACTTATTAATGTTTTATTTTTCTCAAGTTTATTAAAATAATAAGGAACAAATCTTACAAATTAAAAAAGTTGAATGAGAATGAAATTGAAAAAAAAATATAATTTCATAAATTATCTCAAATAAAATAAATAATAATCAAATCTAAAAAATTAAAAAAAAATAAAAGGTGGAGAAATTAAAATAATAATAATTAACATTTCATAAATTATTTCAAATAAAATAAGTAACAATCAAAAGAATAAGGACCAAATTTGATAGATTAAAAAATTCAATAAAAAAATGATAAGGAAAAAGCAAATAGCAATTATAAAAATAAGGACCAAAATTAATATAAAAATTAAATTTTAAGAGATGGAATTGAAAAATAAATATTCAAAACAAATTATATATAGCA
>Ga0325411_1000384_pt1 | contig 45816 bp, 22 predicted proteins | sample PopdelMetagenome_13_FD_206181 | JGI IMG/M metagenome (GOLD analysis project Ga0325411, IMG submission 206181) | Populus deltoides microbial communities from Bellville, Georgia, United States - Xylem-PdIQD-R4 | ecosystem: Host-associated > Plants > Phyllosphere > Stem > Wood/Secondary xylem...
TAATTTTCATTACTTTAAAATTAAACCATTAAGAAATAGAAAACGAACTAATTAAATTTATTAATTATGTAAGTGCATGTGTTTACATGATTCCTTTATTTTCTTAATTAGTTTTTGTTAACCACTCTTTAACGTAAAAACTCATTTATACCAATTTTTACTATTTTGGATATTGATAAAGAATTTTAGATGACATACTTATGAATATTCCGTTAATTTCAAACATGTGATGAATGGTTGTTTTTTTTTTTTTTTTAATGAGAAAACGAATATTTATCTTATGTTTTTATTTTTTATAGTTTTATTTTCCTAGATTTTGTATTTTTTTTATTTTATACTAATAGGATTTCCTAGTTTTTTCTCATTATAATAAGTAATAAATGAACGAATAAAATTAAGTATTTTAAAAATCTTTTTATAGTTACACTGATCTTAGTCTTTGAATGTTTTGATTTGTAATTACAAATCTTTTTATTCTTCATTCTCAATTACATTAATTAGTATTAGAATCCAATGATTTCTCATAATTAGCTGTTATGAGTCATTATTTAAAATCTTTATGGTTGGATCCACAATAAAACAGCTCATAAACAAAAAGATCATTGAGTTTCAAATTTATAAGGTTTTTTTTAAAAATTTTTATGTTGGATGCTTTTATAGTATATGATGTTTTTTGATTGAGAATGTTTTGTTTCATAAATAGTTTAAACTCGATAGTAAGTTTCTTCTAACCTAGAGAGACCGATAAAGTAGTCTATTTATATATATATTTTTTTTCAATTTAGGATTTTTTTTCTACTCAACATTATTAGGTTTTTTCAATTTTAGAATAATTTTTTTATTTTTCTATTTATATTTAGTATTAATAATGTTTTTTTATTTTTTTCTATATAAAAGATTAGAACAACTTTTTCACAAGTGAAACATAAATTAATAAAATTAAACATTTTAAAAATCTCCTTGTAATTATAATATTTTTTATTTTTTAGATTTTATATTACCAACAAACTTTCTTATTGTACAATCTCGGCTGTCAACATTTGTGTGGTTTAATTATAGAAAAAAAAAAAAGAACACGTTTAACAATTATCTTTTTTGGTACCCAACACAGCAGTACTTGGTTTGGTGGGGACCAGATACTGTAAATGTACCTGTGCATTAGTGGATTTCTTGTGTTAAAAAAATATATATATTAAAAAGAAGATAATACAATGATATATTCTTACCTAAAAATCTACATACGTCGTAATTACCTACCAATTAAAATTGTTTGTATGATTATCTGGTAATTAATGTTGGTGATGACAATGACGTGGCAACCATGGAAAAACACATTGTTGAGGGTGACAATTGATACGTGGCCTTGATGATCATGGTTATGTAATTTTTACTGTGTAGACAAATGATATTCCTGTGGGTTGGAAATAAATTTATTTTTCTATTTTCTTTCTTTCGGTTTTAAGGGTGTCTTTGAAAGGTTTTAAATTTAATCTTTATCCTAGGAGTAATTTACACAATAATAATAATAATAATAATAATAATAATAATAATAATAATAATAATAATAATAATCCAGGTGATACACGAACATAGAACATAGCGACAACAATAAAAATAAAAATAAAAAGATTTTTATTGTACAACTCAATTTAAAGCATGCTATATATATATATATGCAAACAAATCTTCCTATATATATATATATAGCAGGAGCCCCTATTCTTTCATTTCATATGCGCAAAATAAGAGAGATTTGCAGCTTAAACATACGCGCAAGGAGATTGCACAATTTCTTCGGGCTTGACAAGGAGCAATTGCTCGAATTCGAGTAGGTACCCACCTTTTGATAATTACCAATGAATTGCCTTTTGTTTAGAAATTATGATGTTTTTTTTTAAAAAACAACCTTGTGGTGTTGAATTTGTTAGGTGGAACATGTGGTGAGGGAACAAAATATGAGGTATTGGAGTTGTTCTGCGAGTTTGTATTTGTGCGTGTTCTTGAAAGTTAGCGGTAAGTTTATTTATTGGAAAGATTTTTTTTTAAATTGTAGGTATTCAAGCCAGTTTATATGTATCTTAACTAATATTTTGGGACTTTAAAATTAACTATTATTTAAGTCTCCAACTGATGATATCTGAGGAGCAAATTCAAAACCTAACTACATAAATTATATCATTTAGGATTAAGAACTTTTTTTTTTTTTTTCTGAGTGGACATGAGTTGGGACATCAACTTTTTATTTCAAATGGGAGAACCTTAATTGAAAATTTTTAAAAACAAATGGCTGAAATTATGATTTTTATTATTATTATTATTAATGTGAGTGTCCGGGTCAGTTTGCGCGCACCTCGTTTAATCCCACGAGCCCTGAAGTTAATGACCATGTATGTCTCTAGTGGCCATCATATTAACAACTATATGGCTCGAACCTGAGATCACAAGGAAACAAATACTTTAATTTCAAGTTCTTATCACTAGATACCTACTACATGGTTCCTGATTTTTTTAAAAAAATTTGTTGAGTAGATGATTAAGATCTAGATCAATAACAGTGTTTTTATTATCTTGATGTTGAACGCCCTACAAATTGGGCAACTACAAATAAACAGAATTGAACTAAAATTTATTCCAATATTTCTGATTAGGTGACGTGCTATGTGTGTGTGTATATATTCTTTCGTTTCTCTTTTGCTTTCCAAAAAATTATCAAAAACTTTGTAAATTTAAAATAAATAGATAAGATTTAGTATATGATGAAAATAATAGTAACAAAATTACATATCATTCAGTTCATGTTCTTTTTTTTTTTTTTTTTTTTTGGGTCATGTTTTTCAGAAAGAGATGAGAATAGAACAAGGAGTTGCTGATAGTTTTATCCATGTGGGTCTCTCCTTGGTCCATGGGAAATGTAGCTTCGCGCCTTTGTTTTTGTGTTTTTGTGAAACCCATTCAGATGATGAGCATAAATCAATGATGAAAAGTCGAGGTGCCATTGCAAATTCAAAGAGACTATCAAACACTTGCACATGAACTTAGCTGATAGTATGAACAAGAATATGTTTCTCAAAAGAATATTCTTTAGATTCATGAAAGTTCCAAAAACTATTGGGACCATATGAAAGTTCCAGCTGGCACTCTTGGGACTAAAGTGTAAGGATCAAGGATTGGTTCTTTGAGATTTATTCAATGTTGAACAGAGAAAAGAGTATTAAATAGAGAAAAGGGTATTGTATTTGGCTGGTATTTACTAGGGTTTTTTTTTTTTTTTTTGCAGAGGACTCTCGTTTTTATTCTACTAATGGCTGATAAAAAAAAAAAATCAGATTTCCTTTAGTTCCTCCTCTTTTTTCTTCTCTGTTCGTTTCCTCATCGTTCTCCTCTCTTTTCTTTTTCTTTCCCCTCGCATGAGGCTTCTAGGGCCATTTTATAAGGAGAATAGGACATTCAAGAGGTTGTGTGTTCGGAGAATTTCATCCCTTGGTCCCGGGGAGAAGATATTGTCCATTCGATGGAGATGGGCACGGTTATTTGGTTGTTTCGGTAGCTAGCAATATTGTTTGAGCTATTACCTTATGGAGATCTTCCATGTTTGAGGCATGAGCTTTGTTAGGAGTTTTGGGTATTTTGGAGCAAAAGAATTGCTCTAGGACCATTAGTCCTATCAAAGGGAGTTTTGACCATTGATTCGGGTAACTTTGACTCAAATTGATGAGGTGTTAGTTGTACGGAAAAATCTAGAACGTTGTATGTTAATTGAGGAAGCCTTTGGGAACGCGGTTCAACCCGCAGTCCCAAAAAATTTAAATTTTTTTTTGTTAAAATTTAATATGGTTTGTACGTTTTGGATCGTTTTGATGTGCTGATGTCAAAAATAATTTTTAAAAAATAAAAAAAATCATTAGCATGTATTTTGGCACGAAAAGTTATTTAAAAAGCACCCGCAACCACACTGTCAAACACGCTCTTAGTCCTATCATTTTATTTGAATTGCAAATAAAATGATGGAGAAATATGGTTTGAACCAATGGGTATAGATTAGAGGTTTTGGGTTCAAAATGAAGAAAAAGATGACTAGTGTCATATGATAATTTGTCAGGTTTTTTTATTGTTTGATACTCGTCAAAATGTTATTGTTTCATTAATATCTTATGATCAGGTTTTTAATATTTTTTTCAATTCAATTTTAGTTCATATTCTTCTAAAATCTTTTAATTGAATTCTCAATTATTCTTAAACTTCAACAATTCATTCAATCGCACCCTTGTTACTTTAATTAGAATCCTTGGATTTTAGCATTTTTTACAAAGTAATCATTGGTCTCAAAATCTTTTAATTCGATCCTTTATTGGCTTGTAAACTTTTAATTTTTTTCAATTCAGTCCTTGATCAAATTGATTTCTCATCCTTGAAGTTTAACATCTTTTTCACTTTGGTCCTTGATTTTAATTTTTTTTTCAATAAAGCCTTAAATTGACTTTTAAACTTTGGATTTCTTGTGATTTGACCCCGTATTAAGTTAATCATGATATTTCAAATTTTAATTAAGCCCATGAACTTTAACTCTTTCAATTTTCACCTAAATTCACTTTTAAAATTGATTTTTTTCTTATAAATAAGCCCTTAACTAAAGCCAATTAAGTCCTTTCAAATTTCATTTGAGTTCCTGGACTCCAAAATTTTGTAAATCCATTCTAATCTATAATTTTTCTTTTTAATTAGTCTTTTGATTGACAAAGTTGGGATGTCATACTTTACAGGCCTGCCCATATTAGCCCTCAAACTTTCAATTTGAGCAGTAATGACCACTCTATTTTCTTTTACTTTCCTCAACAACACCTTAATTTACTTGTCTATATTGCATTCTGACTAGCTCTTAATCAATTTATTGTTTATCTGTGTCTAAAAACAATTTGTAAATTTCTTGATTTATTTTGTATTTTTTTAATTTTTTCTAAATATTAAATATAATATTTTAGGGAACTTAAAATTGGGATATGATAGTTGCCTTTTCTTTACAACACTTACGAGATAAAGTTTTATATAAGACTTTATGTAGTAAGCTAGTAAAGAAGAAAAATTATTTTTTGGAAACATCAAAGTTGGGAGGTAACTCCAATGTCCAATTTTGAATTTTATTAAATTAGGAGGTGGTTATTCAAAGATATTTTGAAAATTGTTATTCAGAAAGGTGATTTTCTTTCAAATTCAATAGATTCAATAAAAGAGAAGCATAACATAATCAAAACTATATTGAATGATCAATTAGAAGTTACAAATAAGCCAATTACAAGATCAAGAGCAAAGAAGCTCAAAGATGCATTCAAAGGGCTTATTTAGAGTATTTAGGCCAAGGTGAATTTCAAGGAGCCTATATTTTTAACAAGTGATAATCAGACCTTACTCAATTTAATTTACATATAAGACAATTTTAATCTATCTACTCCATGAGATAACTAATTTTGGCAATTAAATGCCATTTTTAATGTCATTTTTTCTAATGCATAGTTTTACACTAACAAGCTTACTTTTTGATGTGACCATTGGATATGGTTGCAATTTTACTAAAAGTTTCTAGAGGTCATTTTTTATATTAAGTTAAACTTTCAAGTTAATTGGACATCAGGAAGGCCTTACAACAAAGTCCAGAAGTTACTGTGTGAGATTTATATTAGTTTCCTAATTGATTTAGGATTCTTTTTCTATTTTATTTATAAATATTTTATTATTTTTTAGCCTTTTTTAGGATGTTTTTACTTAGTATAAATAGAGTAATTTAGCTTATAATTAGTTTTTTTTATAGACTTTGATTTCAAAATACTATGTTATGTGATTATAAGAGGATTCTCTTAATTTAGTTCTTCATTGAACTACTCTGTATCAAATAATTAACTAAACTTTATGTCATGTTCTATACTTCTTGTTCACTTCTCTTCATAGACATTGAGTGAGGGTTCGATTTCTATAGTCTTTGTGCCTTATTATAAGTTATCATTGTGTCAAGTTCAACCACAAGCCTGAATTTAGCTTTCTTAAGAAGGGTTGATTTGATTGTGGTTTTTTAACCTTTATATCCATGGGGTTTGTATTAGTTAGTATCAGAGCAAGGCTCTAGAATCAAGTTATAGCACTTTATCTTTTATTTTCAATGTTATTTCATTGTTGTCATTATCTAAAACCTAGTTGTGGAATTTGTTTTTAAAAAGGTAGATTATTTACAATATGGTTGTCTATAATTAAGAAAATAAAGTTAAAAGAAATTGTGTAAGGGGAAAAAATTAGGGTTTAGTCATAAATTAGGGTCTTTCATTAAATCTTAATTTCAGTAACTCAACTCATATTGTGAATTTGACAATATTTAGACATTCTTTATTGGGTATTTCTGAAAATTACAAAAACAATTCATATTGGGTAGCTTTGGGTTAAAAAATTATTTTGTTATTGATTTTGGGTTTGTTATATAAAAATTAATTATAAATAATGTCTTTTTATCGTTTATATTTTGCATGAATTTGTTTTGCTATTCGACATTTTATTTTTGTAGTTTTGTATTGATAGTTTTTGATTTTTTATTTCTTCTTGAGTTTATATATTATTTTGGATAGCTCCACTAAGTCATTAATTTCATTTTTGTTTTTTGGTGAATTAGTTCCTTAAGGAACTAAGATTTTTTAGATTGAGTGTTCAAAGATGAAAGGTTAGCTTATTAAAGTGATAAGCCAAAAATTTATGTGAAGCACAAGGGGAGTATCATCTATTGAGTGTAAATACTTAAGGAAGTGTATGATGATATATATTTTTTGCTACTAATATGATTTTTAGATCTTGATTATGTCAACCATAAATGGTTCATTACTGTTAAAGGTTAAGAATAATCTAGAATGAGGTTATTTGGCTATGTAATTATAATTGGAGATGATGAACATGAGATTGAGAGAGGTAATGAATGGGGTGGCTAGATTAAGAACCAAAGTAGTTAGCATTTAAGATGGGCTAGTTCATATGAGGTTAGAATGCTTATAAGACGAGTTATTTCACATCTAATTAAGTCTATAGCTGAAAATACTAATGAGGAGGTCGAGAATTTTGATCATTATCATGGTTCTAGGTTTTGGCAATATAGGATCTATGAAGATGGAGGAGTTTAACCACATGATTATTTTGGCCATATGAAAGTAGATACATAGGATGGTTTGGATAAAAATTTAAGGAGTATTAAGATGAAAATTCTGTCTTTTTAGGGCAGAAACAATCCTAAAGCATATTTGGAATGGGAGAAGAAAGTAGAGTTGGTTTTTTATTATCACTGTCACTCTAAGAAAAAAAAGGTAAAACTTGTTATTGAGTTTACTAACTATGATATTATGTAGTGAGATCAAATTTTTTTAGGTAGAAGAAGGCATAGAAAGAGACATGTAGCGATTTAAGATTAGATTAAAGAAATCATGAGGAAGAGGTTTATTCATGGACATTATTATAAGGAGTTATTTTAGAGATTGCAGAGTTTGACTTAAGGGTCAAAGAGTGTGGAGGATTACCATAAGAAGATGAAGATTGCCACAATTAGAGCTAATGTTATTAAGGATAGAGAGGCTATAATGGCAAGGTTTTTAAATTATTTGAATATAGTGGTAACTAATATGGTTGAATTATAACATCATATTAAGTTAGAGGATATGGTGCACATGGCTACCAAAGTAGAGAGACAGTTGAAAAGAAAGAGTAGTACACGCTAAGAAGGTGATTTGGGTTCTTTTCAGGTTAGATGTTGAATTATAGAAGAGAAGTGATGCCTTATCAAATTCAAATACAATGGAAAGCAAGTTAAACCACTTAAGCCATCAAAGAAGGATTTGACCACTAAGCAGAAAGGTAAAACAAAAACTCAAACTAATTATAATTTTGATGTTAGTGTTTTTGACATATTAGACAGAAACTTCATAATGTCCAAACAAAAGGGTTATGGTTATGAAATAATATGAGGAGATTGAATTTGAAAGTGATAAATCTAAGGAGGATTGTAGTGATATTGAGCATCCAATTAATGGAGAGGCTTTGGTGATTCAAAGATCAATTAAAGTTCAAATTAAGTATAATGATGTGGAGTAACAAAGGGAGAACATCCTCCATACTAGGTGCCCTATAAATATTTAGGTATGTAGTATGATTATTGATAGTGGAATTTATGTTAATGTTGCTAGTGTTACACATGTTAGAAAATTGAATATGAACATTATTAAATATGAAAGACCTTATAGACTTTAATAGTTAAATTGATGTGGTGAAGTAAAGTTACTAAATAGGTTTTGAATTTTTTTTTATATTGGAAAATATAAGGATGAGATTTTGTGTGATTTAGTTCCAATACATGCTACTTATCTATTGCTAGGTTGTCCTTAACAATTTGATAGGAAAGGAAATCATAATGGGTTTAAGAATAAACATTTGGATAAAAAGGATAGGATGACTTTCACTCTTATACCATTATCATATAGATAAGTTTATGAATATCATTTAAGGCTAAAAAAAAAGTCAAAAGTTCAATACAACCATGTGAGCATTGAGAGAGAAAAAATTGGCCAAGGTAGAAAAAAGTAAGGTTTTGCCCAAAAGAGGAGAGAAGCAAATAGGAGAGAAGAAATGAAAGGTGAAAAAAGAAGAATGTGTAAGAAAAGATAAAAGTTTTTATACAAAAAAGAATAAGATTAAGAATGCTTATTTTTTTGACATATCTATAATTTTACTTGTGTATAAAGAGGCATAGTTTAATACTAAGAAACTTGATCTTTTTATTCCTAGTGTTTGTGTTTCTTTATGTGCTGCTCTCATATGCTAATGCTTAAGAGTATCCTTACTTATATACACATCCATATGATAAGGATAAGAACATTATATTCAAGCTTTTTTGAACACACATACGAGACTTGATTGGTAATTCTTTTTTGTAACCACATACCTTCATCTAATTTTCCAATAATATTCTCTTTAGGATGATTGTATTTTATCCATAAGGAAGGCCTTTTCTCTCATGATTGTATCAGTTATGTCAATGATGTTATCTATATATTTCTTGACAGATTCCTTCAGATTATCATCAACAACCATATTGATTGATTCCATGACAATTTGAGTTCGTAGATTGTAGATTTTGTAGGCTTTGTTATGTGATGAATATCCAAAAAAATATTTCTTTATCATTATTTCTATCAAACTTATGTAAGTTTTCTTGATCTCTTAAGATATAACAAAAACTTCCTCACTCTAAAGTATGTGACTGTGTGCTTCTAGTTGTTCTATCACTTATAAAGAATGAGTTTTGCTCTAAGTCTAACCACAACACGATTCAAAATATGTAAAATAGTGTTGACAACTTCCTCTTAAAAGTATAATGCGACTTTCTTATGATTCAACATAATTTGAGCCATTTCTTATATAATTCTATTCTTTCTCTCAACTATATCATTCTACTAAGGAGTGAAGAAGTAGAGAATTCTTTATGTATACCCTGCCCATTATAAAAAGATGAAGAGTTAGTATTTTTAAATTCTTTGTCATAGTCACTGCAAATTGTAGAGAAGGAAATATTCCTTTTTATTTGCAGTCTTTTGAATAGTTTCCTCGCAAGATCAAAGGACTCAAACTTTTCTTTTAACAAAATTGCCTAAGTATATCTTAAATAGTCATCTACAATGACCATGATATACTTTTTCCCACCTAGACTCTCAATTTGAATTAGACCCATTAAGTTCATATGAAGCAATTCAAAGGGTCTTAAGGTCAGAATGTCAATAGTTTTCTTGTGCTGGGCCTTATTTGTTTTCCTTCATGACATGCTCCACACACCATCTTTTTGACTAGTCATATACTTGGTAGACCATGTATTTCTTCCCTTTTAGAGATCTTTGAGAAGTCTCTAAAGTTGATATGACCAAGGTGTTGATGTCAAAGATCAGTTTCATTAAGTGTTACCTTATGACAACCCAAAGTGGTCAAGGTTAAAACACAATAGCAGTTGTTTAATGTTCTAGTACCTTTCTTGATCCATTTGCCAACACGATTGTAAATGTTTCATTTATCTTTAGAAAACTGCATATTATGATTCTCATTATAAAATTAACTTATACTTAGTATGTTAGCTTTAAGACCATTTACAAACAAAATATTATGAAAAATAGGTGAACCATGAATATCAATACTTCCTTTATTTTCTATAGTAGTTGTGCTTCCATCTTCACAGGTCATTGATCCTCTATTCAATTATTCAAATTGTTATTCATTGTTTTCAGTGTTGTATGTACTCCTAGACATATTGCCTTTTTCTTTACTACCTATTGATTTTTCATTTTTGTTTTGGTAGATCTTTCAAACTCTTAAGATTTCTCACAACCTGCTAACTTACCAAGTTTCCTTTCTATACTACATAATTTATTTAATACTAAGTTAATTTTATACTCTAGATTTTGACTCTTATTAGAAATTTTATTTTCTAGATTGAAACAATTTATTTTTGCATGTCTTACAATTTCACATTACTTACAAGTAGGAATAAACTTACCTTTCAACTTACGTGTTTGGACATTGTTTGACTTGTAACTAAGCATGATAACCTTTTCTAGTTTATCTTTTACAAAGGTAATTCCTTTAAAAAAGGAGGTTACCAACATATTATTGCTCGAATTTGTATGCGTTGTGTATCTTAGATCTATATGATTAGTGCTAACCCTTTAAGCTTTCAGCAATTCATTAAGTTTCTATATTGCTGATTGTTTCTTTGATTATTCACACATTGTTAGCTCATTTTTTAAATGATTTAAGCTTATTAAGAGATCTAGATATCTCTACTTTTGACTTATTTAGAGCTTCAGACAAATTGTTCTTCTTATTCTCCACAGTTGTTAGCTTGTTGAACAATTTATTGTTTTATTTCTTGATTTTCATGACTTCTTTACAAAAGTCATCATAAGCTTCCTACAAGTTTGATTCATGATTGGCAACAACAAAAGTAATATATGAATTACTGGAATAACTAACATTTTGATTTATATAAGAACTACTGAATTTGTTAACATTTTAGTATTTATGAGATTCACTTAATGTATTGATAGTTTAGTTCATATCAGTACATTCAGTGACACAACAAGAAAGAGCAACAAAAGTAAAATTCATTATGAGGTGATAAATTAGAATTTTTAGAATCAGGTTCACCATTTAATGTAACATTAAAGGCTTTTCTTTTATTTCTTTTGAAATTAGAACATTCAATACTTAAGTGACCATATCATGAGCATTCAAAATACTTAAGTCTTTTCTTAGATTCAATTTTACTCTTACTTTCATTTTATGACTCCTTTCTTTTGGAAAAATATTTTCCCTTTTTATCTTTTCCATTGTTTTTTTTCTTAAACATAAATTTTCTTAATTTCCTAGCTACAAGAGTTATATCTTGACTATTAAAATTACCATCAAAAGAATAAACATGTTCTTTCTTAATGGATTTAAGTGCAATGGACTTACCTCTATTTTGATGAGGCAATGTAGATTAGAAAGTTTGTAAGGAACTTACCAATTCTTCAATGTATAGTGTCCAGATCCTTATTTTCTTTTATTGTTGTTACCCTTGGCTGAAATCTTTGGAGTAAGGATCTTAGAATTTTCCTTATAATTTACGAGTCCTCCATTTTTTCTCTTGGATTGAACCTTAGATTTACTATATCGTTATGTTTGCATAAAACTCACTAAAACATTCATCTCACAACATTCTTATCTATTCAAATCATGAGATTATAATTTGTAATTTGGAAATTTTCATCGTCTTGGTTCCTTCATTAGTAACTTCAAGAGTATCCCAAACGTTCTTGGCTATCTCACACATGAAAATTCTTTTAAACTCATCAAGAGACATTGTCATAAATATAGCATTTAAGCCTATATTATTCCAACTATAATTAGTTGATTCGTCTATGGTCCAGTCACTGAAAGGAGTTTCAGGCTTGGTCTAACAATGCTTAACTAAATGTCAGACTTTCTTATCTAGTGATTTAAAGAAAGCTTGCATCCTCACCTTCCAGTAGGCATAGTTCTCATTGTTGAATTGCAGTGGTGAAGTTAGTGTTAACATGTTCAATAGAGAAAATATATCTCACTCTAGAATGACTAAACTTGCTTTGATACAATTTGATAGTTCCATTTCTATTCCCTGTAAGTAACCAAATAAATATAAGTATAAAAAATTTAAATGAATAAGTAAGTTATTTAGTTACAAAGGAAAAACTATTTGCAAAACTCTTTAAGAGAAAAAAAAAACCTTTGAGGCAGCCAAATTCAGGATAAACAACTTTTACTAGTTTAGAAGATTACAAGAGAAGTATTTTTTTACTATAAATCTTTTGTAACTATACTACCTTATCAATACCAACACTCTTTTTTTTTTTTTTGTATTCTGCCATAATAACTTGTTAGAACACTTGATGATCTTCAAAATATTATCATCCTAATTGGAATTTCCATTTACTAATAGTTAACATAGGAACTCCCCCAGGAGTCTACAGACTCTCCAGCTCTTCAGCAAACAATTTTCTTTGATAATTTTCTCTACACTTCATAGGTGAGTCAATAATATATATTGTGAAACTCTATATAATTCCTTATATGGTTAGGCACTCTTGCTTCGCTACAAGTGCTGCTCTACTAGTGCTACTCTTGCATGCTAATGCTTCATATTATCCTTTATTATATACACATTCATGTGATAAAGATAAGAATATTATATTCAAGCTTTCTAGTTTGTTATGTTCTTAACAGACTGTTATTTATGTTTCACAAAAACACGTCTTTGATGATTATCTTTAAATAACTTGTATTTATCTTCTATCTAATCTTCTTATATAATTTATCCAAAAAATTAGATCATTACAGAAATAATCATGTCATATCCTAAAAGATAAACTTGACTAATTCTTTATCTAATTATGGATACACTAACAATATAAACAAATTCATCTTTAAGAACGCAAATAATCCTTCATTAATCAAAGTCAATCATTTCAACATTTACATGCAGTAAGAATTTAGATAAGTATGTTGAACATTTAAGGAATGTATTGGATGCTTTAATAATAAAATGTTTATATGCTGATATGAAAAAAAATGTAACTTTTGCATAGAGAAAGGTTAATCATGATTTGACCCCATATTAAGTTAACCATGATATTCCAAATTTTAATTAAGCCCATGAACTTTTACTCTTTCAATTTTCACCCAAATTCACTTTCAAAATTGATTTTTCTTATAACTAAGCCCTTAACTAAAGCCAATGAAGTCCTTTCAAATTTCATTTGAGTCCCTAGACTCCAAAATTTTGTAAATCCATTCTAATATTTAATTTTTCTCTTTAATTGGTCCTTTGATTGACAAAAACTGGGATGACATACTTTATAGCCCTGCCCATATTAGTCCTCAAACTTTCAATTTGGGCAATAATGACCACTCTATTTTCTTCGACTTTCCTCAACAACACCTTAAATTACTTGTTTATATTGCATTTCTGACTAGCTTGGAATTAATTTATTGATTATTTGTGCCTAAAAACAATTTGTAAATTTGTAAATTTCTTGATTTTTTTGTATTTTTTTGATTTTTATAAGAAGTTTTAGGGAACTTAAAATTGGGATATGATAGTTGCCTTTTCTTTACAAAAATTATGATATAAAGTCTTATATAAGACTTTATGTAGTAAGCTAGTAAAGAAGAAATATTTTTGAGAAACATCAAAGTTGGGAAATAACTCAATTGTCTAATTTGGAATTTTATTAAATTAGGAGGTGGTTATTCAAAGATATTTTGAAAATGGTCATTTAGAAAGGTGACTTTCCTTAAAATTTAATAGATTCAATAAAAAAGAAACAATCATAATGTAATCAAAACTACATTGAATGATCCATTACAAGTTACAAATGGACCAATTACAAGATCAAGAGCAAAGAAGCTCAAAGATGCATTCAAATGGCTTATTTAAAATATTTAGGTCAATGTGAATTTCAAGGAGACTATATCTTCAACAAGTGATAACCATACCTTAATTTAATTGGAATACGAGACAATCTTAAGCCATCTGCTTCATGGGCTAACTAATTTTGGCATTTAAATGCTATTTTTAAAGTTATTTTTTCTAATGCATAGTTTTACGCTAACAAGCATACTTTTTGATCTGATCATTGGATATAGTTGTAATTCTACCAGAAGTTTCTAGAGGTCATTTTTTATATTAGGTTAAACTTTCAAGTTAATTGGACATCGGGAAGGCCTTACAATAAAGTCCAGAAGCTACTGTGTGAGATTTATATTAGTTTCCTAATTGATTTAGGATTCTTTTTTCTATTTTATTTATAAATATTTTATTATTTTTTAGCCTTATTTAGGGTGTTTTTACCTAGTATAAATAGGGTCATTTAACTTATAATTAGTACTTTTTATAGACTTTCATTTCAAAATACTATGTTATGTGATTATAAGAGGATTCTTTTAATTCGGTTTTTCATTGAACTATTCTGACTTATCAAATAATTAACTGAGCTTTATGTCATGTTCTATACTTCTTGTTCACTTCTCTTTATAGGCATTCGGTGGGGGTTTGATTTCTATAGTCTTGGTGCCTCGTTATAGGTAATCATTGTGTCAAGTTCAACCATAAACCTGAATTTAGCTTTCTTGGGAAGGGTTAATTTTATTGTGGTTTTTTAACCTTTATATCCATGAGGTTTGAATCATTTGGTATCAGAGCAAGGCTCTAGAATAAGATTATGTCACTTTATCTTTTATTTTCATTGTTATTTCATCGTTGTCGTTATCTAAAACCTAGTTGTGGAATTTGTTTTTAAAAAGGTAGATTATTTGCAATCTGGTTGTCTATAATTAAGAAAATAAAGATAAAAGAAATTGTGTAAGGGGGAAAAATTAGGGTTTAGCCATAAATTAGGGATTTTTCATCAAATCTTAATATCAGCAACTCAAATTAGAAGATTCTTAATTCTTGGTATATCTTAATTAGTATCATATCGTGAATTTGATAATATTTAGACATTCTTTATTGGGTATTTCTGAAAATTACAAAAACAATTCATAACAGGTAGCTTTGTGTTAAAAATTTATTTTGTTATTGATTTTGGGTTTGCTACATATAAATCGATTTAAAATAGTGTCTTCTTATCATTTACATTTTGCATGAATTTGTTTTGCTATTCGTGATTTTATTTTTTTAGTTTCGTATTGATAGTTTTTGGTTTTTTATTTCTTCTTGAGTTTATATATTATTTTGGATAGCACCATTAAGTCATTAATTTTGTTTTTGTTTTTTTTTTTTATGAATTAGTTCCTTAAGGAACTAAGATTTTTTAGATTGAGTGTTAAAAGATGAAGATTTAGCTTATTATAGTGAAAACCTAATAAAGTATGTGAAATACAAAGGGAGTGACATCTATTGAGTATAAATACTTAAGTAAGTGTGTAATGATATGGTTTTTTGCTACTAATATGATTTTTAGATCTTGATGATGTCAACCATAAGTGGGTCATCATTGTCAAAGGATAACAATAATCTAGAATGTGGTTATTTGGCTATGTAAAAATAATTAGAGATGATGAACATAAGATTGAGAGAGGTTATGAATGGGGTGGCAAGATTGAGAACCGAAGTAGTTAGCCTTCAAGATGGGCCAGTTCATATGAGGTTTCGAGGGTAAAAGGCATGCACCTTATCTATGGTAAGCTTCATCGTTGATTGATTGTTAATCTAAGACATGTTTCTATTTATTGGTCTCATGTAAGGTTTAAGGCAGATCTCCCTTTGTGAGGAAGTCTCTACCCTACTGAGTTAAATTCTAACCATTCTAAAACTCAATTTTTAGCATCACATTTATTTTTTATTTTTATATTTTCAATACCTGAGGGTATACTTGTAATATAATTTTATACCCCCAACTATTAAAGTCTACAACTAAATCTTAATACTCCAAATATTACCTCAACAAATTAATTGTTGTGGAATTTTTGAAATTTTAACCAAATCATAAAGGATAACCATAAACTTGTTAAGATATCGTTTGTGCATGATAAAAAAGCAATCTTGTTTTAAGAAAATATACATGAAGAACTTTAGAATTTGGTTATATGCATGAAAACAAAACATATTTTTTCATGTAAGGTTCAAGGCAGATCTCCCTTTGTGAGGAAGTCTCTACCCTACTGAGTTAAATTCTAACCATTCTAAAGCTCATTTTTTAGCATCACATTTATTTTCTATTTTTATATTTTCAATACCTGAGGGTATACTTATAGTATAATTTTATACCCCCAACTATTAAAGTCTATAACTAAATCTTAATACTCCAAATATTACCTCAACAAATTAATTGTTGTGGAATTTTTGAAATTTTTTCCAAATCATAAAGGATAACCATAAACTTGTTACAATATCGTTTGTGCACGATAAAAAAGCAATCTTGTTTTAAGAAAATATACATGAAGAACTTTAGAATTTGGTTATATGCATGAAAACAAAACATTTTTTTTTTGTTTTTGAAATGAGGAAATCTTTTCATATTTTTGGATTTTTTTTAAATTCCAGAGAAAACCGGGTATTTTTAATACCAGGTTCATATGTTACAGTGTAATTATACAAATCGATCTTAAAATGAAATTCTTGAAAAAAAATATATTTTTGTGATTTTTGAAATAAGGGAAAGGTTTTTTGAATTTTTTCTTCAAATTCTAGAGAAAAATCATGTATTTTTAATATTGGGTCCAACCTAACTTGCTTTTTTCTTTTGGTTTTATGGGTTGGACCTAACCTAACCTAGCCACATGGACTAGGCTGGAATGGGGTCGAACCCATTCTTTTGCCACCACTAGCCCATCTCAGTGGTAGCTTAAGAAGAAGATTTGGTAGTAAAATGCATATTACTAACGTGTCTTCTTTCTAATTTTTTTTCTTAAGCTTATATACAAACAAGAGGAGAGAATGATGTTACCTGGACGAGAAGGGAATGTTGACTTGTTGTTGGTCGCACCGTTGTTGCTAGTGGTGGCTCACGGTGGTCGCTAAAAGTGGAGAAAGATGGTTTGTTAGGCAACTAAAAAAGTGGTGTTTATATGGCTAGTATTTTTGCTCTCTTTCACTCCTTCTCTTCTATTTTTGCATGAAATTTAACCCTATTTGTAAGGGATGAAAGAGGAACATCTGGTTTTTATTAGGCATAAATCTTGACCCTTGATTCAAACAAGGATGATCCTGACCATTGGCTAAAAGTCACCATCACGAGTTGGAAAGGCTAGTCGAGTCAGCCTTTTTGGGTCAACTTTGCAATGGGTTCAAGGCTTTCAAGGGACAAATTTTTTGCTTAGGTTTGGGTGCAATGGAAGCTCATGAGGGTGGTTTTTTTTTTCTTGTATGATGAAGGTATGAGAGAGAAGAAAGGCTTGAAAGGTGTCATCAGATCTGCCATATATGGTTGCCATTAAGTGAAAGTTAAAAATAATGAGTAGTGGCTAGACGACATGTTATTTGATTACTATCTGACCATTTTGAACCAAAACACGATGTTTTGGTAAAAATATAGGCAAAACGCATTGTTTCATTAAAATGAAATTAACGACACCATTTTAGTGTTTTGGCTTGAATTGGGTTATTAATCCCCTTTTTAATTTCAACCCCTAATCTTCTAATTTATTCAATTAGATCTTTAATTGAATTATGATTTCAATAATCAATTCAATTTCCACCCTTGCAAAGCTTAAAAAACACCCCTAGATTTAAGTGTGTTTTTTTAACTTGGTCCTTTGTCTTGGTATTTTTTAATTTAGTCCCTAATTGACCTTGAAAGTATAATTTCTTTAATTTCACCATGTTCTCAATCTTTCTTAGCCTATTTTTGCCAAGTTGCCAATCTTTAAAAAAAAAATTAAAAGAAAAGGATGATTTTGAAGAAAACCCCAAAATTAAGTTATGACAAGAGAGATTGCTGAAGATTAAAAAGAAAGATTTACCCGTATTTTCATGTATATGACATTGTTAAATTTGAGAAATACATTCAAAAGTTAAGACATTACCGTTGGTATCAGAGCATCTAGACATAATCCATTACACTTGTGAAATAAAAAGCAGATTTACTAATGAGAAATTATTATTTATTTTAGGATCGTGAGTATTAGAAGGGGGACTAAGACCGATCCATCTTCTGTTTAAAGTAGGGATCGATCCATTGATAATTGAGGGGATCAGATGAAACATCCTTTAGGAGATATCGCATCACATTCACCGGTTGTGCCATCATGGCCAGTTCAAAGAGAATCATCTATGCCCGGAGTTATCTCTCTACCATTTCCATCGGGGATGCCATCGTATAAACGCATCCAACAGGATAGGATAATCCAGTAGACTCCTATCTATGGTGCCACTAGGGGCACTTATATCATATCAGGATACTGCATATTTAGAGTATATTGTGAGGGCTGTTATATCTAGTATGATAAGAGTAGCAGGTACTGCAGCTAGAGATGATACCCTCACTCTAGTGCATTAGGTAAAAAATATGAGGGAGATGGGGTGTGTTGCATATCTATAAAAGGAAGATGCTGAAATAGTTGGGCATTGGCTTTAGAAAATGAAGAGTCCTTACTCAAATTCCAGCACTAGAGAGAGTGTGAGTAAATTGTGTGGCATAATTACTGTCAAATAGTAATCAAACATGGTGGGTGACTATGAGAGAGAGAAGAGCAGAGGGAGTATTATCTTGGATAAATTTTTGGACAGAGTTTGAGATCAGGTATTACTTTAGACATTATAAGAGGAGTAAGGAACATGAGTTTCTTGGCCTTAAACAAGAGAGTATGATAGTATCAGAGTACAAGAGACACTTTCATGATCTTTTGATCTTTGCTTTTACATTAGTTCCCACTGAGCAGCATCGGATTAAGAGATTGAGGGATGGGCTCATATATGATCTTAGAAAAGGGTTAGTCATCCTTTACCCCAAGATAGTTTGGGAACTGGTAGAGGCTACTCGGTTTATAGATGCAGTTTTAGAAGAAGAGTAGCAAGGCAAAATAGAACAGGGGGTCAGGGGCCATAATTTCTAGAAAAGAAAAGAGAACCTAGATCACAATTTAGTAGGCAACCTCTCCTTAAAAAGGGAGGAGGCGGTGAACAGAGGCCTAACTGGTCATTTAGTAGCAGAGGAAATATCTTGCTTAGAGGAGCTCCTAGTAGACCACCTTAGTCTGGTGGAGGAGGGTTCTTGGGAGTACAGTCTCATCCCAAGGCTAGTCAGGCAGGGAGTTCTATTGGAACTGTAATACATGGGATGTCTACATTCCTATATTATGAGTGTTGTAATCAAAAGCACCCTGATGATTGCTCTTTGACAACTGAGAGGTGTTCCCTACGTCGGCATGAAGGACATAGATAAAAAGACTCCAAGTTGTTGGATAGAGGTTGTTATCTAAGTGGGGATTTGGGACATTTTAAAAGAAATTGCCCAAATAGTATTCCTGAGAAGTCTTATGGGTATAGACCACCAGCTTAGACCCAACAACAGTTAGTGACTGTGGACGAATCGTGAAGGCTTGCTTAATCTAGAACGAGTGCTAGTAGGGGTCGGCCTCGAGTACAAGAGGAGAAGACTCGGGGAGAGTCTATAAGTGGGTTGAAATAGGTTTGAAACCTAATTTAATAAATGTTATGTCTAATCAATGGGTTTTTTCAAGAGGGATAACATTAAGCAAGCATTTGAGATATTTGGAGGAAAAAAAGGGGGGTCAGCTGAAAATGTATCTGGGCTATTCTTTAAGCCTGTTAGGAGTGATGATTATAAACTTGTTGCGCATACACACTTCCATGATTAAAGGGTATCATAAAGAAGATAAGTTGAATTAAACAAAGAGGTTGGTGAGCAGAATAAAATAACAAGGATCGGTTCTGTTAAAGAATTATCTAAAAATATGATTTATATTATTTTCTAATACACCTCTTTAAATGAAGGTCCTTTGAATTTGGAACTTGCATAGACCTGTACTATCTTGTGTTTAATTTTTATCAAATAAATGAGGATGATGAGATTTGAACTCGTGACTACTCGATCATCAAGGCTCTGCTACGTACCATGTCAAAGAATTATCCCAACCCAATAGCTTAAACTGATAGGTAAAGTTCTAGAATATGATTTATATTATTCTCTAACAGATTACTGATACCAAGACATACTTGTCATGTTGATGGGCATTGTAAAGCCAGGAATTTTGAAAGAGCATATAAGTTGCTAGATTAAATAGGTAAAGAAGCTTTCAGTACGAGTATTTTCACATAAAATGCCTTTATAGATAGCCTCTGTAAAAAAGGGAAGGTTTCTAGAAACCTGTAAACTACTTAAGAAAGGATTTTAACGTGAATTACGAGCTGATACAGTAACATATACCATTCTCATAGCTGCTCTCTACAGGCAAGTTGACACTAGGAAGTCCCTCGCATTAATTTTTCAGTAAAGTGTTCAAAGATGGAGTGCAACTTAATATGAACATACATGACACTTTGATTGCCGCCTCCTCAAGGGCGTAATGGAATAAGGTAAACAGCTTTTGGCGGAAACAATGGGTCTTGGCTTGGTTCCGGCCGTGGAAACATACATATCCATGATGTGAGGGTACTGTCGTGATGAAAAAAGCAAGATTAGCCTTAAAGATTTTTTAAATAGGATGGGTGACCATGCCTGCATACCAAATAGTCTTTACACACGAGGCTCTAGTAAGTGGTTTTTGTAAGGAGTCCAAGTTGGATGAGATATGTCAGCTATATTAACCTATGGTTGACAAAGGGTTATCCTAGGCCCAAGCTAGGATTATTTGGTTGGGGAAAAATTATATTATTTAATTTTATTTAAACAACTTACTACAAGTATACAATGATCCTTGTATATGGTAACAAATTTAGAAGAATACCAAATTGAATCAAAGCTATAAAGTTAATTTCATCTTCATAATATATCCATCACTTTAATTTTGTTAGTCTTTATACCTATCAAATATAAACATATAAAATATAGAAGAAACATTAGTTATAACGAAGAATTATTTATGCTTGATAAACTTTGAAATAAAGTAAAAAATAATAAAGAATGATTCTTACATATTTATTTTAATTGTGTTTGTCGTTCTTTCATAAACTATAAATCATCAATTATCATATTAATTGTGAATCTTTCAGGAAATTTTTTTTCTATATAGACAATCAAATAATTTGTAAGAAAATTATCCTCCATTCAATTATGAAGTTTTGTTTTAATAATTTTCATCGCTGAAAAAGCTCGTTTAGCAGTTGCTATCAAAACAGGAAGAACATGAAGAGTAAAAAATAATCTCAAATGATTTTTTTCTTAGTCAGAATAATCTTTAGGATAGAACTTGTCAACAAGTAAGTATATATCTGTAACACTGAATAATTTATAGTTATTTTTAGGATTTAAAGTTATGCTCAACTTAAGAAGCTTGATCGTCAGCTCATTGAGTATATTATTCAGCTCTTGCAATTATTGATCAATGATAGCTGTAAATATATCAACTCGGTAGTGATGCTCAATTGTTACTGATTTTGTTTTACGGTGAGATAGTCCCACACTAGAAAAACAAGCATCTATATCAGGAATTTCAATGTCTTGATGCTTACAAAATTATGACACTAGAAAAAGTCTTTGTAGTAGTCACCAAATGCATAGCATTTAAAATGTCTTGAGATTTTTGTTGCAAGGCTTGGTAAAGCACATCAATAAATCCCATAACATTCTTCATTATATATAAGATGAATGGAAAATCAAATGATAATAGAAACTTAAATGAAAAAGCCGCATCACCATGTTGAGAATAAGTAGATCCATCTAAAGCAATGTTTTTAAGAACCAAGCAAGTTGCCTCATACATTTTTATCAAACTGCAAATTGATTTGAAGTGCGAACTTCATCTATTATCTCTTGGTCGTTGCAAACCACCTACTTGATTAACTCCTTTACCCGTTTCAATGTCACCAATATCAATTAAATGTTCAATTGTAACTGCTTGAAAAGCCCGTAATTTATTATTACGCTTGCAAGAAGCACTAACAATGTTAACAATAAAAATCAAATTTTGAAAGAAAGTGTGAAAATTAGATATTTCTCTAACTACAACAATAGAGCCAATTGTAATTAATGAGCTAAGCAATACACATAATATGCATAAGAGCAATCATTAATGAACAAAGCTTGCAAACTATTCCACTCTCCACGCATATTACTAGCACCATCATACCCTTGGCCCCTAATATTTTAAACATCAAGATTGTGATGAAATAAAACCAAGGAAATTGGCACGACCAAAAGATTGATGTTTTCTCCCAAGTGCAAGAGTGTCGAAGTAATAAATAATCCGGCAAGACCAGGGTCGAACCATAGGAAGGTTAACTATATAAATTATAGATGATGATGATGATGATAATAATAATAATAATAATAACAACAACAACAACAACAACAACAACAACAACAACAACAAGAAGTACAATAATAATAATAATAATAACAATAACAACAACAACAACAATAATAAGGAGAAGAAGAAGAAGAATAAGTTAAAGAAGACTTTGAGATGTAAGACTAATGTGAGGATTAAACAATGATAAAAACAAATGTCAAGGTTAGAGGATCCACTAATGGTATTTCAAACAAGTATAGTATAAACTCTTATTATTCAACTGGAAACCACACACAAAGGAAGTTCCAATCGGATTATAAATTGTTAACATGATTACATTAGTTATCTTATTCGAATAATGCTAATATTTGTAAATGTTGTCAGGCATTCATGATTATAACTTATGTCAACAACAAATCAAGTTCCTTTCATAGCACAGGTGTCGGTTATACCATACGGTTTGGGCTATGAAAGTGTCAAGTATTTGTTGTACTAAGGTTATACAAAATAAATCTAGATTAACCATTTAACAAGCAAAGGATTAAGAGTAAATAAGATAACAAATACAAAACATGTTAGTATCAAACATTAAGGTCCATGTTGAGTTTATACTATATTTATTCTTACACCATTAGTGTAACCTTTTCACCTTGACATAATAAACTTAGTTAAACATAATGAAAGAGAGAAACATAAATAAACAAGATAAGAACATAAATAAGATATAAGTTAACTAAGTAAAGAAAAGGAAATGAAAAACATAAACAAGAGATTAATATAAACAAAATTTAAGCATTACAAAATATAAAAAGAGGAAGCAAGAGCATAATCTTGATCAGAAAATCAAGATGCCTAAATACATGGCAAATGCCTCCTTTTATAGGCCAAAATTCATAACTATTGATTTGATGACTAATTGTTGAGTGGGTGGCCACATCTTGACTTGGTGACAATCCTTATTTTCTTGTCTGAACAAAACGGCATTGCTAATGTCAGAATTTGAACAGATGTTCCACATGAAAGTTCTAGGAAATTATCTCAGCTTTCCAACAAAAAAAGAATCGGTGCATTTGGACTTCTAGAACTCGAGATATGGGCTGAACATTGAACAGTGTCTAGGCTGCAGGACAGATTCTAACTTCTCCATTGTTGTTAAGATTTGGACTTCCAAACAGCAGAATTGAGTCTTGGACTTCCATGGATGTTTTAGGCCTATGTCTTAGCTTTCTGGCCTTATAAACCAAATTAAAATCTAAGACCTACAGCTCTAGATATGACGCAATGACTGAACAATGTTCCAATTTGGACTGAACCAGCATCTCTTTTTTAAGCTTAACACTCTCTTTGTCTTCTCAATTTCAGTAGTTTAACTCATTAATCTTGAGCTTCAACAATAATTAAACAAAATATTGCATCACCAATCTCATGAAGAATTAAAGACTAAACATTTCTAGAAAAGACATGCAAAATTTCTTTTTAACTTTAAATTAATTAAAATATGTTTTTTTTTTTTTTGTATTGATAGGTGTTATGACTAAAGGGAGAGTAAATGAAAAGTTGTCGATTGTGATTGATTAAAGAGAAGATGGTAGCTAGTGATTGGTGTTGAAGGTTAACGATGGAGAAAGAGATGTAGATTAGTCACTTTTTTTGTGTTTTTCAGCAACATTTATATAAAGGCAATTTGGATATTAAATTTTATAATGGTAAACTTGTAAAAAAAAATTCAACTTTTTTGTTGACTAAGTTCGCTTGTTCTGACTTAATATGTAAAGTGTTATTGATTATATAAACAATAGGATGTAAAATGAAATTTTTAAGAAAACAAAGGCAAAATATTATCGCATTCAAATTTTGGGAGGGTTAAGATAATTTTCCCTAAATATTTCTTACAATATTATATTGTAGATCCTATAAAAAAAAGTCTATGTTTCTAACTTTACTTTATAATAAAGATTACTTTATAATTTTAAATATATGATAATTAATTATTATGAATTATGAATATGTAGAATTAATATGTTCGTATGTCTTATTATTATATAAAATATCTCTCTATCAAATACTAAGTGATATATATAACTTAAATTAGATAGTTGAAAAAAATAACAAACACGTAATTCAATATTATACCTATGATTTCTAAACATAGGAGAGATTTTGGGTGCTTTTGTTTTATATATAAAATCTTACTAATCATTAACAATTTTCTAATTAGCCAACGATATAATTCTAAATTTTTAAATTGTATTTAGTATTAATATTTTAAATGTGAATTAGAAAATAAAATTATTAGATATACGAGATTTCAATAGAATGTGATTTTACGAGATTATAAAACAATTTAAAGAGAATTTTTAAAAACTATATAAAAAACTTGGATGAGATCGGGTACATGGCAGAGTTCCCTATGAATAAAAAAGACCCTTCACCTAATTCGAACAGATGCAAGTGTACAAGTGTAGTTTTAGCACTAGAGGGCAGAGGCCTTCATTTATAGTAGACCCCTCCATCTCTCTCTTGTCTTTTGGAGCTAGCGAAGGTCGTTGATTGTCTAGTTAGTGGGCATATGGCTTCCCACAGAAAACCATGTAAATGCAATCCCCTGGCTTCAGCTTTCGGCCCCTCCCTTACCTCTAGTTCTTTTCGCTCTCATCTTCAAGTGTACAAAAGCAATAAAGCACAGGACAACTCCTCGTGTCATGCGCATTTGTGGAATCTTTCACTGTGTCCTGCCCTCATTGCAATACAAAATTTCTAGAGTAGATCATGTTGGATTTGGATTTATGGACAAATCCAAGTTCAAAACCCACTTAAAGGAGTTTAAAGAAAATTGTTCCTGAACAGTTTTATCATTTATGAGGGATTTTTTTTATAATAAATTTAGAGAATTGTACAAGTTTTAAAAATCAAGATGATGAGCACCTATCTCCTTTTTTTTTTTTTTTTATCAATCGAGCTCTTCTTGATGGATCAAATGCCTCTTTTAATTTAAAAAGACATATCTTTATTAGTATCCCATTAACTCCATCTCATAAACCTATATTCATGTTAATATTTAATTTCATTTGGCATTTTGTACATGCTCAAACATTTTATAATTACAATTATCCTCATTTAATTTCCAACACATCGCAATTCTCACCGTTTCTATTTAGTTATTTTTCACTATGATTTACATTTAACATTCAATTTCTTATTCTTCCATAAGGTACAACACATTTATATTTTTTATATACCAAGATTTCATAACAATTATAATTTCCATACTTTCAATTATCAAAGAAACACAACAATACTAACTCGATCTTTTCTTTTTTATGCAACCATTATTAGCCTAATTTAAACCTACATAGGCTTATAACTTAGCCCTATCAAATCAATTCAACTGGATATGCCAATTCTTTTCAAATTATATTTTCAAATTCCCCATTTCATATATAATTTACTATAACCTCATTCATTAGATTTATCAAAATTCAAGATCATTGAAACATCACAATTAATTTAAAATCAAGATCAACCTTTTGAATTTCTCAAAAACTAATGAACCAACTACTAAATAAAATTCTTAACAACATACATAATTTTATCATAACATACATTATTTGTTATTTCAAGCACTTTTCCTTCAATATCAAAAACATAACATACAATCCTATATAGCAATTTTACATACAAAATAGAACACCTTTCCACCTTTATACATAGTTGATGTAACGACCTTTCTAAATTTATTCATGTTCAGCAAAATTTTGACACAATTTCCTCTATATAGAACATTACTTATATTTTGTTTTATTGTATTGAATCTTATAGAAAACAAAGTGTGTGTGTCTATATATATATATATTTCATTCAAAGTGGCTTCAAGCTCACCTCCTATCAAAATACATGCTTAAATCCAAAACTTTTCACAATACACCCTTCACACAATTTATACAATACATTAGCATTACATAACCAATAATATAGGAAAATCAAAAGAGTATTTTTTAAAATCAACTTACTTAAAGGATTACATTAATTAATTTGAAGTTTTCAAAAGTTTACAAGCCTAAAACTCTTTATTTCCTAGACTATCTATATAAGTAAATGAAGATTAGATGATCTAAGGACTACTGAAGAGGTGATCATATAGTACCTGTAAAATAAAATTTTATTATGAAACATAAGTATGCATGTACTATTTTAATTAAACTTCTAAGACATTTTATTCTCTTTATTTTCTAGTTTTTATATCGACCATCAAATCTATTTCTCCTTACCATTTACAATAAACAATCCTTAATTCTACTTGTTTTCTTTATTTTCCTTTGAACATGAAATATATTCATTATTTTAGAAGTTATTGGATTTAATTCATGTAACTATATCCTTACTCTAACGATATATACTACCAATCTTCACAACATTTCCAATAACCTTTTTTAAGGCAATTTAATCTTAGGATCTTAATGTCTTGCCTTGAAGGCGAATCATGCATTATCCAACTCTAAAGGCAATTCAAATCTCGAAATGTGTTATCCTTGTTGATCTTAGGGTAACATATTAATATTTTATATATTTTAATTATAACAGTTAAATGAAAATGGATTGATGAGATTAAGTTTAAATAGGTTTATATGAAGATCACATTATAAGGCATAAGAAATTGAATGAAGAAACTCACTAACAAGTTCCAGATGCAAATCAAGTGAAGCTTTAGTTCTTAAGAATTTATTTTAATGTTTATTGTTAAATATTTATATATTACTCAATAGCAAACTAAAATGAACACTTCACATTGCATACAAAGATTTTGATATTGAAAGTTTCTGGTAAAATAATGAATGGACATTGTTTCGAGGCTTATATCTCTCATATTCTTGATAATTGTTGTCAAATTCATGTTATTGATAGTATATTTATGATGTAAGGTTTAGGATCAAGATCACCAACAATAAAGATACGGTTAAGGAGATAAGAGGATCCAAAGTTCATAATTTTAACATAATTTCTCTATTTGTTTTATTAACAAATAAAGTATAACACCTGTGAAATATATTGTTTGTAGCCAGTAGCTTTTCTCACATTTTATTGTTTACCTCCTTTATCATTGAAATTTTTTCTTTATTATTGTTTGATCATCTCATTTAATTTCTTTTCAATTTTATCATTTTAAATTCTGTTTACATGGTTCTATGTTTTAATATCTATATTTTCTCTTCATTATAGTTTGATCATCGCATTTAATATGTTGTTAAAACAAAATTGAAAAAATAAAGACCAAACTTAATATAAAAAAATAAAGCTCCTTTTACAAAAAGCATGAAAAAAAATTTAATTTTACCCCTCACGTTTTAAATTATACACATTTGGTCCCTATTATTTTAAATGTTTTTAGTTTGAATCCAAAACTATTTTTTTTCCTTGTAATTTAGTCCTTGGATATTAAGGAAGGAGAAAGAAAGTCATCAAAAAGTTGATAAGAGACAAAGTGTTCAATCAGTGACATTATTCTATAATAGAATTATAAATTATATACAATCGTTTGTTATGTCACTACTAGAATTTTGCAATTTACCGATGGATTATTATGTCGGTAGTTATAAACTAATTTTGCTGGCATGACTTTTACCGCCAGGTTCATAAACGGTTATTGTTCATTGAAAAAACTTTCTTCGGTGATTCTTGATCTGTCTGTAATTCCATTGGTAATATATTCAATGATGAATTTAAAGACGGAAAAGGCACGCCAAACAAAAAATATTTATCCATTTTATTTTGTTTGTATATCCCTCAGTTAATAGGACATATAATCGAAAAAAAAGACCGTTTGTAATTTCATTGGTGATTTTTTTTAATATTATCGACGGAATTAAATTGCCGGTGATTAAACAGTAGTAGTGAAATTTTCAATAATATATTTCCAATTGATTCTGCATGGGAACTTATCCATGACATAAGGCCATTCAATACCATATATAACCTTCTATGGTTCAAAGGTCACATCCCCTTTCACTCTTTCATACTCTGGCTTGCTTCTCTAGGTTATCTGCGCACCATGGATAGGTTGCACATGACTAGAATAATAAGAAACACAACTTGCATTTTATTTGGTCACTTATTCTTCCATCGCCACTATTCTAGCTTAGTATGGGGAACCATCAACAATAATGCTAACATGCAAGGGCCTGTCAACTATTGGCATCATCTATTTCTTTAGGCTTCCACAACTTACCAAAAGAAGAAGAACATCACCCACATGATTGCTCGCCTCCTTCTATCCAACATGGTCTCCTTATAAGGAATAAGATAATCTTCAACAACCACTACCAGCCCCCTTAGACAAATGGTGAGGAAATCTGCTAGCTTATAAGAACTCACATAACAAACATCGAGCATAAATGCACCATCCCAGCCTTGATTCGAGATGCTTGGAGCCTCCTAGATCCTTTGATTAATGCTCTAATGGTTGCATTTCTTTATCAATTTTCTAGTTTGTAGTTTTTTTTCATGTTTTCTTTTCAGAATTGGCTAGTTAGTTTTGGGATGTTGCTATAGCCAGTTCTAAGTTTATAACGAGCATGCCCACATATTCTACACTTGATCAAATCTACATTTTCAATGTAGTACAACATGCATAAGTTTGGACATATATCAATTTTCTAGTATCCTAGACCGAGGGATTTCATCATGGATTTAGTATCATAGAAGTTTTTTTTAGCCTATTTCTTCAGGTAAAATGCTTCTCACCCATTTGATAATTTTGTTGTAATCGACCTCACTCAACCTATAATCTAACTTGATGGTGAACACATGTGCAAAAACTGATAACTTACTGTGTTTGTGCGCACACATCTTATAATGGTTCTCTAAAATCTTTCAGAAGATCAAAAAACCTGACCGAGTCTGCATTTGGTTCTTTATTTTTTATGAAACATTTACTTGCATAACACTGATTCATTCTCAACGTATCTATAATCATATTCCTATACGGGTTACTATTGTCATCTACAACATCATGCACATTGCTAGAACTAGAAGTTGTCCCAACCATCTTTTCTACCATGGTCTTGAAAGGAACATATAGTTCTCTATGTACAAACCAACACAAATATTTCTCTATGAACCCTTTTTGCAAAAGATATATCGTTACAACATCAGAATCAAGAAACTTTTATTTTTACATCTCTTACATGAACATCCACTACCATCTCCACTAAAATTTTTCAAATTAGATAGTGCGTAATTAATAAAACCCTCAATTTCATTACAATAATCCCTCATACACAACCTTTTGGGTGAATATTGATATATCCATAAACAATCATCCATTACTTATATCAAACCTATATAGAATATTGATGACAACATGTATTAATTAATTATGTGAACTAAAAAAATTAGCTAACATTGGCTTAACTCAAACTTATTCAATATATTTTAATAGTACTCTTAAATCATTATCAATCATCTATATACATTTAAATTTCTACACATTTACCTAAATTTTCAACTCAAGAAGAAAATTGACAAAATATACCAATTAAATAAGTCATTATTTATTTCATCACAAAGCAACTAAGTCACAAAATCAAAATCAATTTCTTCAAATTAAAAACAAATATAATTTTTCAACATCTAAAATAAACCCTAACATGTACAAATCATACATTCATACAACAAATTTCTATTGGAAAAGGTATAAACAACAAAACACACAAACAAACTAAATATACTGTAAAAATATGCAATAAAATTAACATTTTAAAATTGAGTTCAGACAAAAAAATAGGTAGTTTTACTTACTTGACGTGGGGAATCCTTAAAAAAAAATGAATTAGAACAGTGATGCTGACAAACTGAGTACTGGGGTGATGGGATTTATGGTGATGAGAGGTTGATTTATGATAAAATAAAGGGAGGGGCTTTTCTATTTTTCTGCAAAGAAAATAGACGAAGAAGAACAAATGGGGGAAGGAGAGAGGAGAGGTTGCTCACTAAGTCATAACTTAAATATTAATGATGAATTTACGAACGTATTTTACCGACGAGTTTATTTCGTTAATAATTTTATCTATGTAAATGACACGTCATTGTAACTTTTGACTTTTTTTATTTTTTCTTTTTTCATTGTAATCACCTCAGTAAACACCAACAAAAGTATCTTGTTAATGTTTACTGTGGGACTATATCTTTGGTAAAGTTCACTACAATCTAAAGACAAAATATTTTTGTCAGTATTTCTATTTGTATTTGTTAATTTTCTAATAATATGTCAAAGAACTTGTCATCTATAAAATTAAAAAAAAAAAATAGAATAGATGATGCATCGTATGCTCTTAAAAAACATTTATGCCCATTCCAAATCTTTTTTTGATAGGTTATGTGCGCGGGATTAGCATCGTATGCTGTCAATTCCATATCGATTGGAGTATTGTTTTTCTTATTGGAACGATACATTTTGGCTAGTTAACAACTAAAAAAATGCTTTACTTATGAACAAACGATATGACCAAAAAGAATCGATCTAAGTGCTTCCCTAAACACAAGAGAATGAAAGAGGGAAAGACAGATAACGTTACAGAAGAAAAGGGTGCAAAACATAACAAAATAAGAAGAGCAGCGATACAGAGCACAACCACACAGAAAAGAAAAGCACATATATATCTTCATGATTTTGACAATCAAGGCCTATGGAAATCTTAATTGACATCTAGGCACGAACATCGGACATGTATATATGTACTTGACGCGAGAAAAGATCCCATGATAAGAGCATTAGAGGCTTGCTGATTTTGGAGAAATGATCCATTTGGTGAAGTTCTGAAGGGTAGCATCATCAGCTCTGTAGTACTTCTGTGTGAAATGGAGCAAATCCGACCATGTAAAGTCTGGGTACATCCTTCTCCCTTGATTGCACACAAGATCCAGTGGTGGTCTCACCACCTTGTCTTCTTTTGGGCAAAGAAAGAATGCCAACGATCTCCTCTCCTCGTACTTGTTGACCACTGCCCTGTGCAGGCAGCTCTTGTAGGTCCCATTCGATAAGGCCTGCGAATCAAACAAAATCAGCAAAAGCAGGAGGAACCTACAGGAATTACACGCACGACTGTTGTTCCTTTTTCACAGTTAATTGCTATAATTTATTAAAATAAATCAAGTAATTCCTATGATATAAAAAATAATTAAATAAGCAATTATCATGCTTGTTTTGTTAGTATTTTTTTTTATTTCTTTTCTCGTCAATCTTTTCATCTTGTCTTTTAAGAAAGTAAATTGAAAAGAAAACATGAAATTTTTAAGTTACAAATAAATTTAAGAATATGTGAATTAAATATATAGTTTTTGAAACCATGAGAACTAATATTTATTAGTTTTATTAAACTACAAAGACTGAATTACAATTAATTCTTCGAACCTTATTAAGAAAAACAACTAACTAATCAATTTTTTTTTTTTTTTTATGAACAAGAAATGTTCCTCACACATACAAAGGATATAAATACATAAAGGATCCAAGCATGATATTACTTTTTCTATGCATATAATCCACACATGACGTTTACCATACACACGTGGTATATGTTTTTTAATACCTACCATAAAGGTATCGCCAATGTTAATATAGAAGCATGCCACGAGTGTGTGTCGTTTAACATGAGCATTGCCAAATAGACAAGAAAATTATTGGAAAAGAGATAGTTAGACAAGAAACGAAAACAACACATGCATATCATAGCAGTTTTTTAAATACCTACCATAAAGGTATCGCCAATGTTAATAACAAGGGCACTTTGACGGGGACGAACCGTCTGCCATACGTTGTCTGAAAAAACTTCTAGACCTCCGACTTGATCTTGGTGAAGTATGGTTAGCGATGTGGGATCACGATGAGGTCCAGTGCCTAGAATAAGACCTGGCTCTTGACAAGGAGGGTAGAAGTTACATCTCATTATAGAGCAACCATCTTCAAAAAAACTTTTGTAATACCCTCGATCAACTCCCAAGCTGATTGCCAATAGTTCCACTATGGAGAGGGACAAACCCTTCATAGCCTCACAATATTTTAGATAGACCAAGCTACAAAAGGGAAAGAATCATATATATAATTATTTTAGTGCTAGCTAATGCATGTGTGAGAAGCAGTTTAAAATTATATATATTCTGCATCGATCTTACCCTGTTTGTTCAAAATCCTTCCCTAAGGTAGAATTGAAAAAGTCTATCCCGATAGGATTCGGACAGTTTTCATTGTAGCCAAAAGATAACGTCTCTTTCCATGGCAATTTAGACAAATACCGATCAGCATGTCCACTAGAATACCCCCAAATGCTACCTGGCATCCTCCGAACCCTTTGTTTATCGCAAGTTGGAAGCTTAAAGAAATTATGCATGTGATCATGGGCGAGACTAATGAGATTGAGATCAACTCCATGATTGATCACTTGGAAAAAACCATGTTGCAAGCAAGCAGCCTTAATGATATCAGAAGCCTGCTTTATTGCCTCCTCGTCACCTCTAAAGAAACCCTCAAGGTCCACGACTGGCTCCGTGAGCTCTTGATGAGCACCAACTAAGTCTTGTTTTGGCCAAACAAATCTTCTTGGCATACTGATCGAGTTTGTCTGTTCGAAAGGAAATAAATAAAAACCTCCCTCGATCTCTAACCTTGGAATTAGAAGTGGGCTGGCGAAAGAAGTGCAAAGGCACTCGAATAATTCTAGAAACAGGTAACAAGCAAGAATTAATAGGCAAGGACATGGAATTTATAGAAAAAATTATTTCATGGACCAGATTCATGTAAACCAATATTCTATACCGCAATATCACAGTGGCTGTTATAGTATATCCTTGAAGTATGATTGGGTTTGGTTACTTATACCGTATCCGTTTGCTGGTAGGAAAAGAGAGAAAATAAATGATTGAATTGGGCATCTAGTGCTACACGCCTTTTCAAACCACTCGATTGGCCATTGTGTGTAAAGGTAGCTAGGGTTGGATGCTATTGCTAAAAAAATTTACCTTTCTCAAAGAAAAAGGTCTTTAAACCTTGCTCTGTGAAGATATAGATAACTTCTCTTACGAATTTCTTATAGGCATAATCAAAATCAAAGTAAATAAAAACAATGAGAAAATAAAGATAACGCATAAAACAAAGCAAAGCAATATATTTAACATTTAACATACAATAATTTTCATATACAGGGGAGACGTGAGGGGAAAAAATGAAACAGGCTCTCTAACGCAAGCATAAATTAAAAACAATAATTAAACAAAAAATATTAATTATTTTTATGAACAAAAAGAGCTGCAAATGTCAGCTCTATATTCATAAGTTTATCCTCTTTATATAATAATAATAATAATCAAGTCTTTTATCTTAGAAGATTTACAAATCTTTAAACAGACCAAAAACCCTACATCAACTAGCAAACAAAACATAAATCTAAAATTACAAAAGATAGAAGCATAAAATAAAAAAATAACATGGAAAATAACAAAAAAATATCAAAACCAGGGGTCTCGACGAGATTTTTGATGTCTAAAAATTTAACATTTTATTTAGTGATATAATGGCTACTATAGGGAAAACAACCTCCAGAAACTCTTATAACAATTTGAGAGCAATCCAATAGTCGGATCAAAAGGTATGACTCTTTTGAAATATTATTTTGGTTTGGTGGAACTAGACCTCCTTTTAGGCCTATACCTGTCCCACTTATCCATAAGTGCATCTACTCGGCCATCCACATAATCTGTCTAGGGTAATCCTCATCTAATTATGGTAGACCCACACCTGACTACTTAAAATCACCTGTTATTACAAGCTCGATTACATCATTCTCCTTAGGTTGGAGAGAACTCGTCCTCGAGTTCATTTCCTCCTTCAAATAAGAAGTCAAATGTTAGACATTGAATACATCAGAAGTCTTCAAATGATGAGGAAGACAAATCTTGTAAGCATTAATATTTATCTTCTTGAACACCTCACAAGGACCTATCTTTCTTTCCTTCAACTTCTTATACTCACCCACTAGAAACATGTCATATGTAAGGACTACCTATACTAAATCACCAACCTCAAACACCACTCTCCTACAGTGAGTATCAACCAGGACCTTATACTTAGCCTTGTTGTCGCTAATTATCTGTTTGACCTGCTCATGAATGTCATGCAAGTAATCTATCATATCAATAGTTTGGATGCTTAATCGTCTGATGCCAGGAATATAAATTAGCTCTAGTACTCCAGATGGATTCTATCTATAAACAATCTAAAAGGGATTCATTTGGGTGGTTTGATTCTGAGACCTATTATGCACTCGCCATCCTTATCCAAAGTGATGGACCTAGGAATTCTATGCAAACAAACCAACTCATTAGAGTAAAGTTGGGCTACCCGAAATGCATTCATGGTCTTTTAGAAGGCTACAAAATGGGTCATCTTTGAAAACCTGTCAACAACAATAAAAATATAATAAATGGCCTATTAGGTACGAGGTAAGCCTAATACAAAATTCATGCTTATTTTTAGCCATAGAGCATCAGGAACTAGTAACGAGGAGTACAACTCAGCATTTAATAAGGTCCCTTTGGACCTCTAACAAATAGCACACCTCTTGACAAAGTTGAAAACCCGACCTGGTAACTTAGGCCAATAATAATCTGTGGACACTAAAACCAATATCTTATCCCATCCAAAATGCCCCTCACAATGCAATTCATGAATGATATGCTCTTGTAAAAAACAAATTGTAACACAAAGCTGCAAACCATAAAAAGGATAACAATTTAAAAGCATAAAGTTATAACGGTTACCTTGCTTTCATAACATAGTATAAATCTGACTAAATGAGGAATCATTTGAATACAACTCATAGAAAGTATCAAATTCCAGCATATGGGAGTATATAGTACTAAGCTAGGTTACCCGCCAATGAAAAACATTAGCCACCTTGTTTAGGCTGCCCGATTGATGTCTTAATAAAAAAGTGAACTCCTGTAAAAATAACACTCACTTCATATGCTAACGACTCAGCTTATATTATCAATTTATGTACTTCAGATCTTTATAATTAGTAATTAGAATAATCTCCTTTTGTATAAGGTAGTGCCTCCAATTCCTTAGAGTCTGAACAATAGCGTAAAACGCCAAAATCATAAGTGGAATAGTTCTTTTCGAGTTGGACAGTTTCTGACTAAAAAAGGAAATGGGGCATCTATCCTGGCTAAGAACTCCTCTAATGCTTGCCCAAGAAGCATCATAATTTACTCTAAATAGCTTCTCAAAGTCTTGTAATGACAAAACTAGAGCTTTAGTCATCTTCTGCTTCACTAATTGAAAACTAGTTTCAGCCCAATCTATCCACTAAAAAGTACATCGTTTTAGGCACTCTGTAATGGGTGAATCTTCTATAAAAAGATGCAAGGCTATGAAAACTCCAAACCTCATGGATGCTTTTTGGTGTTGGCCACTAAACAATCGTATAAATCATACTTTGATCAACTTGAAAACTATCAACAGATACAATAAAGCAAAAAACAAAATAATATTAGTGAAAAAATTACACTTCTTTTGGTTGACATACAATTGTTCCTTCCTCAAAGTATTGAAAACAACTCATAAGTGCTCTAAATGAGACTCTAGAGTAGGACTATAAATTAAAATGTCATCGAAATAGATGATGACAAATCTACCCATAAATGACCTTAATACATGAGTTTTGAAGGTTGTCTTCCATTCATCCCCTAGTCTGATTCTGATTTTGATCTGATGATGACAAATCTACCCATAAATGACCTTAATACATGAGTTTTGAAGGTTGTCTTCCATTCATCCCCTAGTCTGATTCTGATTCTGATCTGATGATACTCATTCTTGAGATCAATCTTGGAGAATACCTTAGACCCTGCCAACTAGTTTAACATGTTATCTATATGTGATATGCGATACCTATATTTTACTATGATCCGATTGATGGCCTAGTTGTCTGCACACATACATGACCTATCATTTTTGGGGACTAAAAGGTTTGGCATGACACAAGGACTCATACTTACCTAGATATACCTTTTCTCTAGCAACTCCTCTACTTGTCTTTGTACTCTATAGGCTCAATCTATAAGTTTCTTTATTTGGTAGGCTAGAATCTGACATTAGATCAATCTGGTGTTATATCTCTCTAATAAAAGGTAAACCTTAGGGCAACACATCTAGCATTAAATTTGAAATTCTACCAACACACCTTGTGCCTTTTTGGAATTATCATCCTCTTCTTCCTTCTTCATAATTGTACTCCTAGGAATTAAGGCAAACACCACTCCCTCACTTTTTATTTCCTTCATAAACTGTGATAAGGAAAACAAATTCTTCCTACCAATAGCCTTTATCTCCATCTTCTCCCTCATAAATGCCAAAACTATACACTTCCCTTTAATGCTAAAGGTATAAATGTTCTTCCTACCATCATAAACCACACTCCTATCAAACTGTCATCACCTCTCTAACAGAATGTGATAGGTATTCATTAATACCACATCATAGCAAGAACTATCAAAGTATTTTTTACCCATAAAAAAAGAAATAAGGCAGCATTTATCCATAATTACCATGACATCTCTATACAACCATGTCATCTTGTAGGGATTAAGGTGATTTTTAGTTACTAGCTAAAGTTTCCTTACTGCCTCATTAGAGACCACATTCTCGCAACTCCCACTGTCTATATGATCAAACTATAGACTTTGTCTTTGTTGGTGTATGTAGAGTGAAAGATATTGTTATGCCTCCACTCACCCTTAAGTGCTAAAAAATTCCTTCTAATCACAAGGGTAATACCACCATCTCTATGCAGAACACCCCTATCATTGTTTGAATTGTTCTTATTGTTAGTAAAATTCATAGGCTCTTCCTCTACTAGCAAAGTCTTTCCTAAACGACTCTCTAGTTTGTTACACTTGCTAAGTCGGTGTCCTAACTCACCACATCTAAAATAGTGAAGTCTAAAGTCAGAATGTTGACCTGTTACCCATTGATTTTATTGGTTTGGCCTACTTTGGTTGGTGGTCTATCTTGGATCACTACTACGTTCTTTGTTATTCTATTTAACTAGAAATTCAACTAACAATCTTCATAGCTTGTTGTTTCTTCACTGTTAACGCCCTCTGATACACCTCTAACACTATCCATAATGACTGAAGACATAATACATACTGAATAAATTGTTACAGGCCCATAAGTGTTGTGCCACTAGCTACTCCTTTGTTTTTGCCAGATGATTCCTTGAAATTGGCTAATAAAACTCATTAGTATATTCATTGATAGATTTGACTCCTTGTTTCATCATATGGAGCCTCTAGTATAAAGTATGAGAGTAACTAAAAAGAAGAAAGTACTCTCTCATCTTTTTCTTCATTTTGTCCCCGTCATTATTCTAGCTTTTCCTTATCTCTCCATTTTCTTCTTAAAATACTCCTACCAAGAAGATGCCATGCCCTTTAATTTGATTGCAATCAACTTCTCTCGTATTTGTTCAGGCACATCCTTGTATTAAAAAAATTATTTCAATCTCATTCAACCAGTTTATCAATTCTTTAAATCATTAAGCCTTTAAAAACTCAGGAATTTTGATATGAAATCCAAAATCCCAAGACTTGTTCTCTTCTTACTTAAAAGTTTGTCTCCTTTAAATCTGCTTTTGATTTCCAATACTAGCCAGGGACGCATAATCACTCTTCTGGTCCTAATCATGTTGCCCTTGATCTTGTAGTTTCCTATCCTCCATGCTACATGTTAATTCTTTGATTTGCCTTTGCATGTCTTTGATGATGAGTTTTTAGACATTCCTCTCTTAAAGTGGAGGCTTCTCATCCCTTTCTTAGCCATGCCCTGCTCCATGACTTTTTTGTACCTGGTTTATTAACGCACACAGCAGCAAACAAATTCTCTTCCACAAGATTATAGCACACAACTCGCAATAAACTTGGGATTGTTGTGCTTTAATACCAATTGATACAGATGAAAGCTGAAGATAACAATTAAACAAAAAACATGTAACTTTTCATAGGTGAAAGGGGTTGCATATGTGAGCCCTAAATTCATAGATTTATTCTCTTAAAATAATAATAATCAAGTTTGACTTTTTAGGAGGTTTACAAAGATTTAAATAGGCCAAAAACCTTACCTCAACTAGGAAACAAAACAAAAAACTTGTAATTACAAAGGAAAGAAGTATAAAATCAAAAAATAGCATGTAATAAAAAAAACAAGTAAAATCACAAAACTACCAAAACCAGATGCCTTGGTGAAAGTTTTCATATCTAAAGATTCAATAGTCCGCATAGCGATGCAGTGGCTACTATAGTGAAAACAACTTTCAAAAACTTCTGTCAAAATTTAAGCATAACTCAACAGTCAAATCAAAAGTTATGATCCTTTTGAGCTGTTATTCTAATGTAGTGCAACCAAACCTCCTCTTGGGTCTAAACATGTTCTACTTGTCCATAAATATATCTGTTATGTCATCCATGTAATCTATCTAGGTAGATCCTTATCTAGTTGTGGTAAACCCACACCTGATTGTTTAAAATTACTTGCGATCGCAGGCCCGACTGTATCACCCCTAATTTACATCCAATTGATTACGAACTAAAGCCTAAGATTACATAGCCAACAACGATTCTGATATGCTACCAATAAAAAAAAGTTTCGAAAACATCTAAATGAACTAAGCTTGAGTATGCATCTTAACAATAATAATAGAAAATCAAATTGTTGTAAAAAAATTCTTTAACATTTGATTCAAACAAAACAACTTAGATGTTGTAATTAGGCATTTTTTGTTGGTATTAATTTAATAAACCTAGGTTAAATATGCATATTTAAAATCAAATTAAAGTGGGCTTCACTAACTTTTTAGGTTAAAATTTTGTTAAAATTATTCTCATACATAAATGATTTTAACATAGAATATTAACATGATCAAAACAAATTGTGTGTGAATGAGAAGTTGATCTAAAAAACCTTTAGTTGGCATGTTTATTGTGAAACTCAAAACCATATATCCTACTTAAAAACAATACAAGGATATATTGTGGTTTATTTATGGAAAGTTAAAGTTCATAAATAAACCTAAGTAAAGTGGTAAACCTATAAGCATGCTTGACTTGGGCATGGAGCTGAGCCCAGACATCGGATTTTAGGTCATTAGTTTGGGTTAGAATTTTTTTTTTGCTATCATATTTTTATATTAGATTTGGATTTATTAGAAAATAATTTTTAGCCTACAAAGAATTATTTTTTGCAAACTTATTGTTCTATTCTATTTAGCCTTTGAATATGATTAGTTTTCTTCGAGAAGAGTTTCTTTAAACCTAATTAGTTTTTTCAACTCAAAAATATTAAATTTTAAAACCATAATGTTTAGGTTTAATTATGGTTTAATAACAGGTAATCAAAGATTGCAATGGTGGGAATTAATTATGGTAATTACTAGATTTGATTTTTTATTTGTTTTGGTTACAAAATTCACTATAAAAAGAGGGTGAATGTAGAGTTTTCTACACTGTTTTCAAGATTTTACAAACTTATATTTTCAGCATTTTCTCCCTTTTTAGCTATTTTTTAAGCTTTGATTTTTCTCCCAACTCTAGAACTTAGGTTCGTCTTTGTCAAAAGACACTTGCGCTACATTATCTTTAGTTCATAGACTTTATTTAGAAATGCATCTAAACAATGTGGTATTGTTAGGATCCTTAAAGACTTATTGCAAACATCCTTTTGCACCATGTGGGCAACAATAAAATTTTAAAAACAAAGAATTAGTCCTTGACAACAACAAAACTTGAGCATTTTTTAAAGTTCTTCGATGAGTACCTTACTTTAGTTTAATTTAATATAATACATATTATGCATGTTAGGATTGTATTTCAATATCTTAAGCTAATTTTGATATATGCATAGTATAAATGTGAGAGTCTTTATATGATATTATGACTTGTTTGTGAGTTTGCCATGATATACAAAATTGCATGCTTATTTAATAATCTTGCAATGATAAACTATATTTCTATGCTCACTGACCTATTTCCTGAACAACAATCCTAAGGCTTTGGTCTTGACTAGTATTTATTGAGTTTATATATCTTGTTTTATGTCTTTTAAAAGGTTGCTAGAAATTTTAAATTGTTATCGTTTATCAAGTTTTCTATTTTTATTTAAATCACTTTGTATGAATAGATGCATGTCTAATAACCCTTTAAACCATAGTTTTAAATGATTGGTTTTTATTTAGTTTCTACATGATATATATATATATATATCTTAAATGGTATATTCATGCTTTTTGTTTAATTATTAAAATAAGTTTTTATGATATGATGTATGTTAAAATCTTATTAAACTAAAATAATCAAAAATGATTAATATTATCTTGCATGGTTTCAATACTTTTGTTTATTAAGTTGTTTTATTATATTACTTTTTTTGCTTGTTGAGAAGCCAAAAATATTTATGTAGAGATATATTTGGCTATTACTTTTTTTTATATAGATTTTATCATGATTTCAACTCAAGAATAAGTTGTTCTAACCTTTGTTGCTTCAGTAAGTACTATTTTGGTAGTACGATCCCACCATCACCTTCTATGATGCATGTTGATAAATATAAAAAGTTTAATGGATTGAACTTTAAAAGGTGGCAGCAAAAAATATTGTTCTATTTGACCACCTTGAACTTGATAAAATTCTTGACTGAAAAAACACCGAAGCTATCAAATGATGAATATGATCCCACTAAAGTTCCAGCTATGAATGATGGGAAACACAATGATTTTGTGTGCAAAAAACCACTTCTTTAATATATTGGAGAGAAAGTGTGTATAGTTCACCAATAATGCAAAGAAACTTTCAGAAGTCTTCAATAAAAAGTATAAGGCTAAAGATGCTAGTATGAAGAAGTTCATAGTAGAAAAGTTTTTGGATGTCAATATGGTTGACTCAAAGATTGTGATAAGCTAAGTCCGAGAATTCCAGCTCATCGTGCATGATATTCATGTTTTTATTTGTTCGTCAGTATATCCATCGGTAAATATAACATATCACCAATATAATATCATCTGTGATTTTATCGGTGAGTTAACAGTAACAGTGGTATTTGTAGTAATTCTTTTCTAACTCTTTCTGAAATATACCACGAAGTTGTTCCGTCGGTAATCTCGTCAGTAATATTTTAAAAATATATTTTTAAAAAAAATATGTTGAACACAAGTATAAAAATAATTCAAATAAATTAAAATAATATAAAAATCAAATATTTATTACAAATCCAAATATTTGTACTTTCAAATACAATAAATCTAAAATAGAGGCAGCGCTAGAGAAGGAGACTGGTCGTTGCCAGGACCGTGGGGCCAATTAGGGGGTGTACATCACCTATCTATGATCTTATCTCCATTACCAATCGACAAAGTTTTTCATAATCAATAGTGAGCCTTCACGTTTTTCATTAAGATGGGTTGTCTGAGTATGTACTCGTTGGTCTAATATTATCACGAACTCTGGAGTTTGAGTGCTCAAAATCATTGCAATCACCAACGGTTAAAACAATACATGCCATTTGTAAGTTCTCTGTTGTAGTGTTAGAGAGTCGGTACATTCGATTCCTATTAGATCCATCGGAAAATCCTGCCTCCAACCACAATTCTGAATCGAGATTCGGATGGGTTGAAGGATTGTCCGTGTATTTCTCCATCAATCGACTGTTATATATATCCTAGAAAGAAAAAATAAATTCATCAAATTTTTCATAACCTATTTATGGGTTATTCCCCAAATTCATCTTTTTTTCTTTTCAAAATTAAAAAAAAAAATCAATAATCAATAATAATTGCAAGAAGACTGGCATTTTGGCAAAAGCAAGAAAAAATCAAACTATAATTTTGGATGAAAAATGAAGCATAATTTTACCCTATTATACCCAAAATTAAAGAGACAATGGAGATTCAAAGTCAAATTAAATCATTATTAGACGAATCTGCATAAAAATTAAGTTCAGTGGTATAATTAGTTTTTTAATAGGCCAATTTCATTTAATCATGGGTCAAATTAAAGTTTAATTATATTTAAGAATTAATATGGGTCCAATTCAAGGATTTAATGAGGTGCAAGGACTTAATTATACATTAAATGAGTTAAATTAATTTTATTAATGGGTTTAATTGGTGAAAAATTAAGTTTGGAAGCCCAACTTGGGTTTAATTAAGAAAATTGAAATTTAAGAGACCAAATTTAATTTTTATCAAGTCAATTGATTGAAATCACAGGTAAAATTGCAAGAAAATCAAAGTTTTCAGGTTAATTAAGGGTTAAATTGAAGAAATTCGTAGTCAATAACCATTTTACAAAAGGCATTGAGCTATGGGGACTCAATTGATTGAAATCAGGGGTGAAATTGAAGAAAATTGAAAGTTTAATAGTCAATTGAGGGTCAAATTGCATAAAATTCAGGGTTGACATTAACGTTCAGCAGGGGCAAAATTGCATAAAATTAGAAGTTTACGGTTAATTAAGGGTGCAATTAAAAGAAATTAAAAGATGGAAGATCAAATTGAACTTTGATCAAATTCCTAAATTAAAACCCTAATTCCCAAAAATGACGTCGTTTTATAGTAAAACAAAAGGACCACACAGCGCGTTGTCTGGTGACTGTTCATCTTCTTTTTTATTTTAGCCAGAAAAGTTGCTCGAATGGTTTTCTTTTCAAGGCATTTAATGCTCTATCTCTCTACCATATTTGATAAAACTTGAACGCAAACGGTGGCCTGACATTTGACTACACCCCAGTATGGTCCTTTTTGGTTGATTGACGCCTCAACGGTTGTAGTGCCACCTCAAAGTGGTCAACACAACCAGCCTTCAACTAATAAAATTGATAGTTCATGATGGCCTCTTTAAGTCAATAATTAGGATCCTTTGAGGCTGAATCAAGGGTCAGGATTTGACACCATTAAAGACAAAATATCGCTCTTTTACCCCCTATAAATAGGGGTTGATTTCATGGTCTAAAGGAGTAGAAATCAGGGTGCAAAGTTGGCGAAAAATCATCTCTTCCTAAAAACATTTCTACTCCTCTGCCAGCCCCCCTTTCCCCTTCTTTTTCTCCACCTTTGGCAACACCACAACCTCTAGCCACCATGCATGACCTTCCCTACACAACCAAGAATATCGCTAGCAATCATTCGCCTCCTCCCCAGACAAGGTTGCCACCTTTTTTCCTCCCCCAACATTTTCTCCCCGACCACTGCATGTAACACTGCATTTTACATGCAGTGGCACAAATAATTAACCATGGTCACTGGGCTGGGCTAGTGACCATGCAACATTGGTCTGAACCCATCTTGACCCAGCCTAGCCCAAAACAAATATTAGGTCTGTTGGGCTGCTATCGGCCCAACCCAACATGACTGGGTCCAGCCTAGATGGTTGGGTCGGTTAACCCAATACAATAACAATAATATTTGGAGGGGGGGTGGCTGGTTGTTGCAGAAAAAAATACATAAGGAAGAAGGAGAAATGGGAGAGGGGAAAGGATGATCGACCGCAGGTCATATATTAAATATTACCGAGTACATGACCGACATAATTATTCCATCAGTAACTTCATTGGTCATTCTGTCGATAAAAATGCTACATCATTGTACGATTTATCTTTTTTGAATCCCACTGTAATACCTTCTGTAATTTCCTTGGTATGTACCAAATTTTTATGTCGGTATATTTACGAACGTGCTTTAACATCGAGTTAATTCTATTGATAATGTTATTCGTAAAAATTACATGTAATTGTTCTATTTGAGAATATTAAAGCAACTACATTTACATTTTAAAGTTAGTTGTCTATTTTTTATATATATAAAAAAAATTTACTTATCTATCTCCCCAGCTACTTGTCTACGGAAGAATATACGAGAAAAGAAAAAAATAGTAACTTGTATGGTAGCAATGGCTGAATAATAGTTGATACGTCACTTCAGCGTGTCAGTGTCAAACGAGGCCCCTCCTTTGAAATTCTTACAAGGAGAGAAAGAAACACGAAAGCCCAGAGAAGAATGAAGTGTTTCGGCCGACATGAATATCCAGAACCAATTAGTATGATTTGTACCAAATATGGAGAGACCACATCACGTGAAGTAAACGGCTTTATCGTTGTGTGAAGACATTATTTGTTTGGATTTTCCTTCAAACATGCTTGCCCTACATGTCCTGTGACTATCTCACTAGCACAGCTCAAAAACCTGCATTTTCCTGCCACAAAAAATATTAGGTATGGCCAGGAAAAATACTAGCATTGGATCGTTGCTATTAATTGGCTAATGTACACATGCTAATGCTTCTTCGCTTGCATGCTTGCAAGTTTCAATTGTCTAGTTGCTTCTCGTTCTATACTTGTGAGCAATTGATCATGCCATTGGGTAATGTGAATGGCGCCTCGTACTCACGAAATTGCATAAGAAATCTTAAGTGAGAATTTTAGGTAGTGTTTAATTTTAAGAAATAATATTAGTTATCTTATTAACCAAATGTTAAAAAGAAATTTATTGGGCTACTTATCTAGTTTATTCTAAAAAATCTTTTCCATGAATAATTAAGAAATTAATTGGGCTAATTATCTAGTTTCTTTTAGTTTTTTATTTCTTGAAAAATAAAATAGAAAACTGGAAAATTTTTCAGATATAAACACGAGTACATATTTCTCTTGCACATTTTTGCAATATTCAAAATAATAATAAATTGGAGATGTCCGCACAAAAATAGAATGTTTCCCATTTTTATTTATGAAATTATTTTCCTATATCTTGGAAGGAAAAATTCTATCATCTTTAATTTCCTACGAGAAAAGTCACTCTAGCACTATCAATTTAAGATTTTTCAATATTATTTTTATAAAATCTTATGCAATACATTGTTAAATATCTATCAGAATAGTTAGGGTGTGTTCAATAATAATAATAATAAATTATTTTCTTTTTCAATTTTAAGTTTTCTTTTTTTTTCTAATAAAGAATTAAAAAACATATTCATTTGTTGGAAACAAGGTTGAATTTTTCTAAAAATAAAGTAAGCAATACAAAAAGTTTATAACTATTTTTATTAAAAAATCAATAGTCTTTTTAATATTTAAATTTATAATAATCTAATTGCAGAATATTAATTTTATTTCATTCAAATTAAAAAATATCATGAAAATGCTATAATGTTAATTAAAAACATATTTATATTATATTTATAATTAAATTTAAATTTATGACAATAACTAAGTATGAAAATCTATAAAAAAAAAAA
>Ga0325411_1000385_pt1 | contig 45805 bp, 31 predicted proteins | sample PopdelMetagenome_13_FD_206181 | JGI IMG/M metagenome (GOLD analysis project Ga0325411, IMG submission 206181) | Populus deltoides microbial communities from Bellville, Georgia, United States - Xylem-PdIQD-R4 | ecosystem: Host-associated > Plants > Phyllosphere > Stem > Wood/Secondary xylem...
TGTAGGATCAAAAGAAATCTACATGAGCACCTAATTCAAGTTTGAAATGAAAAGGTCTGCCATAACCCTATAACAAATATACTATAACTGATGATTGATTCTATGCAGCTCTCTACGTTTTTTTTTTCTATTCATCACTATTGTACAGTGTGTGGTGATTTTGTTTCCCCTCACATGAAAATTACTTGCCTTTTGGGCATTATAGAGTAGATGGTGTTTGAATGAGAGGTAAATTGTGTTTTTTTGAGTAAAAAGCATGTTTTTATAGCTTTTAGAGGTGTGGTTTGTGCTTAAAAGGTATTGTATCTTTGATAAAAAGCCATCACACCTTAAAGCCAAACACACTCTAAATTTGATGGTAGTTTTATCAATTAAATATATCTCCAAGTGTAACAAAATAAAAGGTTCTAAGTATTTCGGTATTTTTTTTTAAACACAGTAGAATTATACATGTATTTTTGGATTCAAAAATTTTAATTCATATATCAGGGTCAGGAGTGGTATAGTTTTTTAGCCACAATTCTTTTCTTTTGTCTATTGTTAGTTGGTTAAGAATAATTATATAATTGATAATTAAAATAATATTTTTAATTTGGATAAACTACACACTCCAACGTGTTAGAGTTGCCTGCACATTTTGGGTAGAACATGTAGCGGCTCCAAGTGTTTAAAAATGAGTTTTTGTTGTCTCATGTTATTCTTTATTGTCTCATTTTTCATTTGAAGTGGCGCGTAATGTTTAAATATTGTTGGTTTATTGCTAGTGATTCTTTCTTTTTTCTCCTTTTTATTTCTCTCTCAAAACCTGATAAATACACTATAATCCTTATTATTATTGGTATTTCAGCTTTGGTTCTTTTAGTTTTATTTCTGTATTTTTTTTATTTTTTCTTTTGTTAAAGTTTTTTTTAAAATTTTACCCCTTGTTTTTTTAATCTGTATAGATAATTTTTTTGATTTGGTCCTTTTACTTTTAATTTCTTATTTTTGTCCTTTGTCCTTATGGCTTTCAATTTTATCATTTATAGTTTTTTTTTCAATGATAATAATGATTCCAATTGGGTTCCTTTTCCTTTGAATTTTTTTATTGTTTTTCTTAGCCCTTTCAATTTTATTTTTTTTAGCTTTCAATTCTATCATTCAAATCAAGTTCTCAAGAAAAAGAATGAGTGATGATAATATTAATAACAATAATAATGATGATGATGCTGCTAATAAAAAATAATAATAGTAATACAATAGTAATGAATATACTAATATTATTGATGGTGATAGTGATAACCAAATTAGTAATTATAATAATGATGATGATAATATTATTAATGATAATAGCAAAGATGATGATGATGATAGTATTATTAATGATAGTAGTAAAGATGATGATGACGACGACGACGATGAAAAAATTAAATTTGTGATGATAATATGAATAATAGTAGTTGTAGTGATAGTGGTAATGACTGATGCTATTATTAATAGTAATAGTAATTATAATAATAATAATAGTGGTGGTGGTGGTGATGGTAACAATAATAACAATAACGATGATACTGATAAAGATATTTATAATAATATTAATAGTGATGATAAAGGTGGTGGTAACAATAATAACAAAGACAATGATAATTATAAAGATATTTATAATAATACTAATAGTGATGATAAATGTTGTCATAGTAGTAGTAATAGTAGTTTGTTATAATGGTGATAGTTGTGGTGGTAGTGATAATTGTAATGACAATAATGATGATGATGATGATGATGATGATATTAGTAATAATGATATTAGTAGTAGTAATAATAATATTAATAATGATGATGATGAGAATGATAATAATAATAATAATAGTAACAATAATTGTACATTAGGGAGAAAAAGAATAAGAATAGTGATGATAATAAAAATACTAATAATAGTAGTGATGACTGATAATAGTAGTGATGATAACAATGATAATGACAATAATAATAACATTAATAATAATGATGATGATGATGATAGGGTAATTGTTGTTAAGATAGTAATAATACTAATAGAACCGCTAGCTATTATTATTACTAATGATGATGATAAGTGGTGGTGGTGGTGATTTTAGTAATGATATTATTTATTAATATTAATAGTAATAATGATTTTGATCAACGTTCTTTGAATTGTTATTTTTTAAAATTATTTTGTATGATTGAATTTTTTTTTCTCAATTTCATCTTTTAATATTTAATTTATTGAGAATTGGACTTTATGGTTTTTCTAGATTGGGTGCTTAAGATCTAATGACTCGGGTTATAGGTTTAAAAAGTTAACATAATTTTTAAGGGCTTTATAATTCTTTTTATTTTATTATTGGGTTATTTTAGTCATATAATCTGAACTGCGTGGTTAACAGGAGTCTCTCGTGTTGGTTTTGCCCTAACTAACATTGTTACATATTTATCATTACTGATTTTTAATGTTTTTACTGTATTTCAATATCTAAACATCATTTTTTTTAAAGAAATAATAGTCCAGCCTGCAGTGAATCACAATCACCGAAGCTAGTTAGTTTCTATAGTATCAGGCTCGTTTTCATGGGCAGCAAACCTGTAAAACCAAGCCGACCTTCAAGCAAAGCAGACACAAGCTTAAGTTCATCAAAATGAGCACCCCATACAAAGTTCCTTTTGAACCTAGTGCATTAATGACTTCAATTGATGATAGGGCATGTTTCCTCTATTTTAGAAACATAGGAATGTCATCCCCCATGTGGCTTGTTGGCTTCATGCTATAAAAAGGGATACTCAACGGTTAGGATGACAAAATTGTTGGCATGTAATGGATGTCCTACTTATCTAAATTTGTACATAGATGTGACTGGTACATTTGTTTGCTCTCCACTAAAATCAAAGTATTTTCCAAGTAGCTTAGTCAGGTGTGGGTGCTAGACCCAAATACTTTGGGTCTGGCAGCCACGCAAGACCCAAGGATCTTGGGTTTAACGTGGCAGCGAAACCCAAGACAGTTGGGTCAGTCATGGCTGCTAGACCCAACATGTTTGGGTCTGACATGGCCTGTCAAACCAAGTCGCTTGGGTCTGACATAGTTGTTAGACTCAACCAAAGAGAGATAATCAAAGAAAATGAAAGGATGGAGAGGTAATTGGGTTTGCCGTGAGGGTTTGACACTTGGGTCTCGAAACGTTGCCAAACCCAAATGGCTTGGGTTTGGAAACCACGTCAGACCCAAGATACTTCAGTTTAGAAACAAAGCCAGACCCAAGTAGGTTGGTTCTGGCGTGGTTGTCAAACCCTCTGTTAAATAGTTAAAATACATCTTCAGCCTTGGAAAAGACAAAAAATAAGCTTTGCATATGCATGTATTTTTGTTCTTTCACACTATTTTTATGTAATTTTCCATAATCATGAGGGGCATTCATGTTTACTTGAGTCTAGAGTGGTTTTATTGAAAAGAAAGAAAATATTATTTTAATAAAAAAATAATATAAACACCTGATAATCTAATGATCCAGGGTTTGACGATTATGATAAAAGATTTTATCACCCCAAAAAGTTACTTTGTAAGATTAAGTTTTCAAATAGGATTAGTAAAACCTTTCTTAGCTATGTTTCAAACTAAAAAGTTTTGAAAACATCAAAGTTGGTGTTTTAAAATTTAAAACTATAATGACCAAAGAGATATAATCGAAGAAAACAAAAGGATGAAGAGGTAATTGGGTCTGGTGTAAGGGGTGCCAGACCCTAGTCGCTTGGGTCTGCTAGAGCCAAGGACATTGAGTCTGGTATTTGGGTTTGACAACCACGTCAGACCCAAGATACTTGGGTTTGGAAACCACGCCAAACCCAAGTAGTTTGGGTGTGACGTGGTTGCCAGACCCACCATTAAATAGTTAAAATATATCTTATAATCAAAGGTGTTTGACCCAAGTTTGCTTGGGTCTAGTAAACGTGATTGACCCACTTTTACTTGGATCTGACAACATGCTTGACTCACGTGGCTTAGGTCTGAAAATCATGTCTAACTCAAGTTTTTTAGGTTTGGAATCATGCCTGGCCCTTTTTTTTTTTTTTTTGCAATGGACAACATAATTTTCTAGGAGGAGAAAGGGCAAAAAGGGAGGAAGAGAAAAAATCTTGCCCGGAGCTCCTGCATGGGCCTCCTCAGTACACGCGCCTTGCCACTATGCCTAGGGTGGCGAGGCGCATCGAAAGACACCCCGTAAGGTGGCTCTCGATTTTGTTATGGGCTTGCATGTGCCACCCGAATGGCGCGGGTGGCGCTCACCCATTAGTATATGCCCAACACGCCAGCCATTTCAAAATATAAATAATAATTTTTAAACTGTTTCAAATAAAATGAAAAGACAGATAAGCCTCTAATTCAAAGATTAAAATTTGATGCTTTGAAGGGCAAATCATCATTTATAATGTAGCTCAAAAAATTTGAATGGAACATTTTATCACCAATCATCAAACCAGAGTTTTAGTTTCATAGATGTGATGATAATGCAGCTGCAACCAAGACACTTACTGTTTCGAAAGTAACCCATCTTCGATTCTCAAGAACAAAATAAATCTATCTCAATGCTCACCCAGCCATTGCTAAGCCAACTTGATGGTGTGGCTCCACGCATCAAAACTAATATAGTTAATGGAAAGAAAAGTCAATAGCTGCAGTCCAAATGCTAGTTGTTTATTTAAGCAGGAGTGTAATTCAAACATACAGCTCATATGTTGAAAACATTTTCTTATATCAATTCATCCTTGCTTAGGCCAGGAAACAATGATCTAAATGAAGCAAAATAGACAGTTCCGGAAGCAAGGTGAGGCCACCAAACAAACTTGCATCCAAATATCTCCACCTCAAAATCAAAGCACGGGAGTTAACAATGGTTTGTTTAAGAAGTGCGCCTCCAAATTGCCAACAACAAGGTCAGCCATTTCTTTCCTGGTTTCCATGGTGCCACTCCCTACATGAGGCAAGAGGACTACATTTTCAAGCCCAAAGAGCTCCTCGGGTACATTAGGTTCATCTTGAAACACGTCGAGCCCAGCACCGCCTAACCGGCCTTCAACTAGTGCAGAAACCAGCTCAGGTTCATCAACATGAGGACCTCTACCGATATTGATAAGGACACCCTTTGGACCCAATGCATTGATGACTTCACGATTGATAATGTGGCGAGTTTCTTCAGTTAATGCACATGCAACAACGAGAATTTGACAGTTGGCAGCCAACTCAACAACACTAGGATAGTACTTGTATTTTACATCTGATTTCTCTGCTCTAGTGTGGTAACTAATTGGGCAACTAAATGCTTCAGCTCTCTTGGCAATCGCCAGGCCAATCCTGCCCAACCCAATAATGCCAACTGACTTCCCAGTAAACTGAAAAAAGAGATCAAAGAGGGTCAAGTAACATAGACAGATAAGGCATAAAGCGAAACTCCGTAATTATATATGATCTGGTCACACCGCGTACCCAGCTGACTGACACATCTGAATGGAGGTTAATTGCTAAAGAAACTTGTATTATAATTTATAGCAAAAGACAACTACTAGCTATAACTGATGAAAGTTCCTCACTGGCCTACAAGTGGACTTCAGGGGAAATGAAACAATAGCAAGACAAGGGAGAGAAACAACTAACAGAAGACCTCTTGCTAGAACTGAATAAAATACACATCACAATTTCAGGAAAACAAAAGGATGGCAAACATGCACATTTACATCCTGGTATTTCAAATTAATAAAGAAATCTTTCCACATTCAACCTCCAAAGAAACATGGAAATTGCAAAACCAACCTTATTTTGCACTTCAGGGATTCCATTTACACTAGTGCAATATGTGGCCAAAATAAGAAACGTATTCAAGACTAAACAAATAAGATATATTAACAGGAAGATCATTTGACTACAGAATGAGCTAGGCAGGACTAAATATATGAAAATCTCTTCTCTTTAAAGATGGTTCCATTTGGGTGTATTAGTAAGCTATTTCAGCTTCACAGGTCATAAAGGAAACAAACTATGCTTTGCACTGTATGCTCAAGCTTGAGTTCCTAAAACATTAAATGTCAGACCGGCAATCCAATTATACAGAAAAAGCTAAGATCAGGCTTTGATATTCTAACAAGTGAAAACTGAGCAATACAGAACTCAACTCAACCATGACTGTGTCAGTGAAGTCCATAAGATTGCTGATGGATAGCACCAAAAGAAACCTACTAACAAATAATTGAGAAATCTGATGCTAGTGGTTACGAGAGAAATAGGTAACCTTTGAAGTATGGTTTTACTGTTTGTCTGTTGTAGCTTAAGAGCAAGAAAAAAGAATCAACACAGATTATACAGTCAAAATAAGTGAGAGACTGAACTCATACAGGCTCACACAAGCTCAAGATCAGCAATGACAACCCAAAGTTTGTGCCATATAACAAGCTAAATGACCTCACATTCAACCAGGTGATCATGGAAAAAGCAAACCTAGCCCCATTCCTTAGCTTATATTTTCTTGAAAAAGGAATCTACCTCACTGACCACACAACATATACAAGCCTGCCAATATTTTTCAATGCCAATTTTCAAGCAGAAAAAATGTAGAAATTTTAGTTCTTTCAGTCTCCAGGGGATTTAAAAGAAACAAAGTAAACTTGGAATCCCAAATCATTTATGTATGCAGAAGATCCAGATCTAGAAAAAACAACCAAATACAAAGCCTATGAGCTCATGATTCAATTCGTTGGACACCAAACAGTTAATAACACTGAAAAATGCTTTTTCATAAGTTGGATAAACCTAAAATTCAAATGAATCAAAAATAGGTTTTTCTCTCCTTGCAAAAAAGTTTAGCAAACAAGCTATTTTGTTATGTGACATTCATTACACTACATTTGAATTACTATGAAAACAGTTCCAATAGGCATACCAAGAGTACCAAGTGAAGCACTGCAATCTGGATTTACTTGAGAAATGCAACCCAAAGTAGTTATTACTTCATCAACATTGAGAAGGGCAATTACGCAAACCTGTAAGAAATAGTAATCTATTTGTAGAAAAGGAGGAACAGCCAAAGAAAATGACACAAGCCTACCTTCCATACAATAATTTACTGTACCCCGCAGCCCCATAAGACCAAACACTTGCAGCATAACTACTCTAGACTAACTAGAAAAAACCAATCTGTAATTGTGAATACATCACAATAGTTTATCCCTACTCTTTGAAAACTTTCTGCTGTCTATTTGTTTAATGTTTGCTAAGTAGAAATTGGACAAGCCAGCTAGCCTACCGCAGACAAGTTGAGCTACAAATATATTCAGGATTGAACAATTAATATTGTAAAATACACAAGCATCATATCATAAACAATACGTATACCAAGTATTGATTAGAATATACCGCTCATTCAAGCACATAAATCTTCCTAACCCTTACACGCACCCTTCAACTAAACATTCATTAACTCTAATATAAGATTTTTACTTCTCAGCTCACACATGAAAAATCCCATTATCCAAGTTAAGTTCATTTATTTCCAATAAAATTTAGACTCTTTTAAGTTTTCATACAATTAAAACATCCCAGAAACACTCATCTGAAACGAAACAAAACAAAACAAAAGAAAGAAAATCAAAACGGAAAACAAGAGCAGAATAATAATAACTTGAAAGAAAAAAAAAACAAACCTTAGTGGTCAACTTGTATTCACCCCTTTTCCACTGACCACTCCTAACATAGCGATCACTCTGACAAAGCCTCCTCAAGACAGCCAACATCAACCCAATAGCCAAATCAGCAACATCATCGGTCAAAACATCAGGGGTATTAGTGACCCTGATACCTCTCTCTCTACACTTGGCCAGGTCAATCTTGTCGAGCCCAACACTGAAACTGGACACGATTTCGAGGTTGGGCAACTGGTGGATGAGCTTTGCGTCTGCGCCTGCACTGGCGCTGCCAACGACCGCGCGGATGGAGGCTTTGTTGGAATTGAGGAAGTGGGCTTTGTCAGGAATGGAATGGAATTTGAAAAGAGTGAAGCGTTTCTCAAGTTGTTCGACGAGGTAAGGATCATGTAGAGGGCAGGTCATCAGGACACCTATGGACTCCATTGATTGATTCAGATGATAGATCGATAGGTGTTTTTCCTTGTGTCCCCCTTTCTCCGTAGAAGGTGGTTTTTGACCCTTTTTGTATTATTGTATGGTCAGCTGTTGCCGCTGCTGCAGGGGTTCGTGTACGCATATTTTATGAACGTATTGATTATACCACTCCCTTTTTTTCAATTAAAAAATTGCACAACAACTTATATTGATCGGCAAAAATCAGCTAAATGAGATTATTTGGTTGGATTCTTCAGGGTTTTTGTTTATGTTTAATTTGTCGCTTCTTGACGTGGCCAATAACACAAATTAAAAAAAAAAAACAAGAAACTCACCAATACTCAAATCAATTAAAAAAAAAAATACATGAACAAAATAAAATGTAAAAATTATGATATGTAATGATATGTTTACTTTAATCACATCAGCTCACAATTCTAGAATTACATGAAAATTAACCACTGAAAAGATTAATGCATTTCAGTAATGATTTCTTAAAAAAAAAAAAAAAACGTTAGCTATAAATAACAAAGTAGGAGGTAGGAAAAAGACACCTTAAAGCAAGCAAATTTGGGAAAGGATCTCTCAAGATATGTAGGAGTAACCAGTGGAAAGAAGAGGAACTAGGCGGCAGGAGGAAATAAAATTAGACAACAAATAACCAGGACGATCACCTTAAAGAGCTAAACATTCATAAAGAAGATGCAATATTTCAGTAATGGTTTTTTTTTTTATTTATTTTAAAGATTGGCATAATTTAAACCGGCATAGACAACTCTATTCTTGAGATGCCTTGTCTAGGTTCTATCCCACATGATAAAATATTACATCCATAAAACTTATGAGAGCCGCGAACTAGGTAACTTATGCAGGATATTGTCCTAAACTCTACAACATCACAGAAAAATATGGATCATTTGTATAGATTATTATATAAATGTTAAATATTTCTGAAGAAACTTGTATTATAATTTATAGCCTAAGACAAATAGTAGCTAGCTATAACTGATGAAAGTTCCTCACTGGCCTACACACTACACCATTAAACAGTTTTACCAACGGAATACTTTCGTTGGTGACAGGAATGAACTCCATCGGTGAAATAATTATCAACGGACTAATCGACGGAACACGTCCGTCGGTATAATAGTCGTCGGTAAATCCCCTTTCCATCGCTAATTCTGTCGCAAATAAAAAAAACAACCCATCGATTACCGGTTGTAAAAAAAATAATTAGGAATATAACATACTTTGAACATAAAAACACAACCGGAAATAGTATTAGTTTCAAAAATTATATTCCTCTCAATTTAATTACCGACGGATTATCCGTAATTGTGTGGCAACTCTCTGTGTAATACTGACGGATATTATCCGTCGGTAAATCCGTCTGTATGTTATCACCGACGGATAATATCCATCGGTAATAATGGCATGGCTAGTAATTGTTTGGCAACTCTCTGTGTAATATCCGTCGGTAAAGCCGTCGGTATATATTTAAAAAATATATAAAAAATAATTTATTAATAGTAAAACTCTAATAAACAAATAAAATTGGATTAAACATTAAAAATATAAAAATAATTTTAAATAATATTCATCCAAATATTCATTACAAATTTAATGTGTTTAAAAAACAAAATTAAACTAGAATAACGGCGGAGCAAGAGGAGGAAGAGGCTGATTGTTCCCGGAACTGTACGGCCAAAAAGGAGCTGCACAAGTATCATCACCCATTTTTGATCTCATCTCCATGACTATTTGACGGAGCTCATCATAATTCGTCGAGAGTTGTTAATATTGTTGTTTCAAGGCAATGAACTCCTCAGACTAGGTGCTCGATACTAATGGAGAGTTCCCAACGATTGAGACATTACGAGACGAACGCAAGTTTTCAACCGTAGTGTTGGAGAGCCCATAGACCTGATTTTTATCGGGTCCACCAGACGATCCCACCTCCATCCACAAATCTAGATCGAAATCTGGATGGGTCGAAGGATTGTCCCCATATCTCTCCCTCAACCGGCTATTATAGGTCTCCTGAAATTTTTTAAAAAAATCATCATTCAAGATGCAATTCAAGAAAATAATAACTTACAAAATAAAACGAATGAACGAACATACCACGAAGTGCTGAGCACGGTTGTCCACAAACTGCTGCACCCCCTTTTGACGGTCTTGACTCTGTACATGCATCTCTACAAACAGCTTCATTGGACTCGGCTCACGTCTAAGAGACGCAGCTTGTAAGGAAAAAATAGGTTGAAAGTTAAATATATTATAAGGAACGATAAATTAATTAATGATATATTTCACTAAAATTAATCTTACCATCTGTTTTGCATGTGCATTGAATGGGACGGATCCACCAGTGTGCGTCGTCACCGAACCAGTGTGAGAACCGCTCTGAGGTCACGTGCTCAATATATGTTGTCCATAATTTCCCCCGAGATGAATGGCGGTTTGAATTCCCGCCAAACCGCCACCTCATTCCATCCTTCAAGACCGTTATCTCTCGCGTTTCTTTTTGATTTTTTTTTGGTTTCATACCAAAAATCACGCAACCTACTTCCATAGTAACAAATTAGAATTTAAAACATAAAATTATATAAAAAAAAATAAATATTATTTTCGATGTTACTTAGTTGCCGCGTGATTCTCCCATACCCTCCTCACAACATTGTTGTTTGCCCTATCCCACTCAAATTTGTTCTGTGTATATAAATAATTCATATAAAATAAAGATATTACAAGATATAAAATTATAAAAATTATTTATTAAAAATAAGCTGAAAATTAAAAATTAAGACCGACCTGAAATCGCTTAAACCATGCATCGATATTAGGTTTCCACTCAGGATGTTTGGAAACCTGGCTCCATTGAAACAGTGGAATCTCCATCGACGATTTAAATGCCAATGTTATAGCCCTTGCAGCCTCAATGTTTATGAACCTGAAATTAAATAAAAGTAATAATATTAATTAGTTATTCATAAATTATGTTATATATATATATATATATATATATATATATATATATATAAAGTAAAACCTAAACAAACTTACATTGAGAGGTCTTTCTTCCATTGTGCCTGGTACTTGTGGGTGAATTGACCCCGCTGTGAATGCACACCGCTTCTGCGCTGTGAAACCGCGCTAGAAGAGGCAGCATCACAAGTTGGCGTAGATTCCTTGCCGTGATCAGCACCTAAGGATACGTCCTCCTCGCTATTAGAAGAACTAGCTGCAACCGTCTTCTGACGACGTGCTGTAGATTTCATTCTATGCATCTACACAAATTTATACGAATAATTACATAATTAACTTCGATTATTTAAAAAAAATTGACAGAGTCTCCCCTATACTGAAGGGTCTTATACTAGAGGGTCCCAAGTTATCGACAAAATCATATTACACTTTCAATTTTATTTCACATCCCGATCCAATCATCCTGGATCTCAACCCAACTCATCATCATCATCATCAACACAAAACATCTTATTCAATAACATCATATAACGAAATTCAAGTAAAAGAATCAATTTCAACTAATTAAATTTAATTCTATATTTCAATTAACATTTAAAACATAAATTCAACAATAACAATTATAGCAATACAAATATAATATCCTAAATTAAGATAAACTAATTAAATGTAATTCTATATATAAATTAACATTTAAAACATAAATTCAACAATAACAATTATAGCAATACAAACAATAATATCCTAAATTAAGATAAACTAATTAAATGTAATTCTATATATAAATTAATATTTTTAACATAAATTCAACAATAACAATTATAGCAATACAAACAATAATATCATAAAATTAATAAATAAAATGAAAAAACTAAAAAACACTATACAAAACAACCTAAACACAAAACAAACAATACACAAAACTAAAAAACACTATATCAATTCAAAATAAATTTGGGAATAAAAAATGCTTACCTTAATAATGTGTTGAATTTAAGATTTTATCTACAAACAATACACAAAACGAAGAACACCAAAAAAAATAATCATGATTAAATTAAAAAAATACAAAGATAAAAAAAAAAAGAATACATACCTTTTAAAACTACCACCAAAATAAGAAAATCTCTTCAAAAAGGCAAATGCAACTAGAAAGGAGAAGAAAAATGGAGAAGAAGAGAATAGTGAGCCGAGAGAAAAAAAAATGAACCAAATGGGGGGAAGGGGGTGTTTTATATGAAAATTTTTCCGATGGAATTACTGACGGACATTAATTGTTGTCGGTGGCATTAAATTCCGTCGTTAATTCCGTCGGCAATTAATTGATATGCGCACCAAAAAATTTCAAAAATCCCGCTAGACTTTTCGATCCGTCGGTATGTTTGCATGACGAACACGTGTCTGACATGCGTGCGCTTCAGGATGTGGGTATTCCGTTAGTAAGTTCGTCGGTAATATACGTTGGTAACACCGTCGAAAATTCCATCGGTGATTATGGCACACTTCCGTAATTTTTTTCAACTCTCTGTGAAATACTAACAGGTTATAGTCCGTCGGTAAAGCTGTCGATGATTGTGGCACACTCCCGTAATTTTTTTCAACTCTCTGTGAAATACCGACAAGTTATATTCCGTCAGTGAAACCGTAAATTTTTCTTATTTTTTTTGTGTAACCGTGTCACAAAATCTTGATTACAATCTTACAGCACACGCAGCACAATAATAAGAGCTGGCCATTAAAGAAGAATAAATATTTCATGTTCCAAATTCTTACATTATAAAAATAAGGCTTTAGAACATGTTTAGTTAGTCATAATTTTCATCTTCGTCCTCAATTGAATTGTTATCATCAGCTTCATCGCACTCTTCAATTTCGTTATCATCTTCTTCAACAACATTCTTTTGTACACTAGTAGAGCTCAGAACAACATTCAACTCCTCTGCATCAACATCAATAAGACTATTGTTGAAAACACAAAAATTTGAATTTTCTTCTAAGTCAATCGAAGGAGCAACTCGGTATGGTTCAACCAACTCACTAGCTTGAAAGACTTCATCTATCACACTTGTGTCTTCGTTCTCATCCTGAACAACCTCGACACGACCCTTAGGTTTTGTTTTTAAAACGGATAACCAATCAACTCTTGATTGGTCCTTTCTAAAGGAAGGGGTGTATGTGTAATAAACTTGCTGGCATTGCTTTGCGAAAACAAAGACGTCGTTTACCTTACGATATTTAGCTTTTGAGTTGATTTCAACAAGACTATAGTGAGGATCTACTCTGATTCCTTTGTCAGTTGTGTCATATCAATAGCATTTGAATAAAAAACACTATATTTTGCTCGCTATGATATTGCAGTTCGATGACCTCTTCCAATCTACCGTAGTAGTCAACTTCAAACTCACTAGAAGTCGATCTCTTAATATAAACACCGCTGTTGTATGTCTTTCTTCCATGCCCGTATTCTTCGGTATGAAAGACATATCCATTGACAAAATATCCGTTATAGCACTTGCCTTTTCTTTCAGGGCCCAGGCTTAGTAGAGACAGTGAAATAGAAGCATTACCTCCCATTTGATAAACCTTGTAAATTAAATACAACAATAATCAATAAACGGATATTATGTAAAATTGACATACAATTAATTACATTGCAAGAGATAATGAGTTTGTGATAGGACTTACATGTGTTCTAAACCATGTGGCAAATTGTTTATCTTGTAATTGAAAGATCTGGGATTCGGTCAGCTGTGAGTTATTGGACAGTAAGTATCCTCGATGTTGCCTGCAAGGTTGTTCTAAATTATATGAGTTTATGGTATATATCACAAAACATAAATAATACACCCTTGACAAAGTTTAAGTCAAACATCTACTTACTTAATAAAAGGTCTTAGCTTATCACAGTTAAATAGGACATAATTGTGTGCTTGTCTGAACTTTATTTCAGACAAATATCTTCCCCTCATGGCATTTTTAGGTGGGGGTCGTCCAGGATTGAAGAATATTGACAAGTTCCCACTTGAAGGCACTTCACCACCATCATCATGCCGTGGAACATGGTTGATCCTCGTTCTCAATTGAGGTTCGAAATAGTATGAGATAAATATTGAGATCTCCTCAACAATATAGGCCTCACATATTGACGCCTCAACATGCGCCTTGTTCTTAACCTTTTTTTTTAAGATTGAACAAGTACCTGCATATATATATATATATATATATATATATACATATAATTAATTAATTAATAAAAAATTATCAATTAAAAAAATAAAAATAAAAGCATTTAATTATGAATTACATAGCTCCTGTAATATCTAACCTCTCGAATGGATACATCTATCTGTACTAGACCGGTCCTCCAACTTTTACCTCAAACGGTAAATGTACGGGTAGATGCTTCATTGAGTCAAAAAATGATGGAGGGAATATCATCTCAAGTTTGCATATTGTCTCGACGATATTCTTTTGAAACCTTTCAATATGATCAACATTCAACTTCCTGGAGCATATATTTCTGAAGAAATAACTGATCTCTGTTAGTGCATCCCATATCCTCTTTGGCAACAAATCACAAAAAGCTAATGGGATGAGTGTTTGCATAAACACATGGCAATCATGACTCTTCATTCCATATAATCTGCATTCCTCCGTGTTAACCAGCCTTGATATATTTGAGGCATGTCCATCGGGGAAACGCAGACTCTTAAGCCATTTGTAGACTAGTAGTTATGCGTTTTTCTCTAGCACGAAGTTTGCTCTTGGTTTTGCAACCCGTGACCCATCACAAACCAATTCCATATTTTTACGGTTACAGAACAACGCTACATCCAATCTAGACTTGATGTTGTCCTTTGTCTTCTCCTTCACATCCATGACGGTGTTGAAAATGTTCTCAAACACGTTCTTTTCAATGTGCATGACGTCAAGGTTATGGTGGAGAAGATTGATCTTCCAATAAGGAAGCTCCCAAAAGATACTTTGCTTCACCCAATTATGGGTCAAACCAAAACCAGGAAACTTTTGCTTACCTGATTGGAGACCAAACACAATGTCACCGTACTCTGATACAACATCAAACAATTCTTCACCGGAAAGATGCGGGGGTGCAACATCCTATTCAACTCTGCCAACAAAATTTCAACAATTTACAAACAAATATAATTTGACAAAATCTAAAATAATTACAAAATTATACATTCATACTACAAGTTTCTTTGACAAATAACAACCAAACAAGTACATACGTTAACAAAATGCATATACTAAAAAAAAATTCACATTTAAATGTTAAAACTAAAAAGAATAGATTTACTTAAAAAAAAATACAATCCACAAGAAACGGATATTGTACAAGGTATTAGAAACTTGAGTGCTTGTGTTGAGAATAGTGGAGAGTTGGGATGGGTGGTTGGCTGCAGTTTGGGAGGGGAGAGGTGGGATGGGAAAGAAGAAGGAGAAACAGAGGAAGAGAGTGTCGGCAGAGGGGGTGTATATAATGGTTTTTACCAATGGAATCATCGACAGATACATTTTATCGATGACAATGCCATGTCATTGTACGACTATCTCAGTTTGAATCCTTCAGTCATTCCGTAGGTAAAATCATTTGAAAAAATAGTCCGTTGGAGATATGGTCGATATATACCGACGGAATATTTTCGTCATTATATACCGACAAATTTTGAGACGGAATTTAGTCTGTCGGTAATAACTACCGATGGAATATTTTCGTTGGTAATTCCATTGGTTTTCTCTGGTTTTTTGGTAGTGACAGGTGGACTTCAGGGGGATGAAACATCAGCAAGACAGGGGAGAGAAACAACTAGCAGAAAACCTCTTGCTAGAACTAAATAAAACACACATCACAATTTCAAGAAAACAAAACGATGGCAAATATGGAAATTGCAAAACCTACCTTATTTTGCACTCCAAGGATTCCATTTACACACTAGTGCAATATGTGGCAAGACTAAAACAATATTTCATCTTCGCAGGTCATAAAAGAAACAAACTATGCTTTACACTGCATGCTCAAGCTTGAGTTCCTAAAATAGTAAATGTCAGACCAGCAATCCAACCCTAAGGTAAAAACTAAGATCAGGCTTTAATAGTCTAACAAGTGAAAACTGAGCAATACAAAACTCAACCATAACTCTGTAAATGAAGTCCATAAGATTGCTGATGGAATAGCACCAAAAGTGTTGGTTATTGGGTTTGGCCTGGTCCGTCCATAAAAAATGAACCAATTCCAAGTATTTAGAGGAGTTACAAAAGGAAATAACCATTTTCTCTATCTATATAAATAGGAACATAACCCATATGAAAAGATGAGTTTTTCATTTGTTAAAAGAACAAAGTTCTCTCTTTCTCTTCTCCCATCTTGGACTCTCTATATTATTTTGACAAGATCTATGAAGACATTCGTATTATGGAATATCATTTTGGTTCTAATAATTGAAGTGGCATTGAAGTAATTGATTCAGGGATAAGAAATCAAATTCTTATAAGTAAGTTTTCCTTTTATTTCTATATTGGTATTAGAGCCATGGTTTTAATATTTTTTTATGCAATACATATGTTACTATATAAATGTTAAATGTAAATTATGTGTTGAAAGAATGCTTCCAATAAGTCTTGGATTTACAAATTTTGAATGAAGTAATTTGGTTAGGATTTTATCTTTTCTATCATTAATTAGAAATATCCTTATGTAAAATAAATGGCAATTGCACTGCTATTTGTTAATCGAGAAAAACAAAACTACTACCAATTAATCCTATGAATTGGTAATGGAATGTCCATGGCAATGATAAATAGAAAATTGAAACTGTCATTTCCATTTCCAATTGACTACAATCCTAGTAGTTAATTGAAAACTGCCATTTGGCAGTTGAAAAAAGAAATGTGACAACACATCTGGTTTGGCAGAAGTGTAATTTTCATTTGGCCATTGAAAAAAAAAACCATGAGAACACATCTTGATTTGAGAGATGTGTAATTGCCATTTGACAGTTAAAAAAGGAATAAAATAAAATATAAAAAACAATAAGGCAATTAATATATTGTTAATATAAATTGCTTAATTGTGGTGCCAATTTATTCATTGTTAATATAAATTGTTTAATTCCGATGTCAATTTAGCTTTTAACAAAAAAATAAAATGATACATGGCTTAATGAAATATTGATTATAATATTTATGTTCTTTTGGAATATTTTGTTGTAGTGGATAGACAACAAAAAATTATTCATTTATTGGGTTATGACATTAATCTTGTTCAAAAACTTCAAGAGCACATTGATTAATGTATCATTGGACGAGTAGATTGGCTATGAGTGATGTTTACGAATTCTACATGGAACATCAAATGTTAATCATTCTCAATTCTCTACCTGAGAAATGAATGTTGGTGCGACTATCGTTGGAATATAGGATGGAATCCTTAGATTTCAACAATCTTGCTGATGAAATGCTGTTTGAGAGGGAATGTCAGTATACCGAAAAGGGTATATGACACACTAGAAGAAACGCAGGTTGTTTGGATGTTGCTGCTAAATTCATTTCATGGTTTGAGCAGAATGAACTTAGAGGAGATGACTTTGATAAAGTAAATGATGTAACTGGAGACCTTACTTATGTACCTACAATATAAAATAATTCTAAAATTTATTATTCTTTATATTGTATTTTTCTTATTTTGGTTTTTTTAAGGTAATTGGTTGTTTATTTTGAACTGTATATTTTATATCATTTAAGTTTTAATTACATTATATGCATGTATATGATAATATCTACAACTTGATCAGTGAGAGTTGTTAGTTGAACTAATAACTATAATTTTGCACTCATTTAAATTTCCAATGATAATTAGACCATACAAATGGAAATTGATTAAGTGTTTAACATTCTTTTCATTTCTATTATATGTGTTAGATTATTATTTGTTTAATTTAGAATGGAGTGGCAATATATGTTATTTAAATTATACTAGATACTAATATTTATAATTGATGTCAATAGCATTTAATATAGTTGTATCTAAGAGTATTATTGTTGATTTGAACCATGTAGACAAACTAAGTGAAAAGAATTATGATGTTTGGCATCGTAAGATTGAGTATCTCTTGTAAAAGCAAAAAATGCTGAAAACAATTACACAACCAATGACAGAACCTGAGCAAGGAAACATTATTTAGCATAAGCTTGATATGGAAGCATATCAAAACTATAAACACAAAGATCGTGTAGCTTGCATTCTGATGTTGAGTAGTATTAGAAATGATATAATGCTACATTTTGAAAGGCATCGTTCAGCCTAATCTATTTGAGATGCAATAAAGATTCAATATGGAGGAACCTCCACTATTAGACTTCGTTAGTTAACCCTCAAATTTGATGGTTACAAAAAGCGCCAAAATCAAATGATGAGACAACATTTTACAGTCATGTCTAACATGATCAGTGAATTAAGGGGTGCTGGGTATGAGATGACTGATAAACAACAAGTCTAAGCAGTTATCTGCTCTTTATCAAGCAATTGAGAACACAAGTGTGTTAACCTTACCCACAATGACAACATCAAGACATTTGATGATATTGCTTGTCATGTCGAGCTTAAAGAAGATCGATTTCACATTGAGAAGCCTATAAACGAGGCTTTTATATTTGAGACTAAGATACATGGAACATATGGCTCTAAATATAAAAAAGGTAAAGGTAAGGGTAAGGGTCCCAAATATAGCAAGAGAGGAATATAAACTAATTGTAGTGGACATAAGCGTAAGCATGAGAAACATGGCGGTAAGAAAGACAAGAATATGAATTGTTTCAATTGTTGTAAACCTGGTCACTTTACTCGTGATTGCATTGAGCCAAAGGTAATGTTTAACCACAATCATCCCTCTAACTTATACGTTAACAGTTGTTGAATGCTTGCTGAATATATTCCTTTCTACTATAGACTCAGGAGCAACCGACCATATAGCAAGGGATCGAACAACCTTTGTGAAATTTCATCGAATTCCAAAGGAAAGTAGATACATATATATGGGGAATAATGCTTCCGTTGTTGTGCTTGGGATCGGTACTTGCAAACTAGATTTGTGGGGTGGTCACATACTTTTATCTTCATGATGTACTCTATGCTCCAGAAGTTCGATGAAATCTTGTATCTATTCTTGCTTTACTCCGATTGGGCTTTAATATTGTGTTTGTTGGTTGTTGTGTAAAAATATATTTGGATAATATTTTTTATGGTTTTGGTTTCGTATTAAATGGTTTTATGGTGTTAGACACCGTTAATATAACTATTAATTATGATGCTTCAATTTATGTTGTTCAAAATTCCAGCACTATTAATGATAATAATATCATAACTTGGAATGCTAGATTAGAACACATTAAGCAAGATCAGTTACATAGATTGACAAAAGTTGGTCTTTTAAAATCACTTAACAAAGAGAAATTGTCTGTTTGTGAACATTGCCTTACTGGAAAAACAACTAGATTACCATTTGACAAAGCTAAAAGAGCTAGTAGTCCATTACATCTTATTCATTCAGAAATTTGTCGCCCAATAAATGTGAGGGCAAGACATGGAGGAAATTATTTCATCACATTTATAGATGATTTCACACGGTTTGGTCATGTTTATTTGATCTCACATGAGTCTGAAGCATTGGATTGCTTCATTCGATACACCAATTTGGTGGAGAATAAACTAAGCGCCTATCAAAGCTTTAAGAACTAATCGAGGACGTGAATATCTATTTGAACAATTTAAAAAAATTTATGATGAAAAGGTTATAGCTAGGTAGTTAACTATTCCTTATACTTCGCAACAAAATGGTGTAGCAGAAAGGAGAACTAAAACCCTATTTGACATGATTAGGTCAATGATGACGCAATCTAACTTACCAATTTCCTTTTGGGGAGATGCATGGTTAACTGTTGCTTACATACTTAATCGTGTGCCCTTTAAATCTGTCTCATTCACCCCGTATGAACTATGAAATGACGTCAGACCTAATCTAGGTTATTTGCATCAATGAGGGTGTGCAACTTATATTCACAATACTTTTCATGAATATGGGAAACTTGGTCCTAGGGGGAAGAAGTGTATCTTTATATCATATTTTAAATATTCCAAAGGATTTGTATTTATTCGTGAAAAAGCTAATGGAAGAGTGACGAAGTTTGAATCGCGTGATGTTGTATTCTTAGAAAAGGTTTTTCCAACGACAGTTGAGGTTTAGATTTTTAATTATTTGAAATGGAAAATATAGATTATGATGCAACAAGCTATTCAGTAGAGAACTTAAAAGAAACTTTTAATCCTCCTAGAAATAGTGGGAGTAATATTTTGTATATTCCTACTCTCATGAAGCAAGATCATAAGCAATCTTAACCTCGTAGAAACATTCGTGAACCAATTCCTCATTATCGATTTGAGATTAAGGGGGTTGCGTTTATGATTGCTCTATAAGATGATGAAGAGCCTAAAACATTCAGTCATGCTCTATCTGGTTTTAAAGCAAGATAATGGATTAAAGCTATGAAAGAAGAAATGGAGTTGATGAAAACTAATCAAGTTTGGGACTTGGTTGATTTACTATCAGGACAAAGATGCATTGGAAATAAATAGGTTCTAAAATTAAATGTAAGACAGATGGGTCAATAGAACGTTATAAGGCTCGACTGGTAGCGAAAGACTACACTCAAGAAGATGAAATTGATTATGGAGATACATTCTCACCTGTTGTGGGGATTATTTTAGTTTGTCTCATTTTAGCTTGTCTCATTTTAGCTATAGTTGCACATATAGACCTAAAGTTATACCAAATGGATGTTAGAACTGTATTTCTCAATGGAGAACTAAATAAGGAGATCTATATGGATCAACCTTTAGGATTCAAGACTAAAGGACATGAACGCAAAATTTGCAAGCTTAAAAGATCCATATACGATCTTAAACAAGCTTCTAGACAATAAAACATCAAATTTCATCAAGTTATCCTTAAGGATGGTTTTACAATGATGGAAGAAGACAATGCGTGCATTTAAAATGTTCTAACAATAGTTTTATAATATTGTCCTTATATGTTGACGACATCTTAATAGCTGAAAATAACAAAGAGATGATTGATAGTACTAAAAAGTGGTTATCATCAAACTTAAAAATGAAAGAACATGGGTGAGGCCAACTATGTTCTTGATGTGAAAATCATAAGATATCGCGCTAAAAGCCTTATGGGTTTAACTTAAAAGGCTTACATCAAAAATATGTTAGAGTGCTATCACATGCAAGATAGCAAACCAATGGACACCCCTATTGATAAAAATTTAAGCCTGAGTTGTGATGTGTCCCAAAACTCTAGAAGAAAAGGAGAAAATATCTAGAGTACCTTATGCTAGTGTCATCAGTAGTTTGATATATGTAATGATGTGCATACATCTCGATATATCTTATGCCATTGGATTAGTTAACCAATATCAATCAACCCTTATCAGAAACACTGGATATCAATCAAAAGGATTCTACGATATTTGAAAGGAACTTTAAATTACATGTTATGTTACCAAACAAAGAAAGACTTACGATTGTTTAATTACTCTAATGCTGATTGGGAAGGAGATGTCGACCAATCCAAATCAATTTTAGGATATGCTTTCTTGCTTAATGATAGTGCAATACTATGGAGGAGCAAGAAACAATCCTGCATAGCCTTATCTACCATGAAAACTGAGTATGTAGCTTGTTCCGCAACAACACAAGATGTTGTTTGGTTAAAAAATTTCCTGTATCATTTGAAAATTGTCAAATTAGCATCAGACCAAGTGATAATTTACTATGATAACACTGCTGCAATAGCTGTAGTCAAAGATCTAAAATACTATGGAAACACTAAATACATCAAGATGTGATATCACAACATTAGAAAAACAATTACTAAACATTATGCTATCCTAAAACACATTTCTACAAATTCAATGGTTGCAGATCCACTCAAAAAACCAATAGCAAGGGATTGATTTGTTAGACATGTAAGATCCATTGGCCTATGTAGAATGTAATTAGTAATATAACAAGTTTTAAGCATCATACAAAAGCTTACAGTGACTGAGAAATGAATAAATGCTATTATAATATAATTTTATTCATTATTTTTTTATGGATTATATTGAGTATCATATAAGAAAATTTGTTAAAGTATGTCGATAGACTTAGATTGGCTTACTCACATGAGCAGACACCTTTAACACTTGTAAGGTGAGTAAATGAAACTAATTGAGTTTTAATGCTCAATAAGTGACTTAGGCGTAATGAGAGCAATTTTAACTCAAAATAATAATTAAAATGTCACATTGGTTGAGACCAAGATGAGGTTCTTAAATAAAAGAATCGACATGAATGAATTCTCACCATTCATGTGTCTATTTTGATTGATGTCGAGTATGAAATTATTCATCTGCCACTAATAACAATGAGCAAATGAGAATTTCTGATTTGAAGTCTATGTTTTTGGCAACAAGATTAAAACTCGTATGGTGTATTTCTCTAACAAGGAGATCAACGATATACACTTTTTATCTTCAGAAAAGAAAAAATTATGCTTCATTATAGCATGTATTTCATAATACATGTGTTAACGACCATTACAGAAATAAAGAATGGATCCCTGCTTCTTTATTATGTGAGTCCTGGAGATCTTATCTAAGACCTCAAAATTTTACCCTTTGTGACTTTTAACTATATCAAGAGGTGATGTATAAATGATCACTACTTTAAGAATATATCTTATGGTCATGAAATGATTCGACTTAAAGATACTCTTAGGAAAGCGAGTTGATTAAGATCTGATTGATATGAGTACGAAAGAAAAAGTAATTTTAGTTTTACACCTGTTACTTGTATTCACTAGCCGAGATCATATCATTTGAATAAATATGATATGATTTAGAATACTTGTAATTGTAAGGATGGATTGAGTATAAAATTCTTAAAGGGTTGAATTATATTCAATCATGTGTAACTAAAAATGTTTGGGGTATATTTGTACACTTTTAAGGAATAATTAATTATGAGGTTGATGTCTTTTATATGGCCTGTATTAGGTTTATATATTGGAGCTCCTTTCACTGTGTGCTTCAAGTCGCGCGGTCCGTTCCTCAAGTATGAAATTCTTGTGCAAGTTTAAAATATAATGTATTAGATAGATTCAGTCCTTCATAGATAAGTGAGAGATATTGGTTATTGGGTTAGGCCTAATCTATTCATGAGGAATGAGCCTGATCCTTGTATTTAGAGGAGTTACTAAAGGAGTAACCATCTCTTATACTTGTATAAATAGGGATATAACCCATATGAAAAGATGAATTTTTCATTTGTTAAAAAACAAAGTTCTCTCTTTCTCTTCTCTCATCTTGGACTCTCTGTATTATTTTTAAAAGATCGCAAAAGATGTTCGTACTGTAGAATATCACTTTGGTTCTAGTAATTGAAGTGACACTGAAGTAATTAATTCAGGGATAAGAAAATGAATTCTCACAAGTAAGTTTTCCTTTCATTTCTAAAAAAAAAAGCCTCCTAACAAATAGTTGAGTGTTTTTAAAACTATTGGATACGAGAGAAATAGGTGACCTTTGAAGTATATTTTACTGTTTGTCTATTATAGCTTAAGAGCAAGAAAAAATAATCAACACAGATTATACAGTCAAAATAAGTGAAACACTAAACTCATATAAGCTCACACAAACTCAGACCAATAATGACACAACCCCAAGTTTATGTTGTAAACCAAGCTAAATGACCTCAGATTTAACCAGGGGATCTTGGAAAATGCAAACTTAGTTCCATTTCTTAGACTTGTACAACCAATTCCTCTAGTCTTGGATTATCGTGAAAGAGGGATCTTCATCACTGATTGCACTGCCAATATTCAAGTAGAAAAAATATAGAAATTTTAGTTCTTTCATTCTCTAGGGATTTAAAAGACACAAAGTAAACTTGGAATCCCAAATCATCAATTTCATTTTAAACAGGATATGTTCGACTTGGAATCCCATGTTTAAATGTTTATGTATTCAAGGCATTAGATATGAACTTTTCATGCTAGTGCTTTGTTTAGCATAGACAAATGCATATTAAATATTACAACAAATACTAAAAGAGCTCAGTATGCTACTGTTCATCTTTTTATTGTTCATTTAGACATAGATTAATGTGGATTACAACAGTGTAATAATAGAATTGTTCTTGCCAAATAAACTTTTTAAGTATGGAGTTAGGGGAAGGATTGTTTCTTCCATGAGATACATTTGGCATTGAAAAAATGATTAAGGACAAAATGGTTTGTTCGGGTTTTTTGGGCTACATTATAGATACTGATTTGCCATTCAAGGCATAAAATTTTAAACTTTGGGTTAGGAGCTTCTTTTGTCTTTTCAAAAAATTAAACAGTGAAGATACAACTGTGCCTTTGAAGGGGGGAAATATGTATGTTTTAAAGGGCTTCTCCGTCTTTTTCATTTATTGAAACAATTCAAAGACCATGCCAGACCCAAGCGTTTGGGTCTGGCATGGTTGCCAGACTTAGGCGCGCCACTTTGGCTTAGTGGTCTTTCACCAAGGGCAATCAAATAAAGCTTTAGAATTGCCACAAACGTAATATGAAGTTGGTCAATACTTTGGGATTCCGTCAAGGTATTTATTGTATTGCTGAATAAGAAAGTTAAAAAAAAATTATAAACGATAAATCAAAGATAATAAATAGACTTTTAAGTATAAATCAAAGACAAAAGCCAAGTCCTAGACCCAGAGGCACGAGTTTGGCATGGTTGTTAAATCCAGGTACGATTCTGGCATGGTTGCTATGCTCAAGCGCTTGGGTCTAGCATTATTGTCAGACCCAGTCGCTTGGGTCTGGCATGGTTGTCAGGCCTAGATGCATGAGTTTGCCACAGTACCTGGGCGACCTAGGTATGCCATTTTGGCTTGGTGGTCTTTCACCAAAGGCAATCAAATAAAGCTTTAAAACTGCCACAAATGTAATACGAAATTGGTCGATACTTTAGGAATCTACTAAGGTTTTTATTGTATTGATGAATAAGAAAGTAAAAAAAAAATCCATAAACAATAAATGAAAGATAATAAAGAGACTTTTGAGTATAGATCAAAGATAAAAGCCAAGTCCCTGACCTAGATGCTTGGGTCTAGCTTGGTTGTCAAACCCACGTGTCTTGGGTTTGGAAACCTTTAGGTTGGGGGTTTCTTTTGTCTTTTTTTTTAAAATTTTAAAAAAATAGTGAAGATACAATTATGTTGCTAAAGGGGAGAAAATATGCATTTGTTAAGGGGTTTTTCTGTCCTTTTCTTTTATTAAAACAATTTAAATACAAAATTACCCTTAGGTTTCAATAAAAACAAAGCTGCATGCAGGGGTGTTTTCATCGTTTTCTTATGGTTTTATTATAAATATCATGTGGGGTCAGGGGTAATTGGGTATTTGTATGTATATAAATTACCCTAGGCACTTGGATTTGGCAACCATGCTATCAAGTAACTTGGGTCTGACATGTTTATGCCATCAAATAACTTGGGTCTGACATGTTCGCTGGACCCAAATAACTTAGGGTTTGATATGTTTTCCAGACCCAAGCAACATGGGTTTGGCATGGTTACCAGACTCAAGGTGCCTTGACTTGGTAGTTAGCAAAGTCCACAATAACGTGGGTCTGACATGTTTACTAGACCAAAAACATCTAGATCTTGCGAGTTCTCAAGTCTTGAATATTAAAACGTTCACAAATGTAACTTTCAATTGTCATTACAATAACCATTTATATTGTTAATGAATCGGTCCGCAGCAATGCATGAACCTATATAGTTAGTTCTTAGGATATGGTGCTGACACAAAGTAGTTATTGCTTCACCAATATGGAGAATGATAAATACATAAACCTATAAGGAATAATTATCTTTTTGTACAAAAAAGAGTGAACAACAAACAAAGAAAAAGACACAAGCCTACCTTTCATACAAGAATTTACTCTATCCCGCAGCCCCATAAGACCTAATAATTGCAAAATAACTACTCTAGATCAACTAGAAAAACCACATCACAATAGTTTATCTTTACTTTTTGAAAAATTTCTGCTATCTATTTGTTTTTATGTTGGCTAAATAAAATGAAAACGGAAAACAAGAGCAAAATAATAACAACTTGAAAAAAACAAACCTTAATGGTCAACTTGTAATCACCTTTTTTTCTATAAACCCCTCCTAAGGGAGGTAAATGAAATGCAAAAATCAAATAACTATCAAAATAGATTTTTTTTTTGTTTTTTATTTTGCTCAGTCTAGGAGAACTGTTAAAAAGAAAATAAAATAGTTTTTTTTGGCCAAAAGTTATTTTTACACGTTTTTAAGAAAAGCAAGAAAACAATTGTGCTTGTATTTAGCTTTAGATCACATTTACACTATTTAAAATACTATACTAATAATTTAACTCTTCAAAATGACTTTTACCATTAATGATCACAAAAGCTTTCTCAAGACAACTAATATCAACCCAATAGCCAAATCAGGAACATCATTGGTTAAAACATCAAGGGTATGAGTGACCCTCATACCTCTTGTTAAATAATCCAAAAAAAAATAAAGTGAGGAGACTAGGGTTTCAGTGATGCTGTATAACATAATAAATTACTCAAAAAAGATTAACTTAACCTAAATACAAAGAGACTATATATAAGTTAAAACAAAAAAAATTGAAAAGACTATTCTACCATTAATAAATATTAAAACAAAATAACCCTATATTTCTTATCATCTCCCCTCAAACTCATGATGTGGTAGCTACAAGTATCAAGAGTTTGCTAAGTAGAAAACAAAAAAGGAAATAGAATCAACTTAGTAAAGAAATCTGCAATTTGAAAAAGAAAAAAAAAACAAAAGGCAAAGTAATGGTACCGTTTTTAAGATGATGACGAGTAAGATGACAATCGATCTCAATGTGTTTAGTTCATTCATGAAAAATTAAGTTGTGAGCAATCTGAATAGAACTTTAGTTGTCACAACATATAGGAGTGAGATGAGAAAAAGAAACTCTCATATTTGCAAGTAACCAACGTAACCAAACAATCTCTTTGGTAGTAAAAGTCATAACACAATACTCTACTTTAGTTGAAGATTAAGAAACAATAAATTATTTCTTGCTCTTTCAAGAAATAAGAAAATCACCCAAAAAGATACAGAAACTAGTAAAATACTTATGATCTGTGGGATCACTGTCAGAATCAACATCAAAGTATGCATATAGCTCCAAGAAAGAGGTAGATAGAATTAAAAGACTCTGAAAGACTATGCCTCAAAGATATTGAAAATATAAAGAATAACTCCCCAATGAACGAAAGTAGAAAAAATAACAAACTGACTAACAATATGAACAACATATACAATGTCTGGACGAGTAATAGTGAGATAAACCAAGCTCTCAATAATAGTATAAAGTAGGATCTGGCAAGAATAAACCATTAGAAAAAGAATACCTTGTATTAACTTTAATGAGAGTATCTACATTGTTATTATCAGTAAGTCTAGCCTACTAAAAAATATTTGTAACATATTTTGACTGAGAAAGAAGTTAACTCTAGATGAATAGACTACCACAATACCCAAGAAGTATTGTAGAGAACACAAATCCTTCATTTTAAATTGTCTAACTAACTGTCTTCAAAACTGTAATACCATCAATATTCTCACCAATAATAATCATGTCATCAATATATAAAGACATAATGATACAACCTATATCAGTGCACTTAATAAAAAAAACAAAATCATAACTATTAGAAACAAAACCAAGGGAAAAGATCACAATAGAGAATTTTTCAAACTAAGCACGAGATGCTTGTTTGAGACCATATAACACTTTTTTAAGCTTGCAAATATACCTAGAATCATGTGAAACACTAGAAGGGGGCACCATATAAACTTTTTCTTGAAGATCTCCATTCAAGAAGGTATTTTTAACATCAAGTTGAGAGATATGCCACTGACAAACTGAAGCTACTGCAATAAAAGTATAAATAGTAGTCATTTTTACAATAGGAGCAAATGTCTCCTCATAATCCATACCATATTGTTGAAAGTATCCTTTAACAACCAACCTAGTTTTGTATCGCTCAATAGATCTATCAGAATTAGTCTTGATCTTATATACCTAATGACAACTAACAACACTCATATTAAGAGGTAGAGGGATCAAATCCTAAATATCTGTCTTATGTAAAGTAGAAAGTTCTTCATTGATAGCTTGTTGCCAAAAAGGATAAAAAATTACCTCTTTATAGGAAAAAGGCTTAGAGAGACAATGAATAAAAGCTAAAAAGGAAGTAAATGATGAAGAATAACAAGAATAAACAAAATTTGGTAACTTTATGGACTTACAAATGTATTTGGATTGACGTAGAGGTAGATTCACAATCTCAAACGGAGCTGAAGGGACAAAAAAAGAATGGAGCTTCAGGTATGCTGAAGAGTAAAATGTCAGTACCTTTCGAATGATCAGTATGAATTGGCCAAACATGAGGAGGGGTATTTGAGGTAGTAAAAACCTGAGATAATAAACTATCAAAATTCTTAGAAAAAAGGATTTATACAAATAAGATCAGATCTAGTCAAGCTATGAGTAGTAGATGGAATGAAAAAGAAAGGTATATGCTAGAGAAAGACAACATAATGAGACACATAAAGTTTCTGAGTTATTGGATCAAAACAACGATACTTCTTTTTACCTTCACCATAACCAAAAAATACACAAATAACAGATCAAGAGAACAACTTTCTGTGCTCTACATGAGGACAAATGATGAAACAAGTACAACCAAAAACTCTAAAGAAAGAATAATCAGGGGTATACTCATACAACTTTTCAAACGAAGATAAACCTAAAATATGAGAAGATGAAATTGCGAGAAGATGAAATTGCATTAATCACACCTCCAACAGTAAAAGTAGTTTCACCCCAAAACGCACTATGAACTGATGCAAACAACAAGAGAGAATGAGTAGTTTCAACAATGTGACTATATTTTCTTTCAGCAACATCATTTTACTTAGAAGTATTTGTACACAAGGTTTGGTGAATAGTTCCATCTAAAGCAAGCAACTCATAAAATTTATTAGAGGTGTATTCCTCACCCAAATCACATCTAAAATATTTGATAATAGCAGAATATTGTGTTTTAACAGGAGCTCAAAAGGTTGTATATATCTCAAAGAATTCAGAATAACGTTTCATTAAATAAACCCAACAATAACGAGTATGATCATTAATTAAAAAAATATCGAGACCCTCCTTTTATGGAAATAAGAGAAGGTCCCAACACATCAAAATGAGTCAAATTAAATGAAAAGGAAGAAATAAAAATACTTCGATTAAAAGATAAAACGAAAAATTTTACCAGTTTACATCCACTATAATCATAAATATCACTAGTTTTTAAATTTTCTAAGGCTCCTATGGATGGCAAAAATTTCAAATGAGAAGATGAAACATAACCTAGACGAGAATGTCATAAATAAAAACTAGAAGAAGAATGCCTTAAATGAAAAGAAGACAAATTAACACTAGCAGCAGCTGACACTTTTAACTCATCTAAAATATATAGTCCCTTCTTCCTACGACCTGTCATAATCAGCTTTTAAGATTGCAGATCCTGCACACAACAAAAAAGAAAGGAAAAAATGACTAAATAATTACCAAAATCACATATCTAGCCAACAAAAGCAAGATTCAATGTGAGGTTCGAAATAAGATAGACATTAGAGAGAGACAAATGAAGTGTGATAACAGAATCAACACCTACTATGGGCATAAAAGTGTCATCAATAATCATGACATGAATAGAAAATGAAAGGGGCACATAAGCAAAAGATAAAGAATCTGGAGACATATGATGTGAAACAGTAGAATCCAAAATCCATTCAAAATATAACATACTTGAAGAACTATAAGATAACTGACCTACGGAAGAAGAAGCAAACATGGTTTGTGACTATAAGGAGAGTACTAGGATTGGTGAAAGGACCTGATGAGACTGCTGCTGCAGTATTATGGTGTGGTGGTTTGTAACCATGACGTGGTATATGAGCATTAGATTATGATTAACTGCCAAGTTTTCAAGCTTGATTTTGCTACCTCAGCTTAAGATACTAAGCCTTCCAATGATCTTTCTATTTACAAAAACTACACTCGTCGAAGGTAACCCTTATGTAATGCTTATTCTAATTATTAGGGAATGACTTAGAAGGTACTACTAGCACAAAAGAATTATAGATAGAGAAAATTCTATTTTTAGAATAAGATTGAAGACATATTTCTTTAGCCAATAATATACTGACAACTGAGTTAACAGAAGGAAGTGGAGAACAATGCAAAATTAAATCTTTAAGTCCTTTAAAATCATTGCGAAGTGCCATTAAAAACTGTACCAATTTTTGCTGCTATCAATGATTAATATAGACACCACATACCTTTAATTTTGTTAATTTCGTAAGAGCCAATTGATTCTAAAAATCTGTCATAATAGAATAAATTCTTGAATACTCATATTCTTCTGGTGAAGAGCTCATATATCATTCTCCAATTGATACCACTTTGCAAAATTTGATTGAATGAATAACTTTTGCGTACCTATGGAATGGTTAGTAGAATTGTTAATCCAAGTAATAATCTTTGTATCGTTTGCTTTCAAAGAACCATCATCAATATTCTTAGATTTCATAGGTGTTCCACTAACATTTCTCCATATCTTTTTACCCTTAAAATTTTTTTTCATCATATAACTCCAATACAAATAATTCTTTTCATCCAACCTCACACTCACAGATTGAAGTGAATCGTTTCTTTTTGTAGCTATAATCAACAAACAAAGAAAAAATAGAACACAAAAAAAAAAATATATTAAATTGCAGAAACCGAAGGAACTATACGATTATTCCAAAAAAAATGATTAAGTCTCGTTCCATGTAACCATGCTCTAATATCATGTTAAATAATCCAAAGAAAATAAAGAGAGGAGGTTAGGATTTCATTGATACTATATAACATAATAAATTACTCAAAAAATATTTACTTAATCTAAATAGAAAGAAACTATAAATAAGCTAAAGCAAAAAAGAATAAAAAAAATCAATTTACTATTAATAAATAATAAAATAAAATAACTTCGTATTTCTCAAAACCACGCTCTTCTACACTTGGCCTGGTCAATCTTGTCGAGTCCAACACCGAAACTGGACATGATTTCGAGGTTGGGCAACTGGTAGATGAGCTGCTGCTGCAATGAGGTGGACGAACACGACAGTGGGCGTTGAAATAGAGATTCAAAGCCAGTATAGAAAAGTTTTTAGGCGCCGAAATCTCTATCAAGTAAATTCATTCCCATGACCTAGATAACCTAGGCCTAGTATCTCTATCAATTACAGATTCACTCATTCAATTTGGAGCAAACGAAGTTAAAACTCGATCAAAAGTCCGTTGATCATGTTTTTTTTTTAAAAAAAATGAATCGGGAGAATGAAGAGAGAATGTTGACAGACAATATATGAATGCCTGTCTTTCCGGAATCTTTGCAAGATTTGACGTTACACAATCAAAATGAAAAAACAACCATCCAATTCTTGAATTCTTAAGCAAACAAACAGACATAATCAACTAATTTTTGCCTTCTTTTTTAGCTCATTGCTCTCACGACAGACACCTCATTCATCCATCCAAACATGCACCCCACGTTCCACCAACACATACTACATGGCACAGAACAGAAACTAACGCCAATCAAAACATAGTAAATTCTTCGAAGAACACCAATCTGTTGAGTCATTTGGTGGCTGGTCTTATCTCCACCCTTGTCTCCGACCAAGGACAAGGTGTGAAACATCTCTTATGTTTGTTCATTGCATAGAACCTTCTCTTTTCTTTTCGTAATTTTATTTCCTACGAACATTAAAGATGGTTCGTGCTCTTGAACAAGAACAAGAAAATTATAGGTCTAGATTGTATCATTTCAAAGGGATGAATGAGAATGCAGGCGGTCGGCATGTTAAGAGCTTGAGCGCGGATGATAGTTCTAGTTTGGCAGAATACTCTTCAATGGATGATAGAATAACATCTAGAGGCCATCAGCCTCCAAGACCTGTTAATGAAAAGGGTCCTAGATCAAGGTCAGGCAAGGATGAAGCCTGCGCTGCAGGAAAAGATAATAAAAATCCAGGCAAGTCAGATTTTTTTTAAAAAAAAAAAGTTCATGTCCAAATATCTCATTTCATTGATTAATAATGTATGTCATCCAATATCTCATCTTTTCTTTTTTGGTGAAAGGAAAATCATGAAAAGATAGTGCTTGTTTGCATTTATTCGATTTTGGCAATTAATATGATTTTTGCTATGATCTCCTGAGTTTTGATTCAGAAATGGAACAGATGAAGGAAAGGTTCGCTAAATTGCTCCTTGGGGAGGATATGTCTGGTGGAGGAAAGGGTGTCTCTTCAGCTCTGGCATTGTCAAATGCAATTACAAACCTTGCTGGTAGGTTGACCTTTTAAATTTTTCCTCTGCAATTTTCTAATTTTCATGGTCTCCAACCCCAGCAGGAAAACAACTCCATTGAATTCCTGCCGATTCCCCAACAAACATGGTGGTACTTATATGTCTATTGGATTCAGATGGTTAATATTCCAGATTTTTCTTGTATAAAAACTGGCCATCCATGATTTTGTCTTTCTTAATTCGTTAGTAGGTTTCTCTCATTTTATTCCATCCTATATGCAGCTTCTGTGTTTGGCGAACAACGACGTCTAGAGCCCATGTCACCAGAAAGAAAAGCAAGGTGGATAAGAGAAATTGATTGGCTCTTATCTGTAACCGATCACGTTGTCGAACTTGTTCCTTCCCAGCAAAAATCCAAGGATGGATCAAATATGGAGGTAACGGTCTCTCTCTAATGCATTTCTTCAAATACAAGCTAAGAATTTTGCATTTATTGATTGAATAGATAATGGTGACACGACAACGAAATGATCTTCATATGAACATCCCAGCTTTGCGCAAGCTTGACGCAATGCTTCTTGTAAGAAAATAAGACTTTTGTTTCTCTTAATTTATTTGAGCTTTAGATATGAACATTGTTAAATGTGGATTGCAACAAATTTAATGCATCCCTGGAAAATGGTTTTGCAATATTCAGGACTCCCTAGATAACTTCAAAGACCAAAATGAGTTTTATTATGTTTCAAGAGATTCCCCTGAGTCAGAAAAAGGAGGTACCAAGAGAAAAGATGATAAATGGTGGCTACCTACTGTCAAAGTCCCTCCAGATGGTTTATCAGAAAGGGCTAAAAAATTTCTTCATTACCAAAAGGACTCTGTGAACCAAGTTCTCAAAGCAGCCATGGCTATAAATGCTCAAATTCTTTCAGAAATGGAGATTCCTGAAAACTACATTGAATCCCTTCCCAAGGTAAGAAGAAAATGCAACAGTTCCTATTAGAATACTGCATCCGAGTTTTAAATGCCTTGCTAACTCCCTTATCGCATTTCTTTCTGGTGCTTTGGCAGAATGGGAGGGCTAGCCTCGGAGACTCGGCGTACAGGAGTATTACACTTGAGTACTTCGATCCTGATCAATTTCTGTCCACTATGGACTTGTCATCAGATCATAAAATCCTAGACCTCAAGAACAGAATAGAGGCCTCCATAGTAATTTGGAGAAGGAAAATGAATCAGAAAGATGGTAAATCTGCTTGGGGATCTGCTGTCAGTTTGGAGAAGAGAGAACTCTTTGAAGAGAGAGCAGAAACTATCTTACTCCTTCTAAAACAACGCTTCCCTGGACTTCCTCAATCTTCACTAGATGTTAGCAAAATTCAATATAATGAGGTAAACATAGGTTCCCTTTCATCTGGGTTTTATTTCATATTACACTTGGAGCTGAATGATCGCCTTAATCAACAAGCGTCGTAAAGAAAAACCACCAGCCTTATGCGTACCTTCATACTGCTTATTTTGCCATTCTAGTCATGTTTATAAAACCAAAAGGCTAACAATATATTCTTGTCCTGAAAGGATGTAGGGCACGCTATCTTGGAAAGCTATTCAAGAATTCTAGAAACCTTGGCCTCGACAGTCATGTCTCGAATTGAAGATGTGCTCTATGCTGATCATGTTGCTCGAAATCCATCTCACGCAGGACACACGAGTAACACGTTAAAAGAGGCACCACAAGTACTGGTTTCTCCCAAAGAAGGGATGGAGAAGAACTCAGAAGATACAAACGCTTCAATGACACTGTCTGATTTTATGGGTTGGAGTCAGGAACAAAATGACACTACAGCAAAGAAGGATCCATTTGGATCAGATGAACTACTCAAAGATGACGATAAGTGTACACAGAAACTTGCTAACATATCGACCAACCGGAAACCTTCCTATCTTGATAATCTAGGAGCTTCACGAAGCCCAACAGCACGCCATTGATAGCATTATAGAGGGAGAAAAATGAACACGTACAGAAAAAAGAAACAGAGAAGAGAAAGAAAGAGTGAGTGAGAAAGCCCAACACTAAAATGTGTATTTTCAGACCCTTTATTAAAGGGGTCCTTTTGGTTTGTGAATTTCTGACATATTTCCATTCCATTCGTTCCTTTGGTAAATAGGAAGAATGAACATGAGTGAAAAACCAAGAGATTTCAAACATTTTGTTCTGTCATTCTGTACAAGAAATGGATTTGTAGTTTCGTAGTCGCCCAAATGCGTTCTTGGTAATTGTCTTCAGAGTAGAGCAGACCCAATAATTATGTGTGTGACTATGATTTACTCTCATTCCGTTCCTTTCTAGACATTTTGCCCACATGCTCTAAACTGTTCTCTCCACTGATTATATTTGTGTTTGAGAGTCAATAAGCTTGAGTGAACCTCGATAATTACGCCTGGAAGCAAGCAATTTAACATGCTACATGTATAACGAGCATATATCATGGTATGCTAATAAAGGAAACAAAATTAAAATCTTATGGAATGCCCCGAAATGACAGAGGAATCAAATATGTATGCATTAATAACCCAGGATCTTAAGTAGGATTTAGACAAACTCGTCAACCTTTAAAGTCAAAAGAGAGCATTAAAACATACAGACAAAGGGATGACAGATCAGGATGCTAAACTAATTTAGAGTTTGCCACGAGGCCCAAGCTTCGGTGGAAGTTGTGGACCCTTCTTGATTGGTAGAATGTCACCAGAAGCTGTAGCACTAAAATAAGCGAGGGTGGAGCCGCCTCCCAATATCAAGAACTTGAGCAACAATCCTCTCTTGGTGAATGGAGCTGCAAATGTCTCAAAGAATTTGCTCTGCAGTTCCATAGAAAAGCACAACACATGGTCAATAAATAAGTACGGAAAACAATGCAAAATAGCCATCTAACATACCTATGAACCTTGGCTTAATTTGATAACATAAACTTCTAGCTGTCTTCTTCTGTAAGTAGTGAATGTGCTAGGTGCTTGCGTAGTGCAAGGTAAGCCACAAGCATGGAGGATCTAGTGAATGATAATGGATTATTTCTATCAAGTTGCCCGGATTCTACTGATTCTTTAAGGCTAATGATACATTAACACCACGGGTTCAGGGGAAAAAAATGTGGTAACTCGTTCAACACAAACAATTGCTGTAAAAATCTGGCACTGAGCAATAAGCCTTAATTATCTAAATAATCATGCCCTTACATGACAAACCACCAAAACATCTGTACCCTGCTGATTCTTCTTTTCACTTGGTATATCAAACTACTCTTTGACATGGATTGAGTGTGTTGCCTGACTATCTCATTTCGACAAAACTAATAGAATTTAATTGACCATTACAATACTCATAATTGTAAATGAGTAATCAATAACTATAATTTTGCACTAATGGCATAAGATCCGAACCATAAATCCGGATTCTACTGATTCTTTAAGGCTAATAATCCATTCTACGTATTTTGCACTAATCAATAACTATAATTTCCACATAAATTACGTTAAACACCTTATATATTTGAGCGTGAAAGTACTTACATTCCTTGCAAGATCTTTTGAGCGTGGTCAAAGAGCAAGTTTATGAAAAATCAGGGCGAAAAGTATCCTCACGCTCAAACAATAGGGTGTTTAAGCTAATTTCCCCTTAATTTCCTTGCTTTGACCATTTTGCATTCCCTAGTTTAATTAATTGGTGCAACAGAACGTAAAAAAGAACTGCTAATAGATTAAAAATTTGAGAGCTTGGGGCAAAATAAGCGAAGATATAATTTACTTATAAGGCCTTTTCACCATTGGAATTGACAGAAAATGGTGTCAAACCTGGAGAGGGTTGTAAGGTGAAGGTGCATCAGATCCATACAAGTCCCATTGCCCAGTAGTGTTGCCCAAATCCTCCAAATCAAAGTAGACACTCTTGTCACCATACTTTGCCACCACAGCACCACTCCTGTTTTTATTTATTTTTTAAGAAAACAGAGCGATGGTTCAGAAGCCTGCCGAAGTCTATGCCATAAAGCTGAAAAAAGAACAATAAAATGGAATATATAGGCTTTTCATAGTTAGTCCAGAAAGTTTTGGTACCTCAAGCTTTTGGGTCTTAAGCCCTGGCGAGATGGTTTAACATGGAGCTTGGTTCCACTGAGGGAGCTACCACCAAGGCCTTTGATGGTGGCTGGTTGCACTGCAGCAAAGGTTGCTAGTGATGCCATGGCCTTGATTTTGGTTCCCGACTAACTGGTTTCTGTTTCAGGTTGCAAGAGAGTTGGGTTTTTGATCTTTTGCATGAATCTTAACTAGGAAACGTGGCAGAATCGGTATTATCTTAAGAGATCTGGAGAGTCATTTGTGCATGCCAAGTGGATTGAAGCTGGATAGGCCTATCCATTTTACGATCACTGTACTCCACTTAAAATGGCAGGCACTGCAAGCTCTATTACTATTGGTCCTCCTACACTCATAGTCTGCCAAGCTGGATTCTTTTGTTTTTTATGGCACAAGTATTAGTAAGATAAATTCACTTGTTAATCAAACATGTTTTTCTATCGCTATAATTATCATTTTGCTATTTAAAATAAAATCAAACACTTTTGTATAGGAGGTATTGTGGTTTTTTTATATGGCTTATTAATTATTAAAAATTATTGGGGAGTATAGGGTTTTATTTTTTAATTTTTTAAGCATAATAAAATTACTTAATTACACTTCAAGTAAAGAAATTTTAAAGTTGAAACCTAGAGGTTTTACTTCTTTTTTTTTCTAAATACAATAAAATAACAAGTTTACCCTTTAAATAAAAAAAATTTAAACCATGCATGTCTGGGTCTTCTAATCTTTTCACTCCTTTTTTGTTATTACTAGATTCATCGAAGGTAATTTGATCTTTTAATAATGATTTATTATTATTTAAATGAAAAAGATGTTGGAGACTTGGAGCATGCGTCGCACGCGCACTTCGTGCAGCACCTCCTGGTAACCAAAAATATCCTTCAATAGTGTAGTTGGAAGCGCCATCGCGTGCTTTTCTAGTTGGTGTAGCTCGTGTCGGTAGTAGTGGAGCAGTTTATTACCGGTAGAGTTTTTTTTCTTTTTTTATCTTTCTCCTCCCCTGAAAATTCCAACTTGGTCCTTTTTGTTGCCTTATTCTTTTGATTTTTAATTTATATTATTGACTCTTTTGTAAAAGTTTTATTTGTTTTCAATTTTATCTTTCAATCACAAATTGTCATTATTATTTTTTCTCAATTTGATCATTATTTTTTTTATTTCTATTTTTTTCTTAGCCATTTTGTAAAGTTTTCATTGGTTTTCAATTTCATCATTCAATCCAAATTTATGGTATGTCATGTTGTTCAATTTAGTCTTCATTCTTTTGATTATTTTTGTCATTCTGTTAAAGTTATTGTTCTTTTAATTTCACCCTCCAATCAGAAACTTATAGTTGTCATCTAATTTATTTTTTATTTTGATTTTTATCCTAATTTTTTTAATTCCAATTTTTTTGGATCCTTTTGTGTGTTTACCTTTTGTTTTCTTTAATTTTATCCTTTAGCGTTTGATTTGTTGAGGACTAGGCTTCATGATTTTTCTATGTATGATGCATCTAGTCTAAAAACCTGGGTCACGAGTTTGAAAAGTTCATGGGGTTGACATAATTTTTTGGCTTATTTTCTTTTTCGATTTAATTGTTTAACATTATTTTTTTTAAAATCAGTTTTGTGGTTTTCTTATATTTCTTTTCTATCAAGTTATCTCTATCTCATGATCTGGGACCAGAAGAGAGAGAGACTAGAAGATAGAGGAGAAAATAGAGAGAGAGAGAGAGAGAAATAAAAATAAACCAGAAGAGAGAGAGAAATAAAAATAAACCAGAAGAGAGAGAGATAGAGATAGAGATAGAAAGAGAGAGAGGAAAGCAACCAACCCTCTTGCTCAACAACCCACACTAATTCTCCCAAAAGACAAAAATCATCATGAGCCACCCTTTTACAGTAAAAAATAACAACAAAAAAACCAACAACCAATTTCCACCATTGTTTTTCTTCCTTCTTAGCAGCTTCCACCGTGCGCCTCTATTACAACTTCTTTAACGTCACCAGTGCCACTATCAGCTCCATCGTGGACCATCAGTGACTCCAACAATAGCTACCACCTCTCGATTGAACTACCATCAACCAATACCTTCCTAGCACAAGCAAACCTTTTCTTTTCTTACCCTCTCACATAAACTTTGTATGATATAACAACTGTAATTTGCCTTCTTTTCTTTGTCTAAAAAGAAGTTTTGGGTTTGAGGCTCGGCCTCTTTCCCAACCCCACCCATTATGGCTAGGTGGGTTTATGTGTGTATATATATATAAAGCTTGTTAAGACGTCTCCCGACCTTAAGTTGGGCTAAGCCTGAGCTCAACCCACATGCGTGGGTTTGGGCCCAATAAGCTCAACCCAAACCTTAGAACATGTTTAACACGCCCTATTTTTTTAAGGAAAAATGTTAAACACTGACTTAAGGAATTTTCAATGCCTTTGATTTTAGGCAAATATGCTATATTGCTTTCCCCTTTAGCTTTATAATTTATTTTTATTTTAGTGATTAGTCAAATAGACTCTAAAATAGTTCAAAAAAAATCTAAAAAATTCCAAGACTATTTTTAAATTATTTTTGGGTCCGTTGCTTGTTTTTCCAATAATTTTTTCTAATATCAGGTTGTAGACATATATTGTAAGATATAGACCCAATGTTAAAAATAGATGACTTTTTCTGAAATTTCAAAAACTTTTAAAAATTCAAAAAAAAATTCTCATTTCAAAAATAGAAAAATATGTTTTGTTTTCATATATATGGTCAAATTCTAAAGGTTTTTCATGCATATTTTCTAACAAAAAAAATGCATTTTTATCATGTCTGAAAAATACAAAAATGAATATTGTAACCAGTTTGTGATTTTTCATTAGAATTTGGCCAAAATTTCCAAAATACTATAAAAATTAATTTGTTTAATTAATATTCGGGGTATGAATTTTACAACATAATGCATACTTCTGGTATTAAATTAAATAAATTAATAACAATAAATATTAGAAATTAGTTGTAGACTTTATTATTTGAGGGTATAAAATTATAATGTAAAGTATATCCTCAGGTATTAAAGATACAAAACAAAAAATAAAGGTAATGCTAAGATTTAAACTCTATAACGGTTAGAATTTAACCCGTTAAAGTAGAGGATTCTTTACGAAGGGAGATCTGCCTTGAACCTTAGACGAGACCAACAAATAGAAACACGATTTAGAATAACAATCAATCAACGATGTAACTTACCATAAGTGAGGTGCACTAGGGGTGATGCTTCTTCTGCTTGCAACTACTTCCCTTACCCAGACTCTTGTATATCATAGGTTTTCTAATGACCATGATATTAGGTGGTGACTCCCTCAAATTATAATTTTACGATTAAACCTAAAAACCCCTTCAATCTAGGAGGCAGACTCGTTATTCGACGTCATGTATGTCACGACACCAAAAATAAACATTCATGTATCAATCATAGAAGAATAATGATTATTCACAATATTACAAGGAAAAAGAGTTAGAATCAATCAAGTACATTGGAATTTACCACGTTGGGATCATTCTTACCAAACTAGAGTATTAAAGACATAGTTGACCAGGCAACCAGGAGTTATGTTTGACTAAGAAAAAAAATCAATCACATGAGTTTGAATACGCATGAAGAACAAAAAATACAACTTTATTTTATTTAAAGCGCATGTCTTCAATATAATAATTAATTAAAAATTACAAATTAGTTTAGGATTCACATAAGTATCAACATAGAAGTAGTTTGTATTTGAACTCAATAAAATCTCATGAACTTAGAGTTATATATTTAGATATGATTAAATTTTATAACAATATATCTAGGGCCATACATCTAAAAAGGTAAAGTGATTGATCCAGAAGCATCTGAATCAATGATCAACAAAATGTTTGAAATATAGGGCTTCATATGATTTCTCTTACGGACTTTTGTTGATTGGTCATTCCTTGTGTTAAAAATTTTGGATGTTGCCTTGGCTTTGGCAACGAATATGATTGCAAGTAAATGGGTTTAATATAAATGGAGGTTTGATGAGAGTGTTGACATTGAGAGTTGGACAACAACAACAACGACTCAACCCAAATTACTTGGAAGTTGGACGAAACAACACCAAAATTCTATATTTAAAGTACTGAATGGGAATGGCAAGAATGGTACACATGAGCAAGAGAATAATTTTGTGGCCATGGACTTGTTACGGGTTTCATTCTAAATCTCGTGAAATTTGATGTGTGATCTTGATGCGATAGGGAGATGAAGAAGGTGATTCATGACTATGCTCATAGTGATGTAAATTTGGGGTTTGATCCACGATGAAGAAGTTGAGATTTGTATAGAAATGGAAATGACCCAGGACTAATTTCATCTATAGAGGTAAGCTGCTGTGCAGGATGGGTTAATACCAGAGCATTAAGAAGCTGAAGTGATATCCATGTTTGCTATCCTATGTTTCCTAAAATAAGGAATCATACGTAAATGGTTCTTGTCTTTAAATACATTGGTATGCAAGAATGTCTTTAAATGATTGATCGAGTTTTTCACTAGAGCTACCTCTTACATACAAGCAGCTTGAGTTCTAACGTCGCCATTCTGAATTGAAGCTCTCTGATTGCTTGAATTACTCTCAAGATAGAATAATTTAATGAAATAGCGTTTGAAAGCAACTGCAAAATTCTTTAGCAAGTGTTAAATCTATACATGATATACTTTCACTCTTAAAATTTCATGTAGTTTATAAAAAAAATATAAATCACATTCCTTCTCATTCTACAAAGTGCCATAAATGAGATTTACCCAAACTGCAAGCCCTTAACTTAAAAGTTCTAACCACAAACAAATAACATACAAACTGATGTAAGAATGTCCCTCTACTTAAGATATAAAATTTGGACAAGGGGGGAAAGCTGAAACCTGAGTCTTACAGTTAATTTGTGTCTATCTAACTTATAAGCTAATGTAATCAACTATCTTCACATTGCAAGCTTGTCTTGATGTTTTTCAATGTGCATGATATAAGTGCGTTAACAGATTCCACAGATTCCATGGTTAGTTTGGCTGTGGGAGATGTATTCGTTAGGATTTGGAATGCTATTGTTAGCAAAGATCCCCCTTCGGTGCTCTTCTCCTCTTGCTTAGAAGTGATCACTAATGGTCTTGATTCGTGTCCATCAGGAAGAATTGAGAATCCTGAAGGTAATATTGCTAGGTTGCTTGAATCACATCCATTAATCACAGATTGCATTCCATTAGTGTCCACTGGAGCATAAATTACCATGGATTCATAAGCATTCGTGCAGCTATCTTGGAGTACCCACATATTGTTTTCTTTAGATTTCATCTTCTGCAATTGAAAAGGGCTTGTTAGAACCATGAATAGAGAAATGCACATGAGATTAATGGTAAGGTCTTCTGTTATTTGAGATGGAGAACAACTTACTAGAATAGTTACTGCATTGCCTCTATCTTGTCCTTTGGCTAAGTTTGCAGTGGCTTGTACAGGTCCTCCATTTGACATGATATCCCACTACATTTTATGCAATAAAAAATAAAATTGTCAGACAAGTTGCCTGATAAAACTTGTACTCGTTTGTTGTTAATTCGCAATTCAAAGCAGCAATATCCCATCTTAATAGGATCTTAACTGAGTAATGTCATTTTTGGCTGTACCTCATTTCTACGAGCTTCGTCTCGTAAGAAATCAAACAGAATATGCGGAGGGACAGGCAACCATACAGAAGAAACTGCACACAAGATCACTCCAACAGGTTCACCAGGTTCATTTAAGTTTTTCCTAGACGAAATCCTTATATCTTCTCCTGTTTTGCTTGATACCTTGCTCCATGTGTGATAGCTTGATGCTCCGATTGCTCGACAAAAGCTCCATGTCATTCTTTGTGCCAGTTTCAGAATGCTTTTCCTTCCAGCTAGTGTAGCAACACCTAGATTTTTGCGTTTGTTTTTTCATAAACATTGTTATTTATAAAGATAGCGAACAATTCCACTGGAAAATATCGAAACATAGTTTGGCTTACCAGTTGAATCCTTTGTGGGAACGTTGGTTGCCATGAAGAAAACAAGCCGTTCACATTGGAGTTGCAATGTTGCCATCCAATGCCTTGCTCCAAAGGCTAGGCCACTATGAACGACTGTCCGGAACATGGTATGAACTGCGCTTTTCTGGCATTCCAGGTGTTCTACCCAGATCACCTGACAAGATTGTTACAAACTTGTATGTTAAATTGTTAAAAAAGAAAAGAAGACGATACAGCATTGTTATGTATGCTTGTCTCTATTAAATTTTAACTCTTGGTCTATACAAGCATGTACCTTACAATGGCCATTTGATTTATCCTCAATGATGCAACCAGAGGGGCGTTTTCTGCATTTAACGAGTGAAGCATCAATATTGTCTTCAACTTTGTCAATAGAAACATCAACAATGGCCCATTGTTCTGCGTTAAGCTGCTTGCAATATCTGACAAAATAAACTTCTCTGGTGGGCACCATGGGTGTAAGCATCTGGACCTCAGCAAACATCTGCATGGCACAGTTTTATATCTGGTTAACGAAATCTAATTCTATAATTTCACAGAAGCTAACACAATAGAATTGAATATAACCAAAAAAATATTCCACGTAGCTTCCTCATAAGGTAATATCCTCAGTAATTAAATGTTACAACAGGCCTGAGCAACCTGCTTAATTAGTTGTTTTTTATTCTTGGATTTTTTTTCATTCATCAAAATTAATAAATAAACAGGTGTCTTAGGCATTAATATTTTCTGGGTGTTCGAGTCTTGGTTTCACTTAGGAAAATTTCTCGATTATCAGGTCATCACCTCTAACTGTAAGTAAGAGTGAAGTCAAAGATTTTGACCTTCAGCTGAACCATACGGGAAGAGTAGATCTCCATTATACACAAGGTCCCACGTAAAATAAGATGCCTCATTTTCTGACAGCTGGGCTAAATAAATACACAAGGAAAGTTCCTCCCCCGCTCCAAATTGAAGGGAAATGGCCACCTCCATCTTTCAACCTTGCTTTTCATTTTTTTTTAAATTACAACTTTTTCGTTCAATTACTATATATGGATTTTGTATTCACTGAAATTGATGCTGATTTCCCATGCAGAAAACTGTAGTTTTATTCAAGTATAAGTATTAGCTAGTTTAATATGAGATCTTGGTAATTGGAGCTGTCACTCACCAATTGCACTGCCCCATTTCTATTTGCACCTTCACCATTGCAGATAACATCAACAGTGGCCGCCTTTGAAATCAAGCATGGAAACATTTCCTTCCACCGATTCTGATTAAAGGGGAAAAAAATGATTACATTAGTGAAAGGAGTCTAATCTATAATTAATTAATCAACATTAACTATGTGTGTGTGTGTGGAATATTGCTAATATATATAATTATAATATCTCACCACATCCATAAAACTTTGAACTAGCCTTGGGAGATCCACAAACACAACCCTGGTCTCTCTTGAAGCCTCAATGGATCTCTTCGGCCTTCCATTATTGCTTGAATTTTCAGAACCAAACTCTTTCGTGTACTCATCGTAATTAAGAATTTCACGACCTGTCTCAACACTTCGAACCCAAAGTGGTTCGCCCGCCGTAGCCATTTTCTTGAGCTCTTCCATTGCTTGATTAGCGATCTCCGTGATTCTTGTCTTGTCAAGTCCGAAAATTCCAGTGTAAAAATCCAGTGAACTTCTATTCTCTTGATCATTTTCAGCTGAACATGAGGCTGTTGCCCCTGGACTATATTTTCCTATGACCACTCGAAGTTTTTCTACCTGCATGAAATGATTATGCATCAAATTAATTTCTTCTAGCTAAGTGTGGTATTAATAATTAATAAATATTAATTGACCATCGATCGCTGTTTAATTTTCTATAATAATTAATTTTTACGTGCTGCATATATTACATAAGATTTTCCTAGCTAATTACGTACCTCGGCTTTGAGTTTTGCATTTTCGATACGTAATTGCTGTTCCTCGGTTGTTAAGGCAGTGCCTCTACTGGTGGTAGCGGTGCCACAATTTGGACAAGAAGCTTTGTTGATGTTTTCCCTCATGGTCTTGTTTTCTTCTCGGAGTTTATCCATTTCAGTTTTCAGCAGAGAATTTTCATGGCGCTCTTGTATGGCCTGTAACATTACCACTGCCATGGTTATTAGATCAACAAGATAACCAACTAACCGCATTAAGTGACTTTCGATCTCACTTCTACGTAGTACCTACACACGTACCTTGATTTGAGTACGACGATTTTGGAACCAAAACTTGACTTGTCTAGGAGCAAGGCCTAGTTGCTTGCTTAATTGCTGCCTCTGCTTCTCATCTGGATGAGGAGACTCTTTAAATAGCCTGAACATTAATTATACGTTCACATAATTATCACGTACTCGTAGATACATTCACAATTGTTAAGAACTGAACATTAAGGAATTCTTTTTGTGTGTTTTTGTTTTTTTTTTGACGATGACAAGCATCGCTGAACATGTAAAACATGGAAAATAAACTTTCCCACCGAATTTCTGAGTAATCTTTTAGCTTTACAGTCTTTTTTATTCACGGACGTAAAATTAAATTATTCATGAACTCAAAAAGAGTCTGCGCGCTGACATCTTTCTTGATAGATGTGTTGAATAGAGAAATTATTCAGCTCTTTAATTTTCTCATAAAAGCCAACTCGTATTTATGTGAAAGAGAAAAATACAACTAGCTATACACCTAATAATTTTGATTTGTTGGATATGCAATTCAAGTCATTTTAGCAAAGGAGTCGTTGCCTTAATTGGCAAACCATGCACATATATCTTTAGCCCCGTATCTACCTACCAAGCTAACAAAAGATATATATATATATATTCAAATTAATGAATGATAAAATATATATATATATAGTACGGTATAAAAGGAGTTGTAAATATATAAATTCACAATATGAGGATATTGATATACATACATGTATTAATAAACAAAAATAAATTAATCTAGCCTGGGCTAGGAGTAAAT
>Ga0325411_1000388_pt1 | contig 45659 bp, 23 predicted proteins | sample PopdelMetagenome_13_FD_206181 | JGI IMG/M metagenome (GOLD analysis project Ga0325411, IMG submission 206181) | Populus deltoides microbial communities from Bellville, Georgia, United States - Xylem-PdIQD-R4 | ecosystem: Host-associated > Plants > Phyllosphere > Stem > Wood/Secondary xylem...
AACCCCACCCCCCCCCCCCCCCCCCCCCCCCCCCCCCCCCCCCCCCCCCCCCCCCCCCCCCCCCCCCCCCCCCCCCCCCCCCCCCCCCCCCCCCCCCCCCTCGTAGGTCACTAATCAATCCACCAGGAATTATGAAGTTCCAAGATTAAGATGCACCCATCATCAAAAAAAAAAAAAAAAAAACACCTTGATTCAACTAAATCTAAATGTATGGCTACCTAATTGAACAAGGTTCAAACGATTATCATCCTTTCAAGTTGATTACATTTATGTTTAATGTCAATGCGCCTGTGGCTCAATTGGTTCTAGCGTTTGCTTACAAACAAGATGTAACGAGTAAGAGCCTCTCTCCTTTGTTTCAGAAACAAGAAAATAAAAAGAATCCGCACAAAGACACAATTGGGCAATACAAGTAGAGAAGGAACCATGACTAACAGTTTCCTTAAACCAGAAGCACTAACATTTGCACGACAGTTGTGAGTTATTAATACTACTTTATATACCGTGTTAAGAGAGGATTCCTCTCCTCGGACTGTAATCATTCTGTCTACAACATTTCTTTTTCTTTCATTTCATTATGACCCTAAATGAAAACATCTTATCAGAATCGATAAGCATATAAATAAAAACCACTAAAACAAGAACATCAAATACCAAGTTAATGTTAATTGCTCTTGTCATCGTCTTTTAGTAAATTAATATTTTTAAAAAAAATTAAATAAAAAATATTACCTTCTCCAAGTGGCTAATCTCAGAGGAGATGAGAGAAACGACACGAGGCCTTTTCGCGATGCTCCCTAACTGCCTCAACTCTTGTAAATCCAACGCCAAATCTTCGGCCATATTTTTTTTCTTTTTTCGTGGTTTTTGCACCGGAAAGATCACAAGTATTGCTTCCTGACACCGTTTATTCTTTATTCTCGTATTTTTATATCTGGAACTGGAAGGCAAGTGAAGAGACAACAAAACCCTAAGGAAAGTGCTAGAACCTCAAAGTAGTGTAAATTTGGGCTTCCATTTTTCTTTTTCTTGAAGTAGGGCTTGTCGGTGGAGAAGGTTCTAGGACCATGTAGAAATTTTGAGCTAGGTTTTCTTTGATGGGCTACCTAGCCATTTTGGGCTCCGAGAATGTTGTTTGTTGGATGGTCGACCCGTCATCTTGATTGAAAATTACTTGGATGTATTGCATCGTTGCTTACATAAAAATAAGGCCAGTATGGATTAAATCTATTTACAGTTTTTAAGAGTATTTTTTATTTAAAAATATAATAAAATAATTTTTTTTTTATTTTTAATATCATTATATTAAAATTATATAATAAAAAATTAGTAATTTTATATTCTTTCAAGTAAAATATATTTTTAGAACACACTTAAAAATTATTTTTAAAGTTATCACAATTCAAAACTGACATAAAAATTAAAAGAGCTCACACCAAGCAATACTTGGGGGGCATCGTGGATGCATTTATGGAGGGGATAATATAGGACTTTAGAGAAGAAACTAACATAATTTCTAAGAAACCATAATAAAAATAGCTAAATTCTAAGTAATATTTGAGAATTTTGGGGGCAGGGTCTTTTAAATGCCACACTACATATTGCCTATTACATCCAAAGTACCCATTACTCTATTATTAGAGTTGACTTTTGAGTTGTTGAATCTTACAACCAATGAATGTTTTCTTTGGGTCGTAAAATATTTTTGAATGATAAACTTTGTATTTGTGGTTGCGCGGAATGTTAATTGGAAGGAATTTAATATTTATTGGATATCACATTCTCTTAAAACTAGAGGATGTGATTCCCTTTTAAAATAAGAAAATAAGGCATTGTAAAGTAGGGTTTTTTTTTTTATGGCAGTGACTTCTATTAAAACTAAATTATTTTTTAATATTTAATATTGTCATAAAAAATTAAATTTAAAAATATTTTTCAGTTGTTAACTATATCATAAAAAATAAGATGAAAAATTATTTATCAATGTTTAGTTTTTTTTTTTCAAGTTTATTTAACATATATAGAATATTAAATGTAAATATTTAACCATGTACAAGAAAAGAATAAAATATAAAAAGTGTAATAGTGGAAAAAAAAGAATTTATTATATCATATATTTATATATAGTTTATTTTATAAAATGTAACTAGACCTATAATATAAATATTAGACATATAATCATTTTTAAGTGTTTGGAGGACATTGAAAATAAATTTTTTTTTCCTATGGTATCCTAGTTTTAAACATAATTTGTACGATTTAAAATATATGATTATTGTATAATAATATGTTTTGTATTTGAATGTATTTTCTAGCAATATTATCTTCATTAAAGCATTATATGCACTAATATATGAAATTAATATACTTTTATATTTTATATTAATATATCATAATATATTATTTTCTATATTAATATATTAGTAATTTATATTATTTAATAATATTATATTTTAAAGTATTATATATATAAGAATTATAAGGTATTGTACCACTTTAGTTTTTTAGGTTCTTATGGAAAATGTTTTTCAATCTTTTAAGTTGGAAAATATTTTTTCCCATCTAAAGCTTATATTTTTCTTTGATCAAAAACTGAATTTTTTTTTGTTTATTAGTTTTCCACATTGTAACCAAACATGAAAAAGTTAAGAAAGTATTTTCTAAGAAAATATTTTCTAACAAACAAATAAGGCCTAAAAAAATTAACATTCTTCAACAATTGAAAATGTTGGGTTTTTTTTTTCTTAACTTAGTTGCCTGTATTGTTTATTTTATGTTGACTAATTATTGATAACTCAGATAATATTCCGATTAATATGCTACCAATTAATCCTTTATACCTTCAAAGAAGAACAAATTACTCAACAAGAAATTAATCCCGAGAAGAGGCAAGTAGCAATCTTGCAAGATCAAGCAAAGTGTGAGGATATCAGACATCAAAACCCAAGAAAAGGTGATTTACTCTAAGTTACACCATCAAGAAAAATGTTAAGTCTAGGGAGGGGGGGGGGAGGGATTAAATAAATTAAAGTGCAGAAAAACAAAGAAAGCAAGTAAATAAATTATGGAAAGATAAACAGTACTAGAATCAGTAAAAAGATAGTTGAAATTATATATATAGGGTTAGCCATCTTTCATACTAATTGGATGACTTATTTATAATAGTACAATATTTAAGTTTTATCTAAACATATAATTCTAATCCTATATAGATAAAGAGATTACATTATAAATCATAATACAAGTTGAACTCTATCTTATTGATAACCATGTAAGTCCTAACTAATATTCAATTTTGATCAATTTAATGTATTAGGGACTCTCAATTTGAGTAGGACTAAACCATCCAATTACTTTTATCCACTCAAGCTTTTATGGTCAGTTGTTTTCCTTGATCATCATGACTCTTAAACATCTAGTTTACTTCTTCTTAGTTTTTTTAGTTGATTATAACTTTTTTAGCTTGATTAATTCCACTATTCATTATAAAATTCAGCATTTCCTTCCTTGTAAGATAGTAAACAACAAGTGTTTTTATTTGGTTGGCACATGAATGTATAATTCATATATAAACCATGCCCCTTATATTTCTTTATTTCTAGAATGAATGAAGGATTATTTTTCATTCTATTAGTACTCAAATCCATTGATCCAATCTACTAAATATGACATAACAAGTAACATTGATCACCCAAAACTGTTGACTATACTTTTAAGTGTATTGGACATGTCAACTAATTATACCATTTTAAACAAAACATGCTCTCTATTTTCGTGAATAACTTTCTTAATTATTTGAACTTAAATAAAAAACTTAATTTTTTTTATTATTGTTGAGAATCAATAGCAAAAAAATTAGTCATAAATCAATAATAGCCTAGAATTCAAGCCTAAAATACAAACATTATAATTACTAAGTAATCTCACACTTATGATCTACAAGTCAATCCTTTAGTATATCTAGGAACCTGGAGAATGTATTGAAAGATCTTGAAATAATGTATGAATGGTCCTGCAAAGAGGCTTTGATCTGTGCTCTCAAATTCTTCTATGGATCAAGAATACTTATTTTTATTGAAATCTCTGCTTGTATTTAGTGATAATTTTATCTTCAATGTTTTATGTCTTTGTTTTCTATCATAAAATATGTATTTTTTTCTCATCATTACACCTTTTTTGTATATCAATAACAACTAAATGATCAGAAATCTTTATATGGATGATGTTATGATTATTGAAGGCCTCGTATTGAGCCAAGTAATTTGGATCTTTATTATTTAAAATAAAATTAAAAAAACTTTTAATAAGGTTATGGCCATTGTATGGTATGAAGTTAAGGTAAGGTGTTCACATATATATTCATTAGTTAACTAGTTCATAATAAGCAACAATCTTCTATCAATTATATAGATATTGCTCCTAAATCTAGAAGTATTTTTAGGCCTATAATAAGGCCTTCATATTTAGCTTGATTGTTTATGCAAGAGAAATTAAGTCAAAATGATAGGGTCACATTATAATCTTTTTGTGATTGTTTGTCATATCATCATCCTTATCACATTAACTTTGATGTCATTCCTTATTAGAAGGTTATTTAAGCCTAAATGGCTTGACCTTTCATCGCATGTCAAATTTTTTAGCTTTCCCTCCTCAAGTTTTCTCCTCTAAATAGAACACTATGGTAAGTAAGGAACTTATATACTTCATATAGAGGTTCTTCATGGCTCTCTTATACTAATTAATTGGTCTTACCATGATCGATAAACATTTAACATGTAACAATGTTAGTGACTAATACCAACCTCTATCATAGTTGACCAAGACTAGTTTGTTGTATTCCATTTTGACCAATAAGTGCTTCTAATTTAGTAATAACAACTATAATAATTACCTGGAGAAAAGGGTTTGAGTGTCCTTTATTTTCATCAGTCACTTTAAATTTCATGACTGATATCAGTTGCTACTAATCTTCTTTAAACTCCTTATAAGAGTTTGAATTGACTATTGTGACCTTATTTAAATAGTCAACTAGTCATCTTCCCTTTACTTTTTGATCGACAATATAAGAATGTTGAAATTACATTGATGAAAGGTAACTTGTGGGTCGCTGATCTTTCCAATTCTAGGTTGAGCTAGCCATAAATAAGGTGGTTGGGCCATATGATTCACCTAAAATTTCCTATATATTTATGAGGTAGGTGGTACCTCATGAATGATTGTGCTCAAATTAGGTTGAGCTTGTTATGATACCTTTTATATAGACACATGATATTTAAGGTGAGGTTGAATACTTACAAACACTTCTATTAAAGTGCTCATTATTATAGTATATCCCAGGAATTCTCTCCAAGAGTATGAGGTAAAAGGTTGTGTTGAAAAAATACACACATTAATATACCTTCCAGCAGTTGATAGAGGCAATCATGTTAGAAAAGAAAAAAGGCATGACTAGTGGTTAATGAAACAAATAATTAATCTGATCCCATTAGACATACCAATATGTTGGCAGTAAAGTGTTTAGTTGGATGATTAATGTAAATCTTATCCTACCGGACATGCTAATTAGTTGATCACTCAAATAATCTTCTAATGCCCTAGGTAATTATTTCTACCTTTTAAGAAACATAAACTAATCAATTAGAACTTAATCCTAAGAGAAGATAAGAAGCAACATCACAAAATCAAGTGGGGTTTGAGGATCTAAGACCTTGAACCCTAGAAAAGATGCTTCTAGTTACATCACACAAGAAGAATGACAAGTTTATGAAAAAAAAAGATAGCAGAATCACATGAACTAAACTATAGAAAATTAAAGAAAGCTAGTAAATAAATTGAAAAAGAAAAGATAAATTGTATTGAAAATAGTTAAAAAAGATGAGTCCTAACTAATTTATAATATTAATCAAATTTTTATATTGATAATTCGCACTCTGAATAGGACTAAACCTTTCGATTGATTATGTGAACTCTTACTACTATAATCAATCATGTTTTCTTAGTTAATTGTGACTCTTGGTCAATTATGACCCCTAGTTGATTTTGTTGTTCATGATTGATTTCAGTGTTTCTTTTCCTATTTGGTTATGAACAAATATTTTTTTTTATTTGGACAACATGTGTATGTTTATTTTTTGTATAAGCAATGCCCTTCATATTCTTTTATTTCTAGACTAAATAAAGGAATATATTTCCCTATCATAATAATATTAAAATCAATTAAACAAATATATGGTTAATGAATGTTGTTATCTAAAAATATCGACCATATATGATATCTTAACTAATCAATATTTCAAATGAGGCATGCTTTGGATTTTTTTGAATTTTCTACTATATAGATTTCTTAACTATTTGTACTCAATAAACAACTCATTTTTTGATGTTATTAGAATCTACAACAAAAAAAAAGGTTATAAATTAATAATAGCCTACTTATCAGGCTCAAAATACAAACATAACATATTTAGAGTGACTTCATGCCTATGATCTCAAGTCAGTACCTTATTTTCTATATATATAAATCAAGAGAATGTCTTATTAGATCTTGAAACTATTTGTGAAGGGTTTTATAAACATTCTTTGACTTCTTCTCTTCAATTTTATATGGATCAAGAAAACTTATTATATCAAAATCCTTTATTTGTACTTATCAGAAAATTTCAACAACAATTCATTGTTTCGTGTGTTTTCAACCATTATGACCATATAGTTTGTACTTCTTTGTTCAACATTACAACTTTGTTACAAATCAACTATAGTTGATTGGTCAATAATCCTCACAAGGATAATGTTAAGATGGTTAAATGTCATTTTGTATAATGTTCTTATTTAGCCAAGTAATTGACTTATATATTCTTTTCTCAAACCAAAGAAACAAAAATTAAACTAAAAAACCTTTTGATAAGCTTGTGATCACTACATAATCAATATTTAGCTTGCTTGCATATTTTGCCAACACCTTTTCTTCTTTAGGTAATGGCTGACCTTGTTCTAGGTCTAGAAAATGTTAGTGAATGTTTTCCTTTAAACGGTCATATAATTAATACATTGTTCATGTACTAAGATATTTTGGACACTAAAATAAATTACTAATTAAACAAAGACTTAATAGCAAAAAAAAAAATTTATTAATCAAACCCAAGCCTAAACTCTTGCCCACAAGTCCATTGTCCAATCTAAAAAGCTATTTTAATATCTAGAGGTTTTTTATAATAATTTATTATTCACATTTAATTAATTTTTTAAAAGAAGTTGATATTTCATATTAAAGTACTCATCCAACATGGTTTTAGCCTAATGGACCTCACATATAATTTGATCTTAAAAGGTCTACTATATATTTTATAAATCAATTCTAACAATGTAATTGTTGTTTAGAGTGCTTTTTTTTTTTAATGAGAGAAGCTCTAGTATAAAATTATGATCTTTGACTTTATTTTCTTTATCATTATCATTTTTCATTTTTCATGATGTTCTCAATCTTTAAGTAAATATATTACTTAAGTATATATGGAATGTAATTTAAGTTTGTTATAAAAATGGATAGATCAATGACTTCTATTTAATAAAACTAATTAAATTCAAGAACTTGTTTTGATTAAATAAAAACATAGAATAATAATAATAATTTATAATTAGATAATATTTGTATAATCATACATAATGCATGTATTAAGTTTAATGTTTTGTAAAAAAATAATGAATACATAATAAATTATTTTTTTATTAATTAATATATAAATTATTATTTTATGGATTAAATAATATATTAATTAATGAATAAAATTTCATGATTTCAAGAATATTAATTTGTAAGAATATATCTTTTTATTATTGCATTTAATTTGCTCTATTCAATACAATAGCTTACAAGAAACAATTTAAAGGTTGTAATGTTAAACACTATACACGGCAGTAAACAAAGATACCGAGGTGTCTATTTCGAGTGCATTCAAGGCATGTTTCCATTTTAAATACATAAACTAGTTGATGGCCTCCATATTATGGGGTCTGTTTTGAAAATATCAACGTTGAATTATTTATAAATTCAAAATGTTAAATGTAAATTGATTATCACTCTTTGAATTATATATATATATATATATATATATTAGCGTCTGTTGTATTAAAAAAGTTATTTTGTTCATGTTTCTAAATAATTATTGCTAAATTTTCTTTTATATATATTGAAATATGCAACTTTAAAAAAAAAACAATACAAATGACTTTACATCTTTGAATATTGAAAATTTTTTTATATATAACAATCTACGGTTGATTTTATATATTAATTTTGTCAATATTAAATATTTATTTTGTTATCACAAATTAAGAAAAAAAATACAAGTAGTTCATGAGTAGCAAGCTACTAAAGTATTTGATTTTGTTATATATATATATATAGCTAACACTATTTGTCATTATCCATCATAAGCACTTGTAACATCAATAGATTAACATCTAACCAAAATTAAATCCATCATTGCTATACCAAAAACATCATCTTATTATTAACTATTTATTTTTACTTTTTTACTAATGAAAAAATTAATTGAAAAAACTTCCAGATTTTTCAACACTTTAAGGAACATTGAAACTGGTTGGCCTGGTTTTTAAAACCTTTTTGAAACTTTTTCATTTATATCATAATTATCAAACCTATCTCAGGAATTAACCTGGCTAAAGGGCTGAATCCCTAGTTTTATGGGTCAACCTATAAAAATTAAAAAAATATTTAAAATTTTAATATTTCATAAGAAAAAATCTATATGAATATAGCTATACATGTTGTAAATAATGAAGTTTAAATGAATATTTTAAAAAAAAATTATCTCACATTGAAAAGATACTATGTTATCATTTCAAGTTAAAGTATTTAAACCAAGAAGTTCTTTATCCCACATTGAAAAAACATAATTTTTTTCTTGTGAACATAGAGTATCTATACTAAAGGATTTCAAATTCCACATTGAAAAAACCTAACTTTTTTCTTGTTAACATAGAGTATATATACTAAAGGGCTTCAAATCCCACATTGAAAAGATACTATGTTATTCTTTTAAGTTGAAGTATTTAAACCAAAAATATTTTTATCCCACATTGAAAAACATAATTTTTTTTCTTGTGAACATAAAGTATATATATGAAAGAGTTTCAAATTCCACATTGAAAAAATAACTTTTTTCATGGGAACATAGAATATATATATTAAAGGGTTTCAAATTTCACATTGAAAAAACATAACTTTTTTCTTGTGAACATATAGTATATATATGGAAGGGCTTGATATCCCACATTGAAAAAATAACTTTTTTCTTAGGAACTTAGAGAATGTACTACTTTAAAGCGTATAACATATCCTTAATTTTGTTTTTAAAAATAATTAATAACAAATATATTATGAAAAAAAATATTTCAGTCAAAGTTGGTGGTTAGAAAAAATCCATTACTTTGTATCAGCTAAGATTATATATAGTCAATGTTTTCAATGTAATATAGAAATAAAATAGTATATTAGTCTGCGCCCCATAACAGGTCAATATCATTTTTTAGAAAAATATAAAAAAATTAAAAGTATAGAGAATGTTTTAAGCGTCATGGGTCTGACAACGTTGCCACACCCAAGCGCCTTGGGTCTGGTAATGTAACAACCCAACTTTTTTAAAGCCAAAGATCGGTGGAATTTGTTTTTGGTAGGTTCCTACTGAAAATTTAGCAAAGTTTCCTTTGTATTTATTCTTACCAAGTTGGTAAGTTATCGACATCCTAATTAAAGTCTCATACAACTTACATTAGCAACTTAATCTCAAGAATTCACATCAATAATAATTGTTATTTATCTCATTATCTTCGCATCATAAACAAGTATAAAATGCTTAATCATGAAGTAGAAAAATAATAGTATCTAAAATAAAGAAGACCTGACATGTAATAATAACATGAAATTTACTACTACTTATATTATGATCCTCCAAACAAGAGTTTAAGTTACACTAGTTACAAACAATAACATTACACGACACTGCAAGAGTTTACGTTATAATTACATGCCAAAAGAGGAAGTCAATACATGCACAAAAGTCTCCCTAATATCTACAGGTCACACAGATGGAGTGATGAACCTACCGGGTATGAGAAGTTCCTGTAGTTAATGAAGTAATACAATAAAATTTATTATACTAAGATATTCGTGAATATTCCAATAAAAAGATTCTTTCTACGATAATAAAATTTAGCGCAGTTCATCATTCTTCTTTTTTTAGTTATATTTTCATGATTCGTTTTGTTTCATGATCATGCTAACATGATGAAATTCAAGATTTGATAACTTCCAACAAAAACTCAAATTTAAACAAGTCATCCCCTTTCTTTTCTTTGTAATAATCTTGGTTGAAACTTAAGGAATAATAATTCTACTTCATTGTCTTCTATTTTGGTACACGTTTCTACTCTAGGCAATCCTCTCATGTTCAATTCAAGCAACCTTATGTATCTCATTCATAAACATCAAATAGGAACATTAAAATCAACAACAATTTAAATATTGTGCTAAACATTAAAATCATCAATTTATCTAAATAATGTAACTAATTAAACATTGATTATTTGCACATTTGTATTGAAGAAAGTCTTCCTTCACTCTTTTCTTCCATTTGGCTGAACCCAATGGACTATCTCCCACCCTAATATCTTATTCAATCTTGAATAATAATGTCATTTTATTAAACAATTTGTCTTCTAAGTGTAGAATTTATGAGTTTTTGTCTTTGTACTTAATTTTTGCTTAAGAACCATAATAGACAAACTTTGAAAATTAAGGGTTTTACTTAAAACTTCAGTTGGGAAGTGTTTAGAATACTTTAGTTTATGCTTTTTGGTCTCCAAAATCCTTCTTCATGTCCTCTTCTTCTCCTCTTTCCTTCTTCTTCATGTTTTCTTCAATCAATATCCTTTTTCTTCTCTTGGTAACACCTTAGTTACTCCTTGTGTAAACCCCCAATTATAATTTTCTAGGTTATTAAAATATGAGAAATTTAACCAATAGTAAAATGGGTTAAATTAAACTAAAAAAACCTAAATCAAGATAAAAATAGTGAAATTAATGAAATGAAAAGTGAATATAGTACTAAATTGTTGAAAAGAAAAATATTTGTGGGGACAAAATGAATACGTAAAACCAAAAAAGGTTAATATTCAAATAACAGATGGTTAGGAGTTTATGTATAAATGATAAAAAGAGGTGGGGATAAATGTGCAATTAATAAGATGATAGCACGATAAATATCCTTCTATTTTTCTCTTGGAGTGACTTGCAAGAGCAAAAGAGAGTTTAGAGGGAGGCTGGAGAGAGGACATGTTGATGGCAGAACATCCGACAGTTATAACTCCACCTTCCACCGTTGGATCAGAACACTATTTTCATATGTTGTTATCCTCCATATTGTGTATAGTGTCATCGGAGGGATCTTCTATATCATTCTCCGTTTGAGAGATATCACGGGAGGAATATTTCTAGGAAAATAAACTTTTGGACAATCTTCGTTGCTGACTATTTTCTCCTCTGGCCATCATCGGATCTGGCTATAATTTGGATATGTTGTTCTTATTAATGCTATCTAGATTCTGAATGGTGGAGAGCATAAACAAACACTTTATATAGAAGTTGTGCATCTCACACAGTAGGTCTGCAAGTTTGAGGTCAGTTTGGATAAACCCATATTTCTAAAAATTTCACCATTTGATGAAGTTGATATTTGTATATGTTATACTCATAATAATGCATTATAACTTAATCGCATGGATTGTTTTGAATATTATTCGTTTTTTATTTATAGTTGATTGAAACTGTTGTCAAAATTGGTTTTGTGTGAATTTAATGAAATTAGCATGAAAAGAGTGAAGGAACTCTTAAAAATATAACTTGGTTCCTTAAGGCCATGCTTTCGGTCAATTATGCATCAAAGAGGGAAGATTGAAATAAATAAGATAAATTAGCTCTCAAAAATATATTTTTGACACTCTTAAACAGTATATGATATGGCTAGGGGTTGAGATAGAAGAGAAAAAGTTAAATTGTGTGTAAATATATGATATGGCTAGGGGTTGAGATAGAAGAGAAAAAGTTAAATTGTGTGTAAATGGAAAGGTTGGTGAATCTGGACAGATTCATCTCCTGAATTTTAGAGAGAATTTGAATAGGAGGATGAGGGAATTAAGATCAAGTTTCTTCATAGTAATTGTAGTCTTGGATGTTAGCTAACTAAGGAAGTTGGTCTTGCTCAATTTGGAGCTGTAAAACTCCAATTATAGGTCACCAATCGAGACTGGGTCATGATTGACTCTGTAAGGCAATATGACTGATTAGTTGATGAGTAATTTTGACTGTTGTAGAGGCAGAACCAGGTTCTCCTTCCTCAGAGAACTTATAGCCTCGTGTCTTAGCTTTCCAACGAGACCAATCTCACTTGAAGTGTAGTTCTATAACTCTAGATATAGTTACAAATCTGAAGAGAGGTCAGACAGTAACAGTTCGATATCAAGACAGTAATAGTTGGACAATAACAGTTTAATCTTTGTTAATGAGTAATTTTGACTATTTTAGAGGCAGAACTGGGTTCTCCTTCCTTAAAGAACTTGTAGCCTCATGTCTTAACTTTCCAACGAGACCAATCTCGCTTGAAATGGAGTTCTATATCTTTAGATATAGTTAAACATCTGAGGAGAGGTCGGATAGTAACAGGTGGACAGTAACAGTTCAATGTTTGTTGATGGGCCATTTTGACTGTCTTAGAGGCAGAACTGAGTTCTCCTTTCTTTAGAGAACTTGTAGCATCGTGTCTTAGCTTTCCAACAAGACCAATCTCGTTTGAAATGGAGTTCTATAACTCTAGATATAGTTAAACATCTGAGAAGAGGTCGAACAATAATAGTTCGATATCAAGACAGTAACAGTTGGACAATAACAGTCCAATGTTTGTTGATGAGCAATTTTAACTGTCTTAGACTGGGTTCTCCTTCCTTTAGAGAACTTGTAGTCTCGTGTGTTAGCTTTTAAACGAACCAATCTCGCTTGGAATGAAGTTCTATAACTCTAGATATAGTTAAAAATCTGACGAGAGGTTGGATAGTAACAGTTCGATATCAAGACAGTAACAGGTGGACATAATAGCCCAATGTTTGTTGATGAGCAATTTTGACTGTCTTAGAGGCAGAACTGGGTTCTCCTTCCTTCAGAGAACTTGTAGCCTCGTGTCTTAGCTTTCCAATGAGACCAATCTCGCTTGAAATGGAGTTCTATAACTCTAGATATAGTTAAAAATATGAGGATAGGTCGGACAGTAATAGTCCAATGTCTAGACAGTAACAGTCCAATGTCTAGACAGTAACAGTTCAAATATAAAGAAAAGAATGATAACTATGGTTGTTGGATAAAGGATGACAACATTAATAGGTGTAATGAGAAAAACGTAAAATATAAAGAAAGAAATGATTGAAAGAAAGATCTATTAGTTGTTGATATGATTATTATAAAACATATCATTGAATGAGAAAAATTTATGAGATGAGCTTGTGACTGCATGAGGGACCACCTATGGTGCAACAACAGCAACAGGGGAGCACGAGTAGAGCTTCTACTGCAGGTAGGTGACTTTCACCTTCCTTTTAATAACATTGAATAATGAAATACTTTATCATGAATGTTACCGTATTGTGTTAATTCAGATATCAGATTGCCAAATGCTTAAATGTTGACAAATGGTTGACTAGCTTCGACTAATGGTAACTGAGGGGATGACCTTGAATAATGAAATACTTTATCATGAATGTTACCGTATTGTGTTAATTCAGATATCAGATTGCTAAATGCTTAAATGTTGACAAATGGTTGATTAACTTCGGTTAATGGCATCTGAAGGGATTATCGGGACAAACGATTGATTAGCTTTGGCTAATGGCATCCGAATGGATAACTGGGATAAACGATTGATTTGCTTCGGCTAATGGCATTCGAATGGATGACCAGGACAAACGATTGATTTGCTTCACCTAATGGCATCTGAAGGGATGACCCGGACAAACGGTTGATTAGCTTTGGTTAATGGCATCCGAATGGATGACCGGGATAAATGAATGATTAGCTTTGGCTGATGGCATCCAAATGGACAACCCGAACAAATGGTTGATTAGCTTTGGCTGATGGCATTCGAAGTGGATGCCCGGGGTGAGTGAATGGCTAACCTCGACAAATGATGCCTTAAGAGGATGGTCAGATTTAAGATTATGGCTAATTGCAAGAATTGGTGCATCTATATATACTACAAGTTGTTTATACCAGAAACATGAAGGAACTACAAATGTCACGCTTCAAACATGAGATAATGTTAATACTTCATTAAACTGCCAGACCATTTCTTATCATTATCATTATTATTAAGTAATTGCATTCTTGTAAATGTTTTGTACTACAGCAGGGATGTCACACCAATAAGGTGCCTAGGAAACCCAATGCATGGGAACCTATTTTTGCAAGGAATCATGTAGTTGCATTCTAAATCATAATGTATTTTGTATGAATCAATGTACTGAATTGTATAACTATTATTAGATCCTTTTTGTTTAAATTCGTGATGACTATTTGTAGGATAGAATACAAACTCATGTATATATATATGTATATTATTAATATGAACTTATAATCATGCAATCATAATATTATATGTTTATGTAAGATTCACTTTTAAATGAAATGTTGATTGTTGTTGATTTATGGATTGTATCTTGATGATGTGAGGGAACATGTTCGTCAATTACCGACACGATGTATGTCAAATACTAAAAAACAATTACTGTTGTTTTGGGATTGAAAAGCCAGGTTGTTACACCTTGCATGTTTCTAACTCTCATCTCTCTTTGTTTTTCACACTTTAGGGAGGGTAAATGGTGGCATGTAAGGTTGGTTGGTGATTATCTAGAGGAATGAAAGAGATGGGGGAATGTTTTCCCTTTCCAACTGTTGGCCTCCCTTAAAAGAGTAAGTTTTTTTTTAGGTCCTTTCATTTTTTAAATTCATGCTATGAAATCCCTTCTCATTCAATTCTTTCAATTTAGCCCTTGGTTAATTTCTTACTCTTTATTTTAACTAAACTTACCTATCTCTCTTTTCTCTTGTTCTTTAATTGTCTTACTTCTTCTTGTTTTGTTTTTAAAGTATTATGACCGGGGTTTTACATGCAGCCTTGCCAGACTCAATCGACTTAGGTCTAGCAACCATTCCAGACCTAGAGCATTGAGTCCGACAGCCATGCCTAAAGGCGTTTGGGCTTGACATGACTGTCAGACCATGCCTACGTAGGCAAACATGCCAGACCCACGTTACTTAGGTCTGGCACCCAAGTAATTTGGGTCTTGCTTGTTTGTCAAAACCAAGTAAATGTGGGTCCATCGTAGATTTTGAAATTTAAAAATAAAAAAAATGTCAAAAAACCAAAATGTCCCCATGATTATAGAAAATTACACAAAAAACAGTGTGAAAGAACAAAAATACCCCTATATACAAAGCTTTTTTTTTTTTTTCTTTTTCAAGGCTAAAAATATGTTTTAACTATTTAACAGTTTGTGAAAGGTAAAAAAACCCCTGGTCAACATGGCTTAATTTTGTTAACCTTGGGGGTAGAATATAATTTCTAACTATGTAAATAATTATGAAAAGATTACCATACCCCCGTTGAAATGTTTAATGACTAATGAGCCTATGAAAAATACTGAAATACCCTCATAATCAGGGCTTCAATTTTTTCAACCAAAGGGTAAGATAATAATTCAACTTTTTATGAAAATACAACATCAGCCCCATCCCAAGCCTTCAAAGCTTAGAAAATCCACTATGCAAGTCTATAATGGACCGTATCTTGGTTCACAATACACTTGCTTGAGTTTGGCAACCCAAGGTGCTTGGGCCTGACATAATTGCCAGACCCAAGATGTTTTGGTTGGTGTGGTTCCCAAACCCAAGGCGCTTGTGCTTGGCATGGTTGCTAGGCCTAGGCGTGAGTCTGGCATATTTTTAAGCCTGACTTGACATGGGTAAACCAGAGAAAACTAAAAAAATATATTTGAGATTTTAATATTTTATATGAAAAAATTGAGAAACAATCCAAATGGATATACGCTAAAAGACTATTTCAAGAGGGTTTTTTTTTTATCTCATATTGAAAAAATATAATTTTTTTCTTGTGAATATAGAGTATATATATTAATGTATTTCAAATCTCACATTGAAAACATAAAACATTCTTCTAGTATTTATATAGTAAACTTTGATATGGGTTAGTAACCAACTAAAAAAGATGAAAAAAGAGAGGTCTCTAGTTAGGAGAAAAACATATTTGAAAAAAAAAGGTCTTTACCAGGTTCTACTGGAAGTCATGAGTTGACCTGTCGTACTAGGTTGAGTCTAATAACTATACTTAAACAGCAAAAAATAGGTTTAAGAGTGTTAATTATAACTTATTCCATTCTCCTCTAGTTCAATAAAACTAGTTAATTGATTTTTAAAATTTTAAAATATAGATTTAGGTTCGCTTTTGCAGTGTTATTTTTGAATATTTTTATATTTTATTTTTGCGTCTTTTTTTGAATGCCAGACCCAAGTAGCTTAGTCTTGGCATGGATGTGAGGCCCAAGATGTTTTTGCTGGCATGATTGCCAGACCAAACGTGAGTCTAGCATTGTTGCCAACACATCTGTAAAATTCACTTAATTTTTTTTTATTAATCTCTAATTTTAGTGAAGAAATCATCTATAAAATTGCATAAATTAAGATAGTCAAAAGAATAATAAGTCTTTTTACATATACAATATTTTATTTTCCTACAATATAATGTATCAATTCAAAAGTTCAAAAATTTTCTTTTATGATCATATATTTCAAATTTTCATATATACTAATAGTGATAATGTAGAATAAACTTTCTTTGTAACAAATTTTGACAATTAGATCATGCAACAACATTTCAAATTTAAAAAAGTGTGAACCCTTTAAAAAACTGTACAACACTTTGATGGAAACATACAATTAATATTTTCATTCATAATGCATAAAAAAAATTTATTTTTAAAGACTTGAAATAAATCACTTAGAAGTCAACAATTTTTTCCATTCTTTTCTCTTCGATTATAAAAAATTTATAAAATAAGTTGCACAAACAAAAAAGAGTTTGTAATAAAGTTCTACTACATATGAATGAAAAATTCTACTTGAATGAGGCTGTGTTTGTTTTTGCAATTTAATCTTGCTTTTGAAAATTTTAAATTTTTTGATCTAGACACTTGAGTCTAGTAGACCCAGACGTGCAAGTCTAGTATGGTTGAAAGACCCAAGCGTGCGGGTATAGACCCAAGTGACTTAGGTCTAGCAGTCATGCTAGACCCAAGGTAAGGATATGCTAAACATGCTTGATTTGACAAATAATAAACAAAGAGGAAACTTGTGTACTTTAGTTATTAGGAGAGAGAAGAAAGAAAAAACACAAACAATCGATCATCAATGGCAATCTAACCATTATTTATCTACACGCACCACACCATGTTAAAAAGGGCATGATTGTGCATCTAGTGAGACGACGGATAACTAGATTTGGCCACCGGGAAGCGTCACACATGCCTCCTTAATGGCACAGGCACTACCCTTTCACTGGGCAAGAAAAAAAAAGCCAAAGATACGTGTTATGAAAAGATGAGAAATTAAAAATAAAATTACAATTTACAATAAAAAAATTTTAGATCGTATGTAATTTTTTCTTACCATTTAGCTTGTGTTACAATAAAAATACACATACACATACATATATTGTTTTGTTTAGTTGACAGAAAAAAAAAAAAATCATTAGCAATCCACGTAGCAATGGAAAGCTAATAAAACATTTTTATCCTTGTGACAAGGTATTTAACCGAAGTAATTATTATTTTAATTAGTTAGCGAGATTTAATATAGAATCCGAATCGACAAAGCCAAAATCTAAGAGACATTACCCTTAAAACTCTAAGATGCTTTTTTTTATGTGTGTGTATATATATATATATCATTTGCGTTTTTGTTTTCATAATTTTTTATAGTACGAAAGATTAAATAATTAGGAAAGAATATAAAACATATATAGATACAAAACAAGCTTCACTCAAAGATGCTTAATGAAATTGTCAAGTACATGTCGTGTCAATTGAAAAAGAGAGATTATATTCGGTGTCTTGTTGTATTACATGGATTTTAAAAGAGACAACTCTTTGTCTGCAAAAGGTAATAGGTAGAGTAATGTATGTTTTTCCCCGTATCATTGGTTTTCCCGACACTCTGGTAACCAACTAGTATCTTGGCCCGTGTTAAGTCACCGGTTGCAGTAAATTTATTTTTTTAAAACTCAAATAAAAAAAAATTAGATGTAACTAACGTGTCTTCTAAAAATAACCATTAATTTAAAATAAGTCATATATTAAATAATATTTTTATCTACTATTAAAAAGAAAACATATTACATCTACCTAAATTATTTTTGGTTGAAATGTAAAATTTATAGGGATAATCTTGAAAAAAAAACAAACTAGAAAGCTAAACCTCCAATAAACTCAATGTTTAAGGATGAAATTGAAAAAAATATAAAACATCCAATTTTTATTTTTTAAAAAACAAATTCAAGTGATCTTAAGTCAACCAACTAAACTCTTGACGCAAGTTATACTTGCTATCAAATTTTAAAAAACAATTTATCCCATATATTGTTTTTCATTCAATATATTTATATGAAAATAAAGCGCATGTGATTTTTTGTATGAAATATTTTTTAAACGAAAAAAACATGACATGAGTGTAAGACTGAAATAACAAAAGCAAGTTATTAACTTAACTAAAGGTGAAATTGTAATTTATTTTAATTTTAAGTTAAACAAAAAAATACATCATTAATAACAAATGATGAAATTTCAATTTTTTTATAGGGGGACAAAAAATGCACCGAAGAGAAAAAAAACAATAGACTAAATGATGTGGCTTAACTCGTCGAATTTGCAACCTAGGTTATTGACTTAACTGGGTTTAATATTGTGTTTTCATAAATCTATATAAAAAAGGGCACACTAAGCCTTTTTTTCTTATATTAAAGGGCAGATGAGTTATCATCAGTTTTTTTTAAGAAAAAAATAGGCACATGACACGTCGTCTGCTAACCTAGATTCCAACCACCACTATGATGGCTAGAAAATCAGAGTTATGAGTTTTTAGCCTAAAAAACCCATTTTCTAACGCATTAAAAACCAAAACACCATAAAAACAGTCTTAAAACACGCAGAAACCAATGTAGCAACCCTAAAAAACAGCTCGAATTACAAAATCAAATCAAATAAATTTTATAATTCTTAACTTAGATATGTGTTTTAGATAATATCGACGCTCAAAACAACCACTATAGGAAACCTCTCATTGAAAGAAACCCATTGACACTAATTTTAATCATTTTGGTAGTCAGAATAGGTGTCAACGATAACTTTCTCTCTCTACATGAAATCTAATGGTTCTCTCTCCTCTCACAAAAAAAGACTAAGAAATTGAGGGAAATGAAGTTTGGTACCAAAATTAAATTTATGATAACTAAAAGAACCGATCACCTATAAACCAAGAAAAATAGGGGGCTAAAATAAACTTTTTGTATGAAATTGAAGTGGCCACCTATTTTACCCTTTCTTTTCACTTGGGTCCTCTGTCTTTCAATTCAACCATTTTTTTCAAAAAAAAAAGCATTTGAGTGCTAATTTAGGCTCAAAATAGCTTAATTTTGCAAAAAAATATATTTTAGAATTAAATTGAAAATTTAAGAAAAATTAATTATTTCAATTCATAGTGTTTTATGATAGAGTGAATGATGCATCTTCAACAGTAAAATCACCATACAACTTAGATTTTCTTTAATTCATTTTATTGCACAAAAAGAGATTTTCTGTAATGAAATTTTGTCTTGTACATTTCTATTCCTTTGTCATGGGATTTCATTAGATAAAGCTTTTATTTTTAGAGAGACAAAACAAAAAATAAAATTCTGGACTTTCAATAATCAACACAATAACATTGACATGTTGTCTCTAATTCAACATCAACCTAAGAAATCAGAAAGTTTGGTTTCTAACTTTTAAAATTAAAAAAACCCACTTTTAAATCATTTTACACTTGAAAACACACAAAAAAACACATTAGAGATCTAAATAACCCCCCTTTTTCGCTTAAACTAGAAAGAAATTTGTTAAAAATAAAAAAAATCAACCTGAATTTAAAAACTTTTCTAAACCCCAATCAACTTTCATCGATAAGATGTTAAAAAATACAATGATGTAACTCCTTTGATTGAAAAGAACTCTTTGACACCAAGATTGACCTTTTAGTCATTGGAACTGGGCTAACAAACAACTCGCTCTCTTCTCCCATAATCTAGCAACTTCTTCTCTGCTATCTCAGATTTAAAGACTAAAAGATGAACAAAATAGAATTCTGGACCAAAACAAAATTTTCAAAAACTAAAGGGATTTGAAAGAAATTCAAAGGAAAGTAGATGGACCAAAATAAAAAACTTCGAGGCATATTTTTCCAAATTGTAATGAATAATACCTTAAAAAAAGGGATTTGATTTTCTTCCACTTTCAATTTTAATCATTTTATTTCAAATTTTATTTAAATAACAAAATTGAAAGATTTTTTTTGCAAAATCATATATGAACTCAGTATTGATATTTTTTTCACACTGAAATAACCAAATAGAAATAAATTACCAAACCCAACTCTTAAAAAATTAATCTAATGAAATTAAAAAAAGATAAGACAAAAACTGAAGTTACTATAACAATTCATAGTGTTTTCACATTGAACATTGAAAACACCACACATTTTAGGTTTATGTTAGTTCCTCAATGTGGACAAATCCTATAATTTTTGATTCCAAATATACCTTATAATTTTTATAAAGTTTAAATTTTGGCATTTTTATTTTGTGCTATAGCTAACAAAAATGAAAGTCATATTTTCAACATTTTTTTTGTAATTTTTTTTCTTGTAACTTCATTAATGTTATAACATTTCACACAGAAAATTAAAAAGACTTAAGGAGGAAGTTTGCTATTTAATGATCAATAATAACATATTTAATGATTAAAATAAAATCAAAGCTTACCCATGATATTAGTGTATAGTTAGTAAGTTGCCAATAGATTGAACTCATCTTGGCAACTCAGTTATCAACATGCGAATTCTTGTCTTTTGGCACACTTGTGATCATGGATTAGAATCGAAGACCTATTTTTCGGAATTATCGTTGTCTGTAAGGAATTGGCACTTTATGTAATATGATTCCATCCTTTTGTCTTTAGCCGTCACGTAGCGAAAGATCGACTCTATATATGTGTAGGCATCTATTGTAGCAAATCCATCAAAAGCATTTCACCTCTCTTCGAGTTTCGAATTCTGCCATAGCACTTGCTGGTAATCTAAATTATGTAAGGAAGTCATGAAACTTTTTTAAGTTTGATTTACTTTTCGTACAATGTTTATTGTTTAGTAATTGATACTTCTGTTTTCTATCCCTAAATTGCTGTTCAACTTTCGGAATTAATGATCGTATTGGTCCTGTTATTTATTGAACCTTTAAATTTGTTATTTTCCTTTTCCTATAATACACTTGTTAGTTTTAGTTTCCACGTAAGTGGGTGTACAAATTCCCTAACACACACACACACACACACACACACACACACAGGAGGCTTATCTATGAAAAACAAATTCTCTAACATATATATCTGGTGTATCAAATCGTGAAATTTCAGTAAGGAATTTGAGCTACCATACGTACGTGGAACAAAAGAAAAGGGATATGTGGAAACTTGAGGTAGCTGATGGTGATGGCCCGTGGTTGTTTAGCACCAATAATTTTGTTGGTAGACAGATATGGAAATTTAAACCGAATGTTGGGACACCGGAAGAACATGCACGAGTTGAGATAGCAAGAGAACAGTTTCGATCTAATCGATCTCGTTGTAAAGCAAGCAGTGATGTTCTTAAGAATTTCCAGGTGAGTAGGGAATAAGACTCTCGTGCATATTTCTTACCATAAACAATTACTAGAGTTTTTCTTAGTTTCTTCTTCTTCTTTCCTGGTAATAATTAACATTGCATTTGTTTAAGGAAGAGGTTTGGAATCACAGTCCCATCCTCTTTCTTTGCAAGAGGGACTAAGGAAACACAAGATCGTTATTGATATGACTACGGTGTAACTCGAAAAGCCTTCTCTTAAAATTGAGGATTTTGCAAATAAACGAACTGTAAATGGGCTTGTAGTTTAGTGTTATTGGTTCTCTTGTGGTGAAGTCTTGTTTTTCATGTTAAAAAAATAAATAAATTCAGTGGTTAATAATAATTAATATTCAGAAACTAGTCAACCAGTGGCTTGTCCTTAAATTTCATTGGGTAAATAAATCCAGGCTTTGATTGAATGAGGTGACTGACTAATCACGAGTTGTCATAAAAAGTTAGCCGAAGGTATTTTTTTTAACTTTTTTTTTTGTTTTTTTTTTTTTGAGATAGCTTATCCAAGAAAACCAAATTGATCTAAGCATTCCACCAGTGAGGTTAGGAGACGGCGAAGAAATAACAGTTGAAAAGGCTGAAACTGCTTTGAGGAAAGCTCTTCGATTCACTTCAGCAATCCAAGCAAGTGATGGACATTGGCCTTCTGAATTTTCTGGCCCTTTATTTTTAACGCCTCCCTTGGTAAGTCTAAATTAATTTTCAATGATGGATCCGTTGTTACCAAGGCATTATTAACAAAGAATAGAAAAGGATTGCAGATCATGGTCGTCTACCTCAGTGGAAGCCTTAATACCGTCCTATCATCAGATCACAAGAAGGAAATTATTCGTTATATCTACAATCATCAAGTAAGTATATATATATACCCCTTTTCTCCAAAAAGGGTAAGTATATTTATAATGCAACCCACCCAACGATGTCGTTTGTATATAGCAGTAGTATATTTCAATACATGTCTACTGAACGACATGTACACACGTGTGCTATGTAAAGAATGAAGATGGTGGATGGGGATTCCATGTTGAGGGCCATAGCACAATGATGGGCACGACACTTAATTATGTTGCCCTGCGTCTGCTCGGAGAAGGACCTGAAGGAGGCAGAGATGGGGCTCTCACAAAGGCCCGCAAATGGATACTTGATCACGGGGGAGTCATAATGCTACCTTCCTGGGGGAAGCTTTATCTTTCGGTAATGATATTCAAACACAAATTCTAGCTATAAGCTTTCTTTTATTAGCATACATTATAAATAGCATATTAATTAGTTGTTCATCAAAAGCAATAATTACCGTCACCAAACTTCGGATAAACGATTAAAGAATAAATATATTTTTAAATTTCAAGGAGTGACCAAGCGATTAAAGAGATATGCTGATTCAAAATCTTGCGATCAACACCTAGATGTGCTTTTAAAATCCCCTGAGAGAGAAACTTTCTCTTTGTTGATACACAAACGAGTTTATCGTGGAAGAAAAAAATTAAAGAATAAATACGTCTTCTTAAGGCCCTGTTTGTTTGTCTCCTTAATGTTTAAATTTCTTATTGCAAAGGTACTTGGAACGTACGAGTGGTCAGGCTGCAACCCAGTCCCTCCAGAATTTTTGCTATTCCCTTCCTTTCTTCCTTTTAGTCCAGGTTAGTAACTACTTCATGGTCACCAACTTGTATTAAACTTGGTTCTTGTAAAGCTTAGTATAAACTTAATTTCTTTGCCATCTTCTAATTTGTCTCTCATACGACATGCAGGGAAGCTGTGGTGTCATTTGCGCACAGTGTACACACCCATGGCTTATTTATATGGCAAGAAATTCGTCGGACCGATAACCGATCTCATCTTGCAACTGAGAGATGAACTTTATAATCAACCTTATGAAGAAGTAGATTGGAATAAAGCACGCCATTTATGCTTAAAGGTTACTGATTGTTCTTATAAATTCTTTCATGTAATTTTTATAAATAGTTTGGACCCTCAATTTTTAGATGGACTAGCTTTTGCAGCATGCATGTCCTTGTAATATATTTTGGTTATGATTGTCTCCCTAAACAACTTGGCTGATAAACAAAATTGAACTTATTTCGAGTAACAGTTAATGCAGGATCACCCTTACTGTTTCCGAAATAGTACTTCTGAAAGTTGATTACGTGCAACTCTGATAAAATGGTGCAGGAGGATCTTTACACCTCTCCTTCTCTTGCAAAAAATCTGATTTTTGATGGTATTCATTACTTGAGTGAGAGGGTTCTTAGACATTGGCCCTTCTCCAAGTTACGAGAGCAAGCTCTACAAGAAGCAATGAAGCTTATTCACTATGAAGATGAAAATACTAGATACATGACTCATGCTAGTATTGAAAAGGTATTCCTGTAGAACATAGGTGGATTGAATCATTCAGATACCGAAGTAATGAAGTTTGATTTCTGAGATCAAGATGCTATAAGAATATCGATTGAAAAATTCATACTTGACTAGTTTCGTTTGAGTTCTTGTTATGCTACATTATGAATAATGACTGTTGGATACTTTCAGTCCTTGAACATGATGGCTTGCTGGGCAGAAGACCCGACTTCAGATGCGTTCAAATTTCACCTTGCTAGAGTTCCTGATGTTCTATGGCTTGCAGAAGATGGAATGAAAATGCAGGTTTAGTGTTGATAAGCTGTGATTCAGCCGCAGTAATATTATTTTTTTTAAGAAAATATCAGTAACTAAAACGTACGTAAACCTTGGACTAGTTTGCTTTCAACAGAGTATTGGCAGTCAGTTGTGGGATGCAGCTTTTGCTACCCAAGCTGTTATCGCAAGCAAGCTTGTTGATGAATACGGGTCTACTCTGAGAAGAGCACATGAGTTCCTGAAACAGTCACAGGTTTATTCCTTAGTCCAAAAGATATCATATTTATTGGTTCACCGGTCTGGCATCATAGCTGTTATAGCTGTTTTGGCATGACTTCACAGCCCTTGTTCAGACTCGGGGTAAGTGGTTGTTCGACAAGCCTGTGTTATATTATCCCCTTATTTGTTTTGTTGTACGATCAAATCCTCAGATTCAAGCAAATGCTTCTGGGGACTTCAGGAGGATGCATCGTCACATTTCCAAAGGAGCATGGACTCTCTCCATCAAAGATCATGGCTGGCAAGTCTCGGATTGCACTGCTGAAGCGCTAAGGGTAAACAGGTTCAATTTGTCTTCGTAAGAGTAATTAATGCCATAAAAGATTACGACGTTTGTGATGAAAAAAATTCCTTCTTTTGCAGGCTTTGCTCTTACTTTCACAAATGCCAACAGAAATTGTTGGTGAAACAATTGACACAGAAAGATTATATAATGCTATAGATTTCCTCCTATCTTTACAAGTATGACTCTGTAATTTATTCTTCCGCATCAACGTAATTTGCCCAGGTTGTCATAAGCTCTTACCATAGCACTTACGTTAGTTGTTTCCTTTGCCAGAGCAAAAATGGTGGTTTTTCTGTTTGGGAGCCAGCAAGAGGGCAGAGATGGTTGGAGGTAATATTTATTTATCGATGTATTCCCAAATCAACTTGAAACTTTTTCCTCTTCTAATGATATTTGTTTTGTGATGCCTTCTTCCTCAGGTGCTAAATCCCACTGAAGCTTTTGGTGATATGATGGTTGAAACCGAGTATGTTCATTCCACCCTTCTTTTAAATAAAACTCAAGTGTCTCAAATAAGGTGCAAATTGATAGCACCTATTGGTGTTTAGGTATGTTGAATGCACGGCATCTGCCATCCAGGCTCTTGTATTGTTCAAACGCTTGCATCCAGGATACCGAAGCAAAGAAATAGAAGCTTCTGTGGCCAAGGCATCAAGTTATATTGAAGATGCACAGATGAGCGATGGTTCTTGGTAATTATGTCCTATTAACAGTGAATGGAGAATAACATAAATACTCAAACAAGAAGAAATTGCATTATAGGGAACGCAGAGTAAGAAATTAGTTGGATGGTGTTCTGATTGCAGGTATGGAAATTGGGGGATTTGCTACACATATGGAACCTACTTTGCATTAAAAGGGCTAGCTTCTGTTGGAAAGACATGCCGAAACAGCACGACGGTTTGGAAAGCTTGTGAATTTCTGCTGTCAAAACAACACAACTCAGGAGGATGGGGAGAGAGCTATCTTTCCTGTGCCAACTCAGTAACTACCCTATCCTGTTAAATATCATCTGTTCATACTTAAGCTCCAAGCTATTTACAGAATTCAATTATCCCTATTACTGGTTGAGACACCTGGAAAATTGTTTCAAACAGTTAGTTTCCCATCAGATTGTTTGAGGTTCTAACAGTTGTTTCGGAATGTCTCACCAAACAGGAGTATACAGAGATAGAAGGAAACAAATCAAATGTGGTACAAACAGCATGGGCAATGATGGGTCTTATTCATGCAGGACAGGCAAGTGGTGATTAAATTTCAAATATTTATGCCCTATTATAAAAAATCATCAGTATAATCAGTCTGTTTTGATGATGAAATTTATTTCCATACTGCCACTCATCCTGCTACAAGGTCTAATATAATATAATGCAAACAATTAAAAAACCCTTAAAAGGATCAAAGTAACTCACTAAACACCAACTGAAAAGCTGAACTAAAACAGAAACTTGGATTTGTCTCTGTAAACATTGAGTACCACACAAACTAAGACAGATGTATTGTGCACTTTTAGACGTCATCTCCACCTAACTTAGAACACTAAACTAGAGTGCTGGTATGGAGAAATTGATTCTGATTTCCTGCTTTCCAAATGTGTTTGGCATAATTTTTCCAGGTTAGTATTGGTAAATACTCCTTGGAAAGATTCAATCTAAAAATTATAGCCACTTGTCATCTCCCTACTTCCTAACAGCCCTATTGCTGCATGGGTGTCAATTTGTGAACATTTTTCTTCCATTTGGCAAAGTAAAAAGAGGAAAATTCTTTAGCTTTTAACATCAGGAGCAAGGTGCCAGCCATGACAAGTACCTAATTATCATGATGAAACAAGCTCTGAGTATATGAAGTAATGTTGAAAATGTGATCCTGTTCAACCATTATGCAATTCTAGTTTGAAGAGTTTAAGTTATTGCATAATAAAAGGTTTTCGAAAGCATTGTTTTCTCTATTATTTTTTATACTAAGTGCAAGTTTTGAGCTTTTTCCCCATTTCCTAACAGGCTGAGAGAGATCCGGCTCCTTTACATCAAGCAGCCAGGCTGCTTATCAACTCACAGGTGGAGAATGGTGAATTTCCTCAACAGGTATGGCATACTATCAGATGGTTCTAGCTATCTTCTCTATTATCTTAACATAAGAAAAGAAAGAATTTCTCTATATTTACGATTTTCCATGATATTTTTTACTTTTAACATTCTCTGTAGCTCTTTAACTATGAATGTTTTCTCACAGCAAATCACTGGGGCCTCCTTGAAGACTTGCATGCTACATTATGCTTCATTTAAGAATATATTTCCTCTATGGGCTCTTGGAGAATATCGGAAGTGTGTGCCCCTGAGAAAGCTTTAATAAGCTCCATTTTTATGGGCTCATGGAATGCTTGGCAGAGGAATACTGTTACATTTAATTAAAGACTTCTGTATGGCAAAGCATTTATCAGAATGCATCTTACATTAAAATTAAATTAAATACGTACTGCATTTTCAATGTAAATAAATAAATGTATATCCCAAGCATATACATCGTGTTTAGAATAAATCTTATGTAGAAATAAACTGAATTTCAACAGGAATTAGTTCAAACTAATTATTTGTTTGTATCAAAATTTCAAACATTGAAGTAATAGAATTAAACTAAACCATGTTCTGTATTTTAATCATTGAACTAAATTTAATTATTTTCTTATATTTCCTATGATTCCACAGTTTCAGACATAAATAAACAATTACACAGCCATTGAAAGGGTTAATTTTGGAATGAGTGAGAATCACCATGAGCAATACTTAGTATTAACATAAAACATATTTGTAAGAACTCAAGAAAGGATGTGACAGCATCGCTTACATGTTTAAGCTATCTGATTGTTTTACTTGATTGAACCTTCGTCTTCACTGAAACTGGGAAACTTTCCTACTCCTTCTGATTTCTTATGATCAATACATTATCAAGCTCCTTCTGCAAATGTGATGTCAATTTGTAGTTAGAAACCAAACTTGTGTCCAAATCCTCCTTTGCAGCAACAAGTTGCGATTTTGTCATCTCTGCTTCAGCTATCTCAGAATTGCTCAAGAACCCATTGTTCCCTTGAAGTTAAAATGAATGTTGAGTTAAGCTGATAAAAAGAAATGTGAAGTAAAAAAAATCATCAAAATCAAAACAAACATGAAGAGGATTAACTACAATCAAATACTAATTGGAATCCTCAACTCATTCACTTGAATAAGAGATTCCTTAACAAACTAATCCGCAGTTCAATTTTTATATCCCAAAAAAAAAAAACAAACGGAATTAATATCATCTTTACCTCAATTGTTATGAATCAGCATCGTATTTTGGAAGTTCTGAAATGCAATTTTGTGGTCAAGCACATGGACCGAAGATTTGCCAACTTCGAAGCTAACATCTGAGAATTGCTCGCTTGCAATTTCTATTTGTTTATATTTATTAGCTCGGAAACCAAACAGAGTTAAGATTGAGAGGTGATCTTCAGGACACCAGACCCACATCATAAATTATATGAGTATATGGATAGAGACGACGTGGGATGGCCCAGCTTGTCACGTTTTGATTAGGAGACTAAGTCCATTTGAATCTATTTCATTATTATTTTATTTAGCCCATTTGTAACTGTCTCATTATTATTTAATTTATTTGAAATTATTTATATTAAACAGTTTGATTTGATAGGCCAAGCCTAATAACGAGATATTTTAGGGTTTACTATTTATATGTTCCTCTGTCAGTTTGTGAGAGAGCTTTGATGATTAATGAAAATATTGCAGACTTTGCATATCTCCAATCCTCTTTCTTCTCTTTGCTTTCTCTTCTCAGCTTCTTCTCTAAAAGCTTTCTTTTCTTGCTTTAATTCTTATTATTTATTGTCCCGCATCAAATTTGGTATCAGAGCATGGTTTTTAATTGTTCTTACAATTAAACGATCCATATGTTTATGTTTAACCCTAGATTAATCTAAAGAAATGAAAAAGAAAAGCGTACTGTTCTGATTACAAAAAAAAAAAAACTGTTCATCATCAACCACAGCGATTTTCAGGAGCGGCGCCTCAGCCAATCACAACGGCAGACCCACCACCGAGAAGACATGCACATCAGTCCCACAGAGCGATCGACAATTCTACATCAACGCCGATCACAACCAAGACACAAGTACACACCGATTTACTGCCTTCAACAACCCGCAGCGCTGCAGCCACAGCAAGTCTTTGTCTTCAGCAACCCAAATCAGTGTTACAAACCATCAGCCGCAACCACCACTGACTCGCACCTTCCAGCATCAGCACCAGCCGCAACGCCACCATCCACAGTGCCCTCGCCTTCAGCAGTGACAACGAATCAACAGGCCCTCGTCTAGTAACGACACTACAGACACCACAACCCCTACCCTCGCACCGCCGGGCCCAAGTAGAATCACGAAGCCCCGTTTCGTGCGCTATCGCCGTCAGCAGCGACAACAGATCATAGGAGGTAAGGAAGACAGAAACAGAAGTTGGTAAAATAATTAACCTAGCCACGTCAGCACCACGTTAGAGAATCCATGTCATCAACCACGACATCAGTTTTTGCCATGTCGTCTGCCACGTTAGCAAATCCTGCCACGTCAGTGTATCCTGCCACATCATCTGCCTCGCCAGCATATCTTGCAATGTCAACTGCCACGTAATCCTTCACTACCACATCATCCGGTCAGAATTTTTACCCATTGAAAATCATCATTCCTAGTATGCTTTTATACTTATTAACCAAGATTTAGCATTAATATTATTCTTTATGCTTGCCCATAACTAAATTACATAGCCCGTCTTTAAATTGAATTACCTTAATTTTGAGCCATTAAAGATCTGATCCTCTTAATTAATTGTAGAGCTTAGTTAAATTAGTGGGAAAATTAAAACAATGTGTTTGGATTACTTATGTGCATTTAGAGGACTTACATTGTTTGCTTTGCGCATTTTCCTGGTTTAATATGTTATTACTTAGTTTCCAAGATAATAATAATAATAATAATAATAATAATAATAATAATAATATTTTAAAAAAAATAAAAAATACTTTTTTTTATTAGCTATAATTTTATTTTGCGTTTTACTTGCAAGTGTTATTTGTGATCTCAGTCTCAGTATTAGTTTTTGCATGCATTTACATAGTGGTCGTTTAGTACACAATCTAGAAGTCATAGCTACCATGGACCCGAACTCTAGTAATGTTCTTAATGATATTCAAGAACAATTACAACTTATGAAAACGGAAATGAGCAACATGTCCAATCAAATGAACAACCTTTCGGGGAGGATGGAGTCCATAGAAACTTTGCAAGTAAGACAGTCTAATGAGAGTGAACATTCTAGTGACAACCATAGAAATCCTCAAAGACCAGTTCCTCATAGGAACCACCAACGTAACCAATATTAGGGTCACAATGACTTTGATGACCTTAACGATAGTGAGCGTTCCAATGATTACCGTCAAAGACTAGTTCATCTTAGGAACTGTCAACACAACCGCAATCAAGGCCATCATGACTATGATGACCATGATGAGCGAGTCATGAGGCATATCAAAGTAGAAGCCCCGACTTTTGAGGGTCAACTTGACCCATGGATCTTTGATTTATGGATCCGTGACATGGATCAATTCTTTGACTAGTATAATTTATCTGAGAATAGGAGGGTAAGATTTGCAAAGATGAAACTTAGTAGGACCGCTCAACTCTATTAGGAAAGTGTAGAAGAGTCTTTGGATAGGGGAAATCAACCTCCTACCACTAATTGGGTTGAAATGAAGACTAAGTTAGAAGAAAAGTATTTGCCTCGTTCTTATAGAGGAAATCTTTTGGACTAGTGGAATAACTTGAAGTAAGGAGGCAAGTCTGCCAATGAATATGTGGCATAATTTAATAAGTATAGGATAAATGTGCAGTTATGGAGGATGAAGTGATGACCCTAAGTAGATTTTAAAAAGGCTTAAATGATAACCTTAGAAGAGAAGTTGTGCTTAGAGGTGTGTCCACCCTTGATAATGCTTATAACCTAGTCTAAAATTATACTTGGTCACAAAAAGCTAGTGGACAAGACGTCAGGACACTCGTATTACACCTTCTAGATCCCAACCTGGTAGTAATAACTCCATATTGGGTGCACCACCTCGTAAACCCAATCCTTTGAGTTCCCATATACCTAGAGAAGACAAGGGTAAGGGTATTTTTCATGAAGCACCTAAGATAACCTCAAGAATTCAATGTTTTAAGTGTCAGGGTTTTGATCATATTTCCTCTAGCTGCCCAAATAAGGCTCTGTTCATCAAGAGGCAAGAGGATATGGGTGAGGAAGATAATTATGATGATAAGGTTTATGAACCCAATCTCGATGATTTTCAAGATCTAAATGATGAGGAGGATAAGTCTAACTTGCTAGGATGTGTTAGGTCTATATCCACTCAAATCAAGACAACCAGGTTAGGTATGGTTAGATGTGCTTTAACAAAACCTAAAGGAATTGAGGATTGGAGAAGAACTGCTATTTTTTACACTTACATTAAATGTGGAGATAAAGGGTGTAAGATCATCATAGACTGTATCAATGTAGTTTTCTCGGGTAGTGTATCCCGCTTAGGCTTAAATTATGTTCCACACCTTAAACCCTATAGTGTGTCTTGGGTTAATGATACATCTATAGCGGTCAAAGAGAGATGTCTTTTTCCTATGAAGATCTTAGACTATCATGATGAAATTTGGTGTGATGTCATTCCCATGGATGTAGGGCATGTCATTTTGGGTAGGCCTTGGTTATATGATTTGGACGTTACAATCTTTGGACAATCAAATTCTTGTTCATTCACTTTTCAAGGTAAAAAAAATCCAACTTATTGGATTACCTCCAAGGTCTAATGATAATAGTTAGAAGAAGAATAAAGTGAAAAAAGAAGGGCTTAACATAAGAAGTCCTAGGGAGTTTGATAAGGAGATTTGTGAGGAGTCTATTGTGTTTTGTTGTAGTGGCTAAGGAGATTGTAGAAGATTTTTTAGAGGAGCCACTTGAAGAGGTAAGAGAAGTGTTGAAAGAATTTCTAGATGCTTTCCCTTCTGAACTACCTGATGCTTTACCCCCTATGCGTGATGTTCAACATGCCATAGATTTTATCCCTGATGCCACATTACCAAACTTGCCTCACTATAGGATGAACCCGAGTGACATACTGAATTGCAAAGGCAAGTATGTGAGTTGTTACAAAAGGGATTTATACGAGAGAGTTTGAGTCCTTGTGTAGTACCTGCACTGTTAACACCTAAGAAAGATGGATCATGGAGAATGTGTGTAGACAGTCGAGCCATCAATAGGATTACAATCAAGTATTGTTTTCCAATTCCTTGATTGGATGACATGCTAGATATGATGGCAGGAGCCCGGATCTTCTGTAAGATTGACTTGAAGAGTGGGTATCATTAGATTAGGATCCGTCTGGGAGATGAGTGGAAAACGACATCTAAGACTAAGGATGGTTTATATGAATGGCTAGTCATGCCTTTTGGCCTTTGCAATGCACCAAGCACTTTTATGAGAGTAATGACACTGACCTCCCAATAAGAAGAAGATGACAGAGGCCCCAGTAATGCGACTACCTGATTTTACTAAAGTGTTTGAAGTAGAATGTGATGCGTCGGGAGTCGGTATAGGTGGAGTACTTAGTCAGGAACGTCACCCTGTAGTCTACTTTAGTGAGAAACTTTATGAGGCAAAACAAAAGTACTCAACTTATGATAAGGAGTTTTATGCGGTGGTTCAGGCCTTGCGTTATTGGCGCCATTACTTGTTACCACAGGAGTTTGTTCTTTACTCTGACCATGAGGCCCTCTGCTATCTTAACTCCCAAAAGAAGCTCAATCACAGGCATGGTCATTGGGTTGAATATTTGCAAGTCTACTTATTTGTTTTGAAACATAAATCTGGAATATAGAATAAAGCTGTAGATGCTTTGAGTCGTCGGGTAACGCTATTATCTGTAATGAGTGTTGAAGTCACAGGATTTGAGAGATTCAAAGAGGAGTATGAATCTTGCTCAGAATTTGGAGAAATATACTTGACATTGAAGGATGAGAATCACCATGTTATAAATGGTTATCACCTCCAAGATGGATACTTATTTCGGGATAATAAGCTTTGCATCCCGAAAACATTCGTGTGTGAATTTTTGATATGAGAGATTCATGCTAAAGGTCTCTCAGGACATTTTGGAAGGAATAAAACCATCGAAGAGGTGGAATGTCAGTTTTTCTGGTCTAATTTGAAAAGAGATGTTGCCAAATTGGTAGGTCAATGTCGAACTTTCAATGTCGAACTTGCTAACAAGCTAAGCATAGAAAACAAAATACTAGTCTTTACACCCCATTGCCCGTTCCCACTTGCCCTTGGCAAGATGTAAGCATGGATTTTGTGCTTGGGCTTCCACGTACTGCAAAGAAACATGATTCTATTTTTGTGGTTGTCGACCGCTTCTCTAAGATGGCCCATTTTATTTCTTGTACTAAGACCACAGAAGCTTCTAGAGTTGCAAAACTCTATTTAACAAGATTTTCAAGTTGTATGGCCTTCCTCAAACCATAGTTTCGGATAGGGATGTTAGATTTACAAGTTATTTCTGGAAAACACTTTGGTATATGGTGGGAACCAAATTAAAGTTTTCTACTGCTTACCACCCTCAAATTGATGGTCAATTTGAGGTGGTTAACAGGAGCTGGGCAACCTTCTAAGGTGTCTAGTGAGTGATCATAATAGGAATTGGGATATGATTTTTACTATGGCCTAGTTTGCCTATAATAGCTCTATCAATAGGTCAATAGGCATAAGTCCCTTTGAAGTTGTACATGGTTACAAACCTAGGAAACCTTTAGACCTTCTTCCCATGTCCCTTCATGCTAGAGTGTCTAAATCAGCCGAGTCTTTTGCACGTAGAATTCAGGATTTGTATATTGAGATCACTAAACAAATTCAAGCAAGTAATGCGTAATATAAACTTCAAGTTGATTTACATAGACGACATAATGAGTTTAATGTGGGAGACTATGTTATGGTACAGATTAGACCCGAGCAGTTTCCTTCGGGAGCTAATCGAAAATTGCATGCACGTAGTGCCGGGCCTTTTAAAGTGCTACAACGGGTTGGTCCAAATGCTTATGTTCTTGATTTACCACATAACTTTAGCATTAGCTCTACATTTAACATTGAGGATCTAGTTGCATACCATAAGCCACTTCCTATTCCAAATGATCCATTTAAGATACCACTTAACTCTCCCCCTGATGATCCTATTGAAACCTCTATCCCTTTCACCTTGACATCAGCACAAAAGGATAATATTGATGTTATTCTAGATGAACAAGTTGTTTTTAACAGGAATGGTGAGGTTCAACGGTTTTTAGTTCGCTGGGTGGGTTGACCTGACTCAGATTGCACTTGGATTACTAGAGATACTTTGCAGCAGATTGATCCAGATCTTTGGGAGTACTATCAGAGTCGGCCAGTGCTACACTCAACGGGTTCGAGTTTCTCTAACCCCGGGAGAGTTGGTGGAGACACCAGACCCATACCACAAACTACACGAGTATGTGGATGGAGACGTAGGATGGCCCAACTTGTCATGCTTTGGTTGGGAGACTAAGCCCATTTGGACCTATCTCATTGTTGTTTTATTTTGCCCATTTGGGTCTGTCATTGTTATTTTATTTATTTGAAATTATTTATGTTAAACAATTTGATTTGATGGGCCGAGCCCAATAGCGAGATGTTTTAGGGTTTACTATTTATATGTTTCTCTGTCATTTTGTGATAGAGTTTTGATGATTAATGAAAATATTGCAGACTTTGCATATCTCCAATCCCCTTTCTTCTCTTTGCTTTTTCTTCTCAGCTTCTTCTCTAAAAGTTATTAGAATATATCTTTTTAATATTGATATGATTATTTATTAGATGGTATTTTTTAAAAAAATATTAAAATGATAATATATTGAATTAATCTATTAACTTGTTAAATCTTAAGTTATGAAATTATAATAACTTTATAAAATAAATTATAAAAATTAATTCTTAATCAACTTAACGTTATAGGATGAAATAAAAAAATAAAAAACTACTTGGGTTATGAGATCAAGATAACTCTATAAAAAACAAATAAAAAAACTATACAACTATAAAACTCTATTTTCAATCAACCTAATTTTGAATGATGAAATCGAAAAAAAATCAATTAAAAAAAATACTCAAGTTAACTCGGACTAATCTGTTAAACTTGCGATTTAGGTCATGAGATTGAAATAACATTATAAAAATAAAATAAAAAAATTATGAAGATCTATTTCCAACAAATCCAATGTTTAATGTTGAAATCGAGAAAAAATAAACTAAATCCATGAGACCGGGTTAACTTCATAGAAAATTATTATTTAAAAAAAAATTAAGAAACTCAATTCTCAAATAACTTAATATCAAATGATAAAATTGAATAAATAAAGAAATATTGAGTTGTTGGAGGGTTAAATAAAAAAATCAATAAAAAAAGAAAAACAATGAACCAAGTCAACCTGGATCAACCAACTAATCCGTAACCTAGGTCATGAGATCAAGATAAATTCATAAAAAATAAATTGAAAAAAATTGTGAAACTCTACTTTAAACAGATCTAACGTTAAAGGTTGAAATCGAGAAAAAAAAACTAAATTCATGATACCGTTATATAACTTGACATAAAAAAATAAATAAAGATTATAAAATACAATTCCTAAAATAACCTAATATTGGAGAATAAAAAAGAAAAAAAAAACTAAAGAAAAAAAACACAAAAAAACTATTCCAATGAATATATTTTGAGGGTGTGGCTATAGTGATTTAGGCACACCCTTTAATGTTTTGTTAATTAGATAGATGTTTGCGCTATGCTATTGGCCGGGTGATTAGTACTTAAAAGTGTATTTTTATCAAGATTTTATATTATCATTTTGCATTTAAAGCATCAATAACTCCTTAACTAAAGCATGTTTTATAATAACAAGTCTGATACTATAAGATACCTTTAATTTATGGTAAATGTTCATCTTAAATGCAGGCCTATCACATAAATCAAAGGATTGATTGATGAGTTTAACTACTGAAATTGAAATGCAACGAAGGCTTAATCCTAATATGAAAGAAGTGGTGAAAATAATGTCATTAAACTTCTAGATAATGGAATCATTTATCCTATTTCTGACAGCAAATGGGTAAGTCCTACCCAAGTTGTACCCAAGAAGTCTGGAGTCACTGTAATAACAAATGAGAAAAATGAGTTAATTCCAACAAGTACCATTATTGGTTGGCACAAGTGCATTGACTATAAGAAACTTAATTCAATGACTAGAAAAGATCATTTTCCTTTACCCTTCATGAATCAAATCCTAGAAAGAGTTACAGGTTATGAATTTTATTGTTTTCTAGATGGCTATTCAGGTTACAACCAAATTGAAATTCCATTGGAAGATCAAGAGAAGACTACTTTCACATGTCCATTAGGTACTTTTGTATATCGAAGGATGCCTTTTAGATTATATAATGCACAAGCCACTTTTCAAATATGCATGCTCAGTATATTTAGTGATATGGTTGAACGTTTTCTTGAAAATTTTTTGGATGATTTTTCTGTTTTTGGCTATTCATTTGATGATTGTTTGACTAACTTAGAAAAAGTTTTGAGCAGGTGTGAAGAGAATAATCTTGTACTGAATTGAGAAAAATGTCACTTTATGGTAACAAACGGCATTGCACCTGGTCACATTGTTTCATCGAAAGGAATTGAGGTTGACAAATCTAAAATCGAGTTAATTGCTAACTTACCAACATCAAAATCTATTAAAGATGTTAGATCATTCTTAGGACATGCTAGTTTTTATAGAAGGTTCATCAAAGATTTTAGTGTGATATCTAAGCCCTTGAGTAACCTTCTAACAAAGGATAATATTTTTGAATGGACTGAACATTCTGAAAAAGCCTTTGTTAAACTTAAAAACTTGCTTACTTCTGCTTCTATCATTCAATCTCCTGATTGGTCATTACCTTTTGAAATTATGTGTGACGCTAGTGATTATGCCATGGGTGTTGTCTTGGGATAAAGAAAAGATAAGAAACTTTATGTAATTTACTATGCAAGTAAAACTTTAAATAGTGCTCAAATGAATTATACCACTACTGAAAAAGAATTACTTGCATTAGTATTTGCATGTGAAAAATTTAGGTTTTATCTTGTTGGCTCACCTGTTGTTGTTTTTAGCGATCATGCAGCATTGAAATATCTTCTTTCTAAGAAAAATTCTAAGGCTAGATTGATGCGGTGGATTTTGTTACTTCAAGAATTTGATATCACAATCAAAAACAAGAAAGGCACCGAAAATGTTGTCGCAGATCATTTGTCAAGATTGACAATAGATTCGAGATCTGACATTACTCCAATCGATGACTACTTTCCTGATGAATCTTTATTTTATGTCTCTACAATGCCTTGGTTTGCTAATATTGTTAATTTTCTTGTTTCAGGACAATTGTCAGCTCATTGGAGTACCCAAGACAAAAGAAAGTTCTTGAACGAAGTGAAAAACTTTTATTGGGATGACCCTTATTTATTCAAATATTGTCCTGATCAAATATTTCGAATATGCATTCCTGACAATGAGGTAAGTAGTGTCATTAAATTTGTCATTCTGAGGCATGTGGGGGTCATTTCTCATCAAGAAATACCACTGCAAAAATCTTACAAAGTGGATTTTATTGGCCCACCATGTTCAAGGACTCACATGCATTCTGCAAGACTTGTGAAAATTATCAAAAGTTGGGATCTATTTCAAAACATCACATGATGCCTTTAAATCCTATTCTTGTCATTGAGATCTTTGACTATTGAGGCATAGATTTCATGGGTCCATTTCCTCCATCATTTGGTTTCTTGTACATATTAGTCGCAGTAGATTATGTTTCAAAATGGATAGAGGTAATTCCAAGTCGAAACAATAACCACAAAATAGTGATAAAGTTTTTGAAAGAAAATATTTTGAGTCGATTTGGAATCCCTCGAACCATGATAAGTGATGGTGGAACACATTTCTGCAACAAGTCATTTAAGTCTTTAACGAAGAAATATGGAATCACACACAAAGTTGCCACCCCCTTATCACCCTCAAACAAGTGGATAAGTAGAGCTTGATAATAGGGAGATCAAACAGATCTTGGAGAAAACAGTGAACCCTAATAGAAAAGACTGGTCTTTAAAACTTAATGATGCACTTTGGGCTTATCGAACTGCTTATAAAGCATCATTATGCATGTCACCTTATAGACTAGTCTATGGAAAACCTTGTCACTTGCTTGTGGAACTTGAACATAAAGCTTATTGGGCTATTAAAGCTTTCAATTCTAACCTTGATGATGCTAGTCAGCTGTGGAAATTACAAATAAATGAGCTTGAGGAAATAAGAAATGATGCATATGAAAATTCAATAATTCATAAAGTAAGAATCGAAGAGTTTCATTACAAGAAAATACTGAGAAAAACATTTAATGTTGGTCAAAAATTCTTGCTTTATAATTCTCGACTCCATTTATTTCCTAGAAAACTAAGATCAAGATGGAGCGGTCCTTTTATTGTGAAACATATATATCAATATGGGACCTATGATATCGAGAATCTAAAGAATGACAATGTTTTCAAGGTAAATGGACATCGTTTGAAAGTTTACTTTGACAATTTTTCAGTTGAAAAATGACTCTATTGAATTGAGTGATCATGTATATAAAGATTGATTCTTTTTCTCACATTGTTTTGTGTTTTGTTTTGGTGTAAATTTTGTTTTGCTAGTCTCTCTCATCCTAGTCAAATGGCGGATAATGGTACTCCGTGACTTAAGTTAGTTCTTTTAGTTTCCCATGATAAGTGATATCTGTATATATATATTTGTACAATTCTTTTCTCTTTCTCCCTTCTTTGAATTTGTTCTCCAATTCTCATTTGAAAATGGACACCACTCTTGAAAAATAGAAAAAGTATTTTCCCACTTTGCCTTCAAATGCGATTACAAAAATTTACCATGCTAGGTGTGCAAGATTGAGGTTGTTAATGAATCATGGAATTCCTGAAGATATTCGCTGGCTAAATGAAGCAAAGGTCTGATTTTCAGGTGAGTCCTCCAATTCTTTCATTTCATACATACTTGGAACAGGTAAAAGCATTTTTGCAAAGAAACGTCATGCAAAATGACTGAAAGTCTGTGCCAGATGGACTTCTAATGCAACATGTCGTTCTTTAGGAATGATATCTATAAACTGTGTAGATAAAATACAATTCATTAAGGATGGCCTGAGTAATAGGTCTTTAGATAATGTTCTATTGACTCTTGAGACGCATCCTAGTGGAGATGTGCATCGTGCTATTCATGATTTATGGCCACAATTCCATAAAGAACATGCTCAATATAGTCTTGGGAATCTGACTAAAAAAAACCCCATTTGCCAGTTTTTAAGAAAACTGGATGGGAAGCCTATCCCCGACCCATAGAGGGCGTTTAAGCCGTTCTTGGACATAAAACCAAGGGAAGATGTGAGCCACAATCACAACAACCTGTATATATACATGCTTTTTCAAAATAAATAAATAAATAGAGAGAGAGACTCCAGCTAGCCTATATATAGGTGGTATGATTGCATTTTCAATTTCTCATCTATAAAATCTTCTCTTCCTTCCCTTCATTTCTACTCAACCTATAATTCAACATATATAGAAGTGTGTAGAAATGGCAGGTTCCTCAAGTCATCAAATAAGAAATATTTGTATTTTCAGTGGATCCAGTCCTATGAAAGAAAAAGAGTTTTTAGAATCAGCAAATCATCTTGATCAGGTACTAGCTGAGAGAAAGATTTATTTAGTGTATGGGGGAGGTAGCCTTGGGTTAATAAGGGGGTGTGTCAATAGCTGCATTTTTAGGAGGAGTCAAATTTTAGGGGTCATCCCCAAAGCTTTAGCAAAAAGGGACATCATTGGCAAAACAATTGGAGAAGAACTACAGGTCCCCACAATGTCTGATCGACTGAATGCAATGTTTAACCATGTTGATGCCTTCATTGCTTTACCAGGTGGTCTGGGCACATAGGAAGAGATCTTTCATATTTCCTCTTGGGTCCAATTGCACATTCACCATAAACCCATAGGTCTGTTAAATGTTAATGGTTTTTATGATAATTTGTTGTTTTTTCTTAATCAACGGTGGAACAGGAATTTATAACATCTTCGGCACAACAAATCATAGTCTCTGCTGCTACTGCTGAACAATTGATTAACCAACTACAATCTTTCATCCCTGTGAATCGCATAAATTGGTCAACTAAGAAAAGTCGTAAAAAGCTTAGATTGGATTTGAGCCTTCGTTTGTGAATCCTGGTGTCTTTTGGTTTTATTAATAGTATATTATTTTGTTTTGTTATTTTTTATATTTGTTTAAGTGTATTTCAGGTTTGTCAGTGTTCGTTGTTTCAGGTGATGTCTTCCATACTCTATCTTTCTACCTGATGGCATTGAGGATAATGTCTCGTTCTGGTTAGAGAGAGAGGGTAGTAGTTGACATTAAAAAAAAACTAACTTACTAACTGTTTTTGCTATTATTAAAACCATTTGACAAAACTGTTATTAGGATGGTAGAGTAAGAAGGAATTTTATTGACTCTTGAGACGCATCTTAGTAAATATTCTTATCAAGGTCTATTAGAATACTTCTTGAAATATTCAGGTTTATAAACTCTCGAATTGTTATCACTTGATTCTGCTCATATACTCATTTAACAAGTATTCTTAAACCTTTATTTTCACACACACACACTTTAACATATGATTGTGGGTTGCACATTGGATTATTACATTATTTATGTTCTTTTGTTAAAGGTAACAACTAAAGGAAAGAGATAGTATATAATTTGCAAAAAAAAAATTGATAATATTGATGATAATAAAAACATAGATAAGTTTGGTTTCGTAGCCTCCTTAACCTAAGCAATTAAGCTTGAAGGGGTGTTTTAACTCCTAATACCCTAAAGTCAACTGACTTGAGAGCTATTGGCCCAAAGCTTGTTACATGGGTTAAGGAGAAAAGCTTAAGGGAATCAAATATTGTATTATTTACGTATCAGTATCTGCAACCCGGGTTACTAAGCTCGTAGGGTTGTCTCAATACCTAATGCCCTATGACCAACTGGTATGGGAGTTATTAGCCGAAAGCTCATTACATGGGTTAAAGATGCATTGTGTTTTAAGTTATATGTATATATATTAAAAAAAAGAGAAAAAAAAGATAATAATCACAACTCAAGGAAGTTAACCTTAAACATTAGAACAAAATATTGTTTTCTTCCAATAAAAGGTCCATCATCTATGTTTTCATACATTGAGCACATAAAAACAAGGTTTATTAATATCTTGTTTAAGAAGTATGAAGCAAATATATAAATTTATGAGAGTTTGTTTACTTGGATAGATTAATGGAAGTTGAATGATGAATGCCTTGCTTTGTGGAACTTGCAAGTTGTTTTTCTATTTTAACGCTTTGATTACTATGGACTAGTAATAAGCTGGTTAGGGGGGGTGTGATTAGTACGTATAAGTGCATTTTTATCAAAGTTTTATATTATCATTTTGCACTTGAAGTATCAATAACTCCTTAACTAAAGCATGTTTTATAACAACAAGTCTGATATTATAAGATACCTTTAATTTATAGTGAATGTGCATCTTAAATGAAGGCCTATCACATAAATCAAAGGATTGATTGATGAGTTTAACTACTTAAATTGAGAAGACAAAGAGAGGGTTAAGCTTAGAAAAGAGATGCTGGTTCAATCCAAACTAGAACACTATTCAGTCATTGGATCATATCTGGAGTTGTAGATCTTGGATTTCAATTTAGTTTATATGGCTAGAAAGCTAAGACATAGGCCTAAAACATTCATGAGGAATGCAAGACTCAATTCTACTATTTGGAAGTCCAAATCTTAGCAACAACGGAGAAGTCGGAATCTGTCCTGCAGCCCAGAACTTTCATGAGGACAATGTGTTCAAATTCTGACATTAGCAATGATGTTTTATTCAGACAAGAAGATAAGGATTGTCACCAAGTCAAGATGTGGCCACCCACTCAACATTTAGTCATCAAATCAATAGTTCTAAATTTTGGCCTATAAAAGAAGGCATTTACCATGCATTTAGGCATCTTGGTTTTCAGATCAAGATCATGTTCTTGCTCTCTCTCTTTATATTTTTGTAATGCTGAAGTTTTGTTTATATTAATCTCTTGTTTATGCTTTTCATTTCCTTTCCTTTACTTAGTTAACTTATATCTTATTTATGTTTTTATCTTGTTTATTTATGTTTCTTTTTTTCATTATGTCTAGCTAAGTTTATTATGTCAATGTGAAAATGTTACACTAATGGTGTAAGAATAAGTATAGTATAAACTCAACATGGACTTTAATGTTTGATACTAACATGTTTTGTATTTGTTATCTTATTCACTCTTAATACTTTACTTGTTAAATGGTTAATCTAGATTTATGTTATATAACCTTAGTACAACAAATACTTGGCACTTTCATAACCCAAACCGTATGGTATAACCGACACCTGTGCTATGAAAGGAACTTAATTTGTTTTTAACATAAGTTATAATCATGAATACCTGACAACATTTACAAGTATTAGCATTACTCAAATAAGATAACTAATGTAATCATGTTAACAATTTATAATCTGATTGGAACCTTCTTTGTGTGTGGTTTCCAGTTGGGTAATAATAGTTTATACTATACTTGTTTAAAATACCATTAGTGGATCCTCTAACCTTAACAATTGTTTTTATCATTGTTTAATCCTTATATCAATATCACATCCCAAAGCTCTCTTCAACTTATTATTATTATTATTATTATTATTATTATTATTATTATTATTTATAATTTATATAGTTAATCTCCCTGTAGTTCGACCCCAGTCTTGTCGGGTTATTTATTACTTCGACACTCATACATTTGGGAGAAAACATCAATCTTTTAGTCGTGTCACGTACTGAGGCTTTCTGAGGACTTATATTTCAACCTGCGTATGTAGGCATGACACTTCAACATGAATGCATGTACATTTATGAATGCTAGTGTATGTACATGTACATTGAATATGGATTAACTTGTTCGAATGGCTAATCCATGACTTTTTTGTTGAATATAGGCAAAAACTTCTAGTTTGATTAATATGAAAAGATCTTTTCCAAGTCTTTATCTCAGTTAAATCTCATACACATTAAAGAGTATAAAACAAAAACATGGGTATGAGCCTTTTTTATTAAAAAAAGACTATTTTTTATGTATGGTAGTTTCCCGGCTATGGTCCTTGGGTAATCCCCTCAGCTAATTACATCATCTTAGGTTCTTACCCATATTCAAAAAAAGTCTTTGTCTTAGCTTAGAAAATCTTGCGGTGTTTAGGATTATTGATGAAGTCTACATTGATGTAAAATGAATTATTAAGGAATTCATATCTTAAGGTCAAGTTATAAGTCACTACATGAAGAATAGGCTTACCACATAGTTTAAAAAAGGTCTATGACCTACCCAGTGACCACCTTTTGTGAAGGCAATATAGAGGTTTAAAAGGGATGGATGGGGCACAATATGACCGCAATTACCAAGTAAATGCTCAATTCATAGTTAGATGTTTCACAAATTTGAACATCATCTGAAAGTCATGAGGCAGATCGCTACTCCTAACCTAACCTAGAATTGAGTTTATTTGAAAATTAAAATGCATGAAGGCATTGATAAATATCCATTGTACTTATGCATGAGAAATATGTAAAAAAAAATGCATGCTAAAATTTAATTAAATAGATTAACAAAAATAAACAAGCAAAAAATTAAACAAAGAAAGCTCGGTCTGACCAGACAAGTCCCTAGTAGAGTCGCCATACGATCATGACGTGCACAACGTCGAATGATGAAGTTGCCTCATAGAATCGAAGGGGTTTTAGTTTAATCATAAGTTATGATTTGAGGGAGTCGCCACCTAGTATCATGGTCACTGGGAAACTTATTGGTCTGCGAGAGTTTGGGTAAGAATACTAGTCGCGCAAGGGAAAAATGCATTAACCCCAGTGCACCCTACCAGAAACCATATTAGAAAGCTTCTAGGAGTCACGAAATAGTGGCAATGCATGGAACCAGAACAATGGGTGGATATGGTGTGGTTAGTCCTCTTCTTCTTCTTCTTCTTCTTCTTCCCTAGGCTGGTGGTGAAGGTTACCGTTACCTAAAAAAAACACACAATCCAATCGATTCATTTCATTTTCTTTTATTGACTTAATTAAAAAATTTTATTAGTTCCTGATTTTTTCCTTTCTTGGCTGATTCAACAGTTAATTGATGGAGTAGAGGCATGGTAGAGGTTGATGTTGTGGGTAGGGACTATTGATGTCGCTCATAGTGGAAGTTGGTTGGGTCAAACAAAATCAGGTTTGTGGCTTGCTAGTTTCGGGTTCTAAAGGAAACAAATGTTAAGATGAGAGGAGGCTATGCTTATGATGGAGCTACACGCGTTGGTTAGGGTTGTGGTGGCCCATGGTGTGGAATTGTTGGGCGTGGTTGTTATGGCCACTAGTGTGGAGGTTAATATAGTGAATTAGGGAGAAGCTGTAATAGCTCAAAGTTTCTCATTAACTCGTGACACAATGATTAGTCAAACGGCATGAAAATAGGTGAATTGTTTTCCTTTTTTTTTGTATCATCTCACCTATCAATGCTTTATGCAACCATGTTTATAGATCAAGCATATATGCAACGCTAGTTATTATAGTATGACACCCATATGATCACATAATCCTACATCTTACTACAGAGAGTACATCAACAATACTTTCATTTCATTATGTCATCATGCATATTAGTTCACATCTCTGTTTCTAGAAAGTCATCATTACAAGTCTTTACAGAAGTGTCGATAGACAAATCCATGACTATAATAATTTTTTTTGCACAAAATGCATATCACCCTAACGCATGCGATTACAGAGTTTATATCAAAACATGTGGAACAGTGGGAATGAAGTTCCCACGCGCCTTGGTTATGTGACGTTCATGTTATAGTTCAAATGCATTATAAAAAATAAGAATGATCTTTAATATAATAATAATAATAATAATAATAATGAATAGAAGAATATGATTGCAAATTTCACTATTAACTTAGGTAAGTAAATTATTTTCATTAACTTCATATAATCAATCACTATGATTTCATTGAACTATGT